>ERZ772968.419-NODE-419-length-21574-cov-14.963102_pt1 | contig 21574 bp, 16 predicted proteins | sample MGYA00580674_ERZ772968 | MGnify/ENA primary metagenome ERZ772968 (study PRJEB29015, sample SAMEA2737940) | human oral metagenome | biome: human oral; feature: human-associated habitat; material: dental | place: China | collected 2138 ...
TGAGGCGATTGGTCTCGCCCGCCATGGCCGAAGGAACGACCACCATCCGGTGGCCAGCACGATGCCATTTGGCAACCCGCCGGGCCACGTTCTGGATACGTTCGACCGACCCCATCGAGGTACCGCCGTATTTGTGAACGATGAGCGCCATTGATGTGAGGATCCCGATTTATTGAGGAAGACGGTACGGAGGCCGTGCTTCCGGGATTCGTGAAGGAACGAAGATGCTGCGCCTGGCCGGCGTTGCCCCGGTCGTGCAGGCGCCAAACGACCCTCGTGAGTCTCGTTCGGTGCGCCCCAGGTGCGACCTTCTCTGTGGGGCAATGATTATATGTTGCAAATAAGCGCTGCGGGAGCGCCCGGGCAGGTATTTCTGGTGTGAACGACCACCACGGGCGGAACATGCGACCGCGGACAGGGGTTCATCCCCCTTTTTCGGGAAGCCTCCTGCCGACAGGCCTGGCGACGCCCTGTACCGGAGCGTGGGGGCGAGGGAGAAGGACAGCCAGGACCAGACGCAGCCCTACAGCCAGGGCGGCAAGGCCGCGGCCGGCTGCCAGGACAGCTGCACACGAGGGCCGGTGCTGTCGTGGGCAGCGTCGGCATCGTGCTGCGCTTGCGCCAGCAGCCCGAACGGCGCCGCATAGATGGGCTGGCCGTCCGCGCGAATCACCGGCAGGCAGGCGCGCAGGCAGGCGGGAATGCCGCGCGCCTGCATCAGCTTCTTCCAGCTGCGACTGGGCGAGGATGGGGACAGGCGCAGACGCTCGCCCCCCCGCCCCTGGTCGATGAGGATCTCGGTGCGACTGAGCCAGTCGGCATCCACCGTGTCCGGCGCGGCCGCGGGCATGGCCTGCTCGGGCCCGGCCTGTTCGAGGTAGAGCCGGCCTGCGGGCAGATCGACGAAGGTCTCGCCCTTCCAGCGCAGCAGCAGCGGTGTGATGGGCGGCACCTCGGGCAGGACACCGATGCGGTCGCGGTAGCGCAGCAGGGTGATGCCGTCGTGGCGAACGAGGGCCTGGCTGGCTGCGGCCAGCAGCAACTGACGTTCGATCTCGAAAAGCTTGAGGCGCGACGGCATGCGGCAGCCCAGCCGCCCCAGCCACCAGCGCAGCGCCTCGGCCCGGCGCATGCTGTCCAGGCCCATCATGGCCGACCGGGAGAGCATGGGCCAGTCGGCTGCTGCGGTGTGCGACGCCAGATGCACGGTGCAGGCCGCCACGTCGGCCTCGGCCTGCCCCAGCAGACGATCGGCTGCCTGTTGCAGCAGGCCGATGGAGGCCAGCTCATCGGGCAGCGAGAGCGCGTCGTCACGCAGACGCCGATCCAGGAAGCGGCGCACCCGGTTGCGGGCCAGACGCGTGTCCTGGTTGGACGGGTCTTCCACCCACTGGATGCCGCGTACCTGCGCCCACTCGGTCAGCTGCTGGCGCGACAGTCCCAGGAAGGGGCGCAGCACACGCATGCCGGCGGGTGCGTGAGGCATGGGAGAGGATTCGCGCATGCCGGCCAGGCCCAGCAGGCCGCTGCCCCGACGGCGGCGCAGCTCGACGGTCTCCAGCTGGTCATTGGCGTGATGGGCGGTCAGCACCACCCGGGCACCGATCTCGGCCGCCATGTCGGCCAAGGCGCGGTAGCGCCCTGCCCGGGCCCAGGCTTCCAGACCCAGGGCGCCAAAACCGGCCGACACGCGAAGCCGGCGCGACAGGAACGGCAGCCCGAGCGAGGAGGCTTCGGCGGCACAGAAGGCCAGCCAGTCATCGGCGCGGGATTGCAGGCCATGGTGGACGTGGGCCACGGCAGCCCGCACCACCGGGCGCAGGGCTGCCACGGCGTGCATCAGCACCTGCGAGTCACGCCCGCCCGAACAGGCCAGCAGCAGTGTGTCGTCGGGCCCCAAGCCTGCACGCTGCAGGCACTGGCGCAAGGCATCCACGGGCGCGTCGTCGGTCATCGTCAGGTCAGTGGATCCGGCGGATCATGCCCGGGCGCGGTGCGGCCGGGCATGGCAGGCAGTCTGCCCGATGGCGGGTCAGGCCGTGACTTCCTTGAACTTGCCGTAGGCGGCAATGCGGCTCTGGCGCTGGCGCACCAGGTCGGCACGACGCATGCCGGAGAGCTGACGCAAGGCCTCGGCAATGGCCGGGCGCAGCTTGGCCACCATGGCATTCATGTCGCGGTGGGCACCGCCGACCGGCTCGTCGATGATCTCGTCGATGAGGCCCAGGGCCTTCAGGCGCGGCGCCGTGATGCCCATGATCTCGGCCGCCTCGGAGGCCTTGTCGGCGCTCTTCCAGAGAATGGCGGCGCAGCCCTCGGGCGAGATGACGGAGTAGACGCTGTACTGCAGCATCATCAGGATGTCGGACACGCCCAGTGCCAGCGCACCGCCCGAGCCGCCTTCGCCGATGACGATGCTGATGATGGGCACTTCAAGGGCCGCCATTTCCAGCAGGTTGCGGCCGATGGCCTCGGACTGGCCACGCTCCTCGGCCCCCATGCCGGGGAAGGCGCCCGGGGTGTCGATGAGGGTGATGATGGGCAGGCCGAACTTCTCGGCCAGCTTCATCAGGCGCAGTGCCTTGCGATAGCCCTCGGGACGCGGCATGCCAAAGTTGCGGTGCGTGCGCTCCTTGGCGTCACGCCCCTTCTGGTGGCCGATGACGACAACGCTGCGACCGTCGAAACGGGCCACGCCCCCCACGATGGCGGGATCGTCGGCAAAGGCGCGATCACCGTGCAGCTCGTGGAAGTCGGTCATCAGCGCATGGATGTAGTCCAGCGTGTAGGGGCGCTGCGGATGCCGGGCCACCATGGCCGTCTGCCAGGGCGTGAGCTTGTCGTAGAGATCCTTCAGCTTGGAATCGCACTTCGAGCGCAGCCGGTCGATCTCCTCGGCGATATCGACGGCCGATTCTCCCTGCACGTAGCGCAGCTGCTCGATCTTGCTCTCGAGTTCGGCAACGGGTTGTTCAAAATCCAGATAGGTTGTCTTCATAGATGTCGGTGCGACCTTCAACGCCGCCAGGTGGTGCCGGCGGGACCGTCTTCAAGGGTGATGCCGGCCTCGGCCAGCTGCTGGCGGATGGCGTCGGCCTCGGCGAAGTTCCGAGCCTTGCGGGCAGCCAATCGGGCGTCGACCAATGCCTGGATCGCATTATCGTCGAGATCGCCCTCATGAGCTGCTGCGCCGCGCAATCCGTTGCGGCGCACGGCGACCGGATCCTGCCCCAGCAGCCCCAGCACGGCGGCCAGGCCGCGCAGCTGACGCTCGATGGCGGGATCACGGGTGCGGTTGAGATCAGTAGCCAGCTCGAACAGCACCGAGACGGCCACCGGGGTGTTGAAATCGTCGTCCATCGCCTCGGCAAAGCGCATGGCGCGCGGCTCGGACCAGTCGATGGCGGCCACGGCAGCCCGGGCGGCCTCACCGTCGGCGCAGCCGGCAGCGGCAGCCTGGCCTGCCCCGGCCGATGCTGCAGCGCCCTGCCCGGCCTGGCCTTCGACCTGAGCCTGTGCGGCCGGCCAGTCGGTCGAGAGCGCGTTGTAGAGACGCAGCAACGATTCGCGGGCGTCGTCGAGCCCGGCATCGGAATAATTGACCTGGCTGCGGTAGTGCGAACGGGCGATGAAGAAGCGGATGACCTCGCCGTCGAACTTCTTCAGCACGTCGCGGATGGTGAAGAAGTTGCCCAGCGACTTGGACATCTTCTCGCCATCGACCTGCACGAAGCCGTTGTGCAGCCAGTAGCGCACGAAGCTCTTGCCGCCCTCGGGGAAATAGGCGGCATCGCTCTGGGCAATCTCGTTCTCGTGGTGCGGGAACTGCAGGTCGGCCCCGCCGCCGTGGATGTCGAACTGCCGGCCCAGCAGCCGGGTGGACATGGCCGAGCACTCCAGGTGCCAGCCGGGACGCCCCGATCCGAACGGCCCCTGCCAGCAGGCCTCGGCCGGCTCCTCGGGCTTGGCAGCCTTCCAGAGCACGAAGTCGAACGGATCTTCCTTGCCGGCGGCCACGGCCACGCGCTCACCGGCGCGCAGGTCATCGAGCGACTTGCCGCCCAGACGGCCGTAGCCGGCAAAGCGCCGGACCCGAAAGAGCGTGTCGCCGTCGCCACTGCGGTAGGCGTAGCCGTTCTTTTCCAGAAGGCTCACCAGATCCAGCATCTGCGGCACGTATTGGGTGGCACGCGGTTCCAGGTCCGGGCGCTGGATACCGAGCGCGGCCTCGTCCTCGTGCATGGCGGCGATGAAGCGGCCGGTGAGACTGGAGAGCGTCTCGCCGTTCTCGACGGCACGACGGATGATCTTGTCGTCGATGTCGGTGATGTTGCGCACGTAGGTGACCTGATAGCCACGCGCACGCAGCCAGCGCTGCACCACGTCGAAGGCCACCAGCATTCGCGCATGGCCGATATGGCAGTAGTCGTAGACCGTCATGCCACAGACATACAGCCCCACCCGCCCCGCTTCGAGGGGCTGGAAGTCTTCCTTGCGACGGGTCAGGGAGTTGTAGAGCTTGAGCGTCCGGGCCATGGAGGGTCGACGGTAGGGAACGGAAAATGGATGGAAAGGGCGGGTGCGACGGACGAGAGCACCGTGAACACGCGGCCCCATGTCCGGAACAGACCCGGGAAAGCCTGTGGCCACCGCACTTGTGGCGCACACCCCAAGCGCCGGCCAGGCTGCAAGGACAAATGCACATGCCGCCCGCTGCACGCTCTAGAATGCCGCACTAAACTCAGAGTGTAACCGACAGTCGTGGATCGACCCCGCACTGCAACGGTATTCCAGAGCGCATGACATCACGTGCGTGCCCGCGCGCCCTGGCCTGCCCTTTCCTTTGCACCCCTTCCGTCCCATCCGTTCGTCGCCCATGCCCACCGTTTCCTCCCTGCCCGCCTCCCTGATGCGAATGGCACTGCTGCCGGCGCTGATTCTGGCCGTCACCCAGGCAGGCGCTGCCGACAGCGCATCGACCCAGCGGCTGGACAGCGCCATCCTGTCCTCCCACGGCCTGGTCGAGACGAGCACCGACGAAGCGACAGCCAGCACGCAGGACAGCAGCCAGGGCGATGCTGCATCGGCTCAGGCCTCGCGCGCCTCAACAGGCAGTACAGGCAATGACGGTGCGGATGCGAGCCTGGCCGATCCCCTGCCGGTCAATCGCGGGGGCCAGCCTGCCGATGCCCGTGCCGAGCTGGAGAACCAGCGCCGGCAGGCGCAGGCAGCCCTTAACCGGCGCGATCCGGCCCGGGCGCTGGCCATGGCCAATGCGGCCCTGCAGGAGGCACCGGGGGATGCCCGGCTGCGCTTCCTGAAAGGACTGGCGCTCTTTCAGCTCAAGCGGATGGCCGATGCCGAGCACGAGTTCAACGGGCTGATCGAGGAGTATCCCGAGCTGCCCGAGCCCTACAACAACCTGGCCGTGGTCCGGGCTGCCCAAGGGAACCTGGAGGGTGCCCGCGATGCCCTGGAAGCCGCCATCCGATCGGTCCCGGACTACGAGGTGGCCTACCAGAACCTGGGCGACCTTTACCTGCAGCTGGCGGCACAGCGCTGGCGCCATGCCCAGAAGCTGGCACCCAGCCCCGTGCGCGCCACCCGCCTGAAGGCGCTGGAGACGCTGCTCGAACCGTCCACCGACCGTTCTTCGGGTGAGGCTTTCCGTTCCGTCACACGGCCGGCAGAATCGGCCGTCAGGCATGCCCCGGCGGTTGAGTCCACGACACCCCGCAGGTCTTCGCCCACAGAATGATCCGTCCTGCGCCGGGCTGGGCCACTCGATCCCGTGGCCGGCCCCGCCGGACGCCCACGCCGCCGGCTATCCGGGCCTGATGCCCGTACCCGGCCTTCATGACAAACCGTTTTTCACAGGAGCAACACCCTCATGATCCGTTTCACCCGTCCCCACTCCCTGCTGTCGCCCGTACTGGCCCTGCTCACCGGCGCCCTGCTGATGTCGGGTCCGTCCGATGGCGCCGCCGCCGAAGCTGCCCCGAAGGTGCGGATGAAGACCTCGCTGGGTGAGATGGTGATCGAGCTGTACCCGGAAAAAGCCCCCAAGACCGTCGAGAACTTCCTGAAATATGTCGACGACGGCTTCTACAAGGACACGATCTTCCACCGCGTGATCGGCAACTTCATGATCCAGGGCGGCGGTTTCGATGCGAAGATGCAGCAGAAACCCACCCGCAGCCCGATCCCGCTGGAGTCGCGCAACGGCCTGAAGAACGACCGCGGCACCATCGCCATGGCCCGCACCAGCGTGCCTGACTCCGCCACCGCCCAGTTCTTCATCAACACCGTCAACAACAACGGCCTGAACTACCCGCAGCCGGACGGCAACGGCTATGCCGTGTTCGGCAAGGTGATCGAGGGCATGGAGACCGTGGACAAGATCGCCCAGGTGCAGACCACCCGCGCCGGCATGCACGCCGACGTGCCGCGTGAGCCAGTGATCATCGAATCGGTCGAGCGGGTCAAGTAAGCCGTGTCCGGCGCCGCCCTGCCCAGCCTGCCCGATCCCGACCGGGTGCTGTTCGCCTCGGACATGCACCTGGACGACCGCCATCCGGCACTGGTCGAACGCTTCCTGACCGAGCTGGCCGCACGCCTGCAGGCCACGCCGGCATCGGGCAGCACGCTCTTCCTGCTGGGGGATCTCTTCGAGTACTGGATCGGCGACGATGCCGTGGGGCCGGCCGCGCAGCGGCTGGCAGCACTGCTGCACGACTTCGCCGGCCAGGGCGGCCAGGTCTTCCTGATGCACGGCAACCGGGATTTCCTGATCGATTCACCGCTGCCCGGCCAGCCCGGGCACACCACCTACAGTCAGCGCTGCAGCGCCACGCTGCTCGCCGATCCCACCGTGGTGGAGATCGGTGGCCAGCGGGTGCTGCTCTCGCATGGCGACCCGCTGTGCACCGACGACGTGCCCTATCAGCAATGGCGTGCCCAGTGCCGCCAGCCGGCCTGGCAGGCCGCGCTGCTGGCGCGCAGCGTGCCGGAGCGCATTGCGCTGGCGCAATCGCTGCGTCAGCAGAGTGCCCAGCAGCAACAGAGTGCGGCCGTGCTGGCCGACGTGAATCCTGATGCCGTGAATGCGGCCATGGATGCCCACGACTGCCCGGTTCTGGTGCATGGTCACACCCATCGTCCCGCCCTGCATCGCTGGTCGCATCCGCACGGTCAACGTACCCGCTGGGTATTGAGCGACTGGACCGAAGGCGACGCCTCAACCCCGCCGCGCGGTCATGTCATGTCCTTCGCCGAAGGCATGGCACTGCCCGTCGCCGTAGACTGAGCTCACTTCGTCCGCCGATCGATGTCGCGGCAGATGCCGCGCAGCAGATCCACTTCGGCCGCCGTCAGCGACGTGCGGCCAAACAGATGCCGCAACCGGGCCATCAGCCGCCGCGGCCGGGCCGGATCGAGCGTGCCCAGCGCCGCCAGGCTGCTCTCGGCATGCCGATACAGCCCTTCCACGGCGCCCAGATCGGCCAGTCTTTCACTTGGCCGGGCTCCTCGCCTGCCATCAGGGCGCACGCCTGCCTCCAGACTTGCCTCATCTCCACGGCCGCGCACATCCGTCGGATATCCATCCACGGCACGGGCCAGCCCTCCACTCGGCGCTCCACCTGATGCAGAATCCCCACGGGTCATGGCACGCGCCGCCGCCCGCTCCAGCACCGCCTGCCGTAGCGAGAACGCCACGATCTGCACCGCCTGCGCCAGGTTCAGCGAACTGTAGTCGGCGTCCGCCGGAATGGTGAGCCAGCGCTGGCAGCGTGCCATCTCGGCCGTACCCAGCCCGGTGCGCTCGGTACCGAAGACAAAGGCCACCCGCTGCACCTGCCCGGCCGACAGCATGCCCAGCACCTCGGCACACAGCGGCCCCGGAAAGGCGGGCGGCGGGCCAAACTCCCGCCCCTCGGCACTGACCGCCACCGCCAGCTGGCAGTCGGCCAGTGCCGCGTCCAGACTGGGACGGCTGCCCACCTGGGCCAGCCGCGCCTCCGCACCAGCGGCCAGAGCCAGCGCTCCTGCATCTTCACGGAACGCAGCGTCACGCGGTGCCACCACCATCAGATCCGGGATGCCCATGGTGGTGAGCGCCCGCACGGCCGATCCGATATTGGCCGACAAACTGGGCGAAACCAGCACGAACCGACAGGCATCCAGCAAGTGTTGGCTGAATGCATCCAGTTTGCGGTGAGTTTCTGAACGCTCGGTCATTTGTTGATGTAGAATCCCGGAATTGTTCTTCTGAAGAGTCACCATGCATCCGATGCTCAATGTCGCCGTGCGTGCCGCACGGCAGGCTGGCCGACTGATCAACCGCGCCAGTGTCGACATCGAAACGGTGCAGATCACCCGCAAGGACCGCAACGACTTCGTCACCGAGGTGGATCGTGCTTCCGAAGCCGCCATCATCGAGACGCTGCTTGCGGCCTACCCCGACCACGCAATCTTAGCGGAAGAGTCCGGCTTCCTGCCCGGCAGGTCCACCCCGGCCGACACCCCGCTGAAGGACGTGGAGCACGTCTGGATCATCGATCCGCTGGACGGCACCACCAACTTCATTCACGGTCTGCCCCATTACTGCATCTCCATCGCCCTGATGGAGCGCGGCGTGATCACCCAGGCACTGATCTTCGATCCCAACCGCAACGAACTGTTCACCGCCACCCGTGGCCGGGGCGCGTTCCTCAACGACCGCCGCATCCGCGCCAGCAAGCGCTTCCGTCTGGAAGATTCGCTGCTGGGAACGGGCTTCCCCTTCCGTCGCCACCAGGACGAGGACGCCTACCTGACGGTGCTGCGTCCGCTGGTCGACAAGGGCGCCATCATGCGCCGCTCGGGCTCGGCCGCGCTGGATCTGGCCTATGTGGCCACCGGCCGCTTCGACGCCTTCTTCGAACTGGGGCTCAAGCCTTGGGACGTGGCCGCCGGCAGCCTGCTGGTCACCGAGGCCGGCGGTCTGGTGGGCGACTTCGACGGCGAGGCGAACTACCTGGATGGCGGCCAGATGCTGGCCGGCAACCCGAAGCTCTTCTCGATCCTGGTGCCGCTGCTGCAGCCGGTGCTGGGCAGTGGCGTGCAGCCTGCGGCCCCGGCTGCGTCCGATGCCGCACCCGCCCCGCGTCGCCAGCTGCGTGCCCGCTCCAAGGCCGCCGCCCCTGAGCGCGACGCCGCCGAGGACGACAAGCACTGACCTGCCCACGATGCGATTTGTGGCCTGCCATGATCGTGTCGTCGGCCATCAGCCGCATTCGCAGTACCCGGCGTCCCGTCATTCGGGGCGCTTTCCCGGATCCATGATCCGGCCCTGCGGGCCAAGGAGGCGAAAGCCGTCCGGGCCCGCACTTGGCTGGGGCGGGGGTACATCGCCCGCTTCCGCCCCCTGACAACCCTCGTGGCCGTGCCGCCCGCTCCCTGTTCCCGACGCCCGGGCACGGACCAGGTTACGGGACAGGCAGCCGGCCACACTCACGGAACTCGCCAGTTGGGCGTGCCAGGCAGCCCTTCCGCACTCCGTTTTCCCCTCCGTTTCATCCGTCCGCGACACGGGTCGGCCGTTGCCGCCGCCCTTTCCGGCACTTTCGTTCATCTTGCATGTCCATGAATCAGACATCTCTTTCGCGGCAAGACGGCCGCCAGAAACGCCAGCCCCGTGTCGCGGGCATGGTCGTCAAGGGAATCGTGACCAGCGTCGCACTGGCCGCGGTGGCCGCCTGCCAGCAGGGCAGCCAGCAGCAGGCGGCCGGCGGCGGCACGCCGCCGGCCCTGCCTGTCGGCGTGATTCAGGCCCAGGTCTCGCCCGTTGGCCTGTCCGAGAACCTGCCGGGCCGGGTCGAAGCGTCACGCGTAGCCGAGATCCGCGCCCGCGCGGCCGGCATCCTGGAAAAGCGCCTCTTCAAGGAAGGCAGTGACGTGAAGGCCGGCCAGGTGCTGTTCCAGATCGACCCTGCCCCGCTGCGTGCCGCCTACAACAGTGCCCAGGCTGCGCTGGTGCGTGCCCAGACGGCCGAGAAGCTGGCCGCCCAGAAGGTGGCCCGCTACACGCCGCTGATGAAGGCCAACGCCATCAGCAAGCTGGACTATGACAACGCCGTGTCGGCCCAGCGCCAGGCGGCTGCCGACATCGCTGTGGCCCGTGCCAACCTGAAGACGGCCCAGATCAACCTGTCGTACGCGACGGTCACCTCTCCCATCAGCGGCCGCATCGGTCGCGCACTGGTAACAGAAGGTGCGCTGGTCGGTCAGGGTGCTGCCACCCCGCTGGCCACCGTGCAGCAGATCGATCCGGTGTACGTGAACATCACCCAGCCGGCATCGGCCGTGATGAAGCTGCGCCAGGGTCTGGCCAGCGGCAAGCTCAAGGCCGCCGAAGGCCATGGCGAAAGCGCCAGTGTGCGCATCCAGTTCGACGACGGCACCGAGTACCCGCACAAGGGCGCGCTGCTGTTCACCGACCTGACGGTCGATGAGAGCACCGGCCAGGTGACGCTGCGCGCCGAGGTACCCAACCCGGACGGCACCCTGCTGCCGGGCATGTACGTGCGTGCCGTGCTCGACCAGGCCGCCATCCCCGATGCCATCCTGGTGCCGCAGCAGGCCGTGACCCGCACCGCCCAGGGCGACACGCTCACCATCCTGGAGCCTGCCGGCACGGTGACGATGCCCCCGCAGGGCCCCAACGGCAAGCCGCAGGAAGTGCCCGCCGCCACCCGCAAGCAGGTGCCGGTGCAGATCAGTGGCGCCCATGGTGCCAACTGGGTAGTGGTCGGTGGCCTGAAGGCCGGTGACCAGGTGATGGTCGATGGCTTCCAGCTGGTGGAGATGCTGCGCGTGCCCAAGGTGATCCCGATGCCCTGGAAACCGGGCCAGCCGCCGGTCTCGCAGCAGCAGGCTGCCCAGGGCGGTGCCCAGGGCCAGCAGCCTCAGGGTGCCGACAAGCACGGCGACAGCAAGTAAGAGGCACGCTTCATGGCCAAGTTCTTCATTTACCGCCCCGTCTTTGCATGGGTCGTGGCGCTGTTCCTGATGGTGCTGGGGGCCGTCTCGATCACCCAGCTGCCCATCTCGCAGTACCCGAACGTCGCGCCCCCCACCATCCGGATCAGCACCTCCTACCCGGGCGCCTCGGCCCAGACGCTGGAAGACAGCGTGCTCAGCATCATCGAGCGCGAGATGAATGGCTCGCCGGGCCTCATGTACATGGAATCGGTCGCCCAGGCCGACGGTACCGGCACGCTGACGCTCACCTTCGAGAACGGCACTCACGAGGATCTCGCCCAGGTGGACGTGCAGAACCGCCTGTCGCGGGCCACGCCCCGGCTACCCAGCGCCGTCACCCAGCAGGGTGTGCAGATCGAGAAGGCTCGTTCCAACTTCCTCACCTTCGTGATGCTGTCGTCCAGCAATCCGTCGCTGGACACGATCGGCATGGGTGACTATGCCTCGCGAAACATCCTGCCCGAGATCCAGCGCATCGAAGGCGTGGGCCAGGCCCGGCTGTTCGGTGCCGAGCGGGCCATGCGCATCTGGCTCGACCCGGCCAAGCTGGACAGTTACAAGCTCTCCTCGGCCAACGTGGTCTCGGCCATCCAGAGCCAGAACATCCAGGTCTCGGCCGGTGCCACCGGTGCACTGCCCAACCCGGGCGGCACGCCGATCACGGCCAACGTCAACGTCAAGGGTCAGCTCAGCACGGTCGAGGAATTCGGCAACATCGTGCTGCGCACCACCACCAGCGGTGCGGCCGTGCGCCTGAAGGACGTGGCGCGCATCGAGCTGGGCGGTCAGAGCTATGCCACCACCGCCCGCATCAACGGCAAGCCCGCCACCGGCATCGGCGTGATGCTGTCCAACACCGGCAACGCGCTGTCCACGGCCCGTGCCGTCCACGCCAAGATGAAGGAGCTGCAGCAGTTCTTCCCGCAGGGCATGGAATGGCAGGTGCCCTACGACACCTCGGACTTCGTCGACATCTCCATCGATCAGGTGGTGCGCACGCTGGGTGAAGCCATCCTGCTGGTGTTCCTGGTGATGTTCCTCTTCCTGCAGAACATCCGCTACACGCTCATTCCCACCATTGTGGTGCCGGTGGCGCTGCTGGCCACCTTCGGCGTGCTGCTCTCGCTGGGCATGTCCATCAACGTGCTCACGATGTTCGGCATGGTGCTGGTGATCGGCATCGTGGTGGACGACGCCATCATCGTGGTGGAGAACGTCGAGCGGATCATGAGCGAGGAGGGGCTGCCGCCACGGCAGGCCACCGTCAAGGCCATGGGCCAGATCTCGGGCGCCATCGTGGGCGTGACCGTGGTGCTGGTCTCGGTGTTCATCCCGCTGGCCTTCTTCGGCGGCGCGGTGGGCAACATCTACCGCCAGTTCTCGGCGGTCATGGCCACCTCCATCGGCTTTTCGGCCTTCCTGGCGCTGTCGCTCACGCCGGCGCTGTGCGGCTCGTTCCTGAAGCCGGTCGAGGCCGGCCACCATCATGCCAAGGGCGGTTTCTTTGGCTGGTTCAACCGTGGCTTTGCCAGCACGGCCAAGCGCTATGAAAGCAGCATGGCCCGCGTCATCCGCCGCTCGGCCTGGTGGATGCTGCTCTATGGCGTCATCATCGGCGTCACGGCCTTCTTCTTCATGCGCATCCCCACGGGCTTCCTGCCCAACGAGGACCAGGGCTACATCGTGGTGAATGTCCAGCTGCCGCCCGGTGCCTCGCAGGAGCGCACGCTGGATGCCATGCAGAAGATCGAGCAGTTCATGAAGGCGCAACCCGAGGTCAAGCACACCATCGGCGTGCTGGGCTTCTCGTTCAGCGGCAACGGCCAGAACGCGGCCATCGCCTTCGTGACGCTGAAGGACTGGAACGAGCGCCAGGGTGCAGAGCACTCGGCTGCCGCCCTGGCCAAGCGTGCCCAGATGGCGCTGGCGGGCATCCGGGACGCTTTCGTCTACCCGCTGTCGCCACCGGCCATCGCCGAGCTGGGCAACGCCAGCGGTGCGACGCTGCGACTGCAGGACCGCTCCAGCAAGGGCCACGACGCCCTGATGCAGGCCAGCAAGCAGCTCACGGGCCTGGCCATGAAGAGCGGCATGTTCGCCATGGTGCGGATGGACGGTCTGGATGACGCCCCGCAGCTGCAGGTCGACATCGACCGCGAAAAGGCCAATGCCCTGGGCGTGCCGTTTGCATCCATCAGCAGCACGCTGTCCACGATGATGGGCTCCACCTACGTGAACGACTTCCCCAACCAGGGACGTCTGCAGCGTGTCATGGTGCAGGCCGATGCCAAGGACCGCATGCAGCCCCAGGACATCCTGAAGCTGAACGTGCTGAACACTGCGGGTGCCGTCGTGCCCTTCTCGTCCTTTGCCAGCGTGCGCTGGGCGGTGGGTCCGATGCAGACCATCCGCTACAACGGCTACCCGTCCATCCGGCTGGAATTCACGCCGCTGCCGGGCATCAGTACCGGTGACGTGATGGCCAAGGTCGAGCAGCTGGTGGCCGAACTGCCGCAGGGCTACGGCTACGAGTGGACTGGCATCTCCTTCGAGGAGAAGCGCTCCGGCTCGCAGGTCTACATCCTGTACGCCTTCTCGCTGCTGGCCATCTTCCTGTGCCTGGCCGCCCTGTATGAAAGCTGGGCCATCCCGCTGTCGGTGCTGCTGGTGGTGCCGCTGGGCGTGCTCGGCGTCGTCCTGGCCGCCCAATGGGGCGGGCTCGAGAACGACGTCTACTTCAAGCTCGGCATGATCACCATCATCGGTCTGTCAGCCAAGAACGCCATCCTGATCATCGAGTTCGCCAAGGAACTGCACGAGCAGCAGGGCAAGTCGGTGGCCGCTGCGGCGCTGCAGGCCGCGCACCTGCGGTTCCGCCCCATCCTGATGACCTCACTGGCATTCACGCTGGGCGTGGTTCCGCTGGCCGTCGCCACCGGGGCCAGCTCGGCCAGCCAGCGCGCCATCGGTATCGGTGTCGTCGGCGGGATGATCTCGGCCACCGTGCTGGCGCTGCTGTTCGTGCCGCTGTTCTATGTGATCGTGATGTGGCTGTTCCGTCGTCGTGACACACTGGCCACGGAACCCAAGCATTCGGAGAGCCTTTCCCATGACTACCACCACTGAGCGCCCGGGGGACGCATCCCCCGTCTCCCGCCCGGCGGCACGCCGGCAGGCTGTCACTCGTGCCGGGCAGGCACGGATGCCGGCCCGGCTGAGCGTGCTGGCGGCCCTGCTGGTACTGGCCGGCTGCGGTTCGCTGGCCCCTCTGCCGAAGAACCCGGACGCCCCGGTGCCCGACCAGTTTGCCCACGCCCAGCCCCATGACGCCGCCGCCCGCCCGTCGGCGACCCAGGATGCAGCGGGCAATCCGGTCGCAGCGACTGCCGCCCAGCCGGTGGCGGCCGACATCGGCTGGAAGGAGTTCTTCGTCAACCCCGCACTGCAGCAGCTCATCCAGATCGCGCTGGACAACAACCGCGACCTGAGGCTGGCCGCGCTCAACGTCGAGCGCACCCAGGCCCTGTACCGCATCCAGCGGGCCGATCGGCTGCCCTCGGTCAACGGCTCCTTCGGCCTGCAGCGTCAGCCCAGTGTGCTCACCGGGGAACAGACCAGCAACTACAGCATCGGTCTGGGCATCACGGCCTTCGAGCTGGACTTCTTCGGACGGGTGAAGGATCTGACCCGGGCGGCATTGTCCAGCTACATGGCCACCGAAGAGGCACAGCGCACTGCGCAGATCGCCCTGGTGGCGGGCGTGGCCAACGCCTACCTCGGCCTGCAGTCGCTGGACGAGCAGCTGGCGCTGACCCGTGCCACGCTGAAGACGCGCGAGGAATCGCAGCAGCTCACCCAGCTGCAGTACCGCAACGGCGCCGCCTCCGAGCTGGATGCCAAGCAGGCGGATTCGCTGGTCTACACGGCGCGTGCCACCCTGGCCACACTGCAGCGTCAGCGTGACGTGGCCTACGACGCGCTGGCCGTGCTGCTGGGTCAGCAGCCTCCGGCCGAGCTGATCACGGCCGACACGCACGGCGACCGGGTCGAACTGCAGGAGCTGCCGGCCGGCATTCCGTCCGAGACGCTCACGCGTCGCCCGGACATCCGCCAGGCCGAGCTGAAGCTGCGGGCCGCCGAGGCCAACATCGGCGCGGCACGGGCCGCCTTCTTCCCGCGCATCTCGCTCACGGCCACGGCCGGTTTCGGCAGCCGCCAGCTGGACGACCTGTTCGACCACGGCAAGTTCATCTGGACGCTGAACCCGAACGCCGTGCTGCCGATCTTCGACTACGGCCGCAACCGCGCCAACCTGGACGTGTCCAAGGTCGATCAGAAGATCGCCATCGCCAGCTACGAGAAGGCCATCCAGACCGCCTTCCAGGAGGTGTCGGACGCGCTGGCCAACCGTCGTGGTCTCGTCGAGCAGCTCGATGCCCAGCAGGGCCTGGTCAGGACCGAGGGCGAGCGGCTGGAGCTGGCCACCCTGCGCTACAAGAACGGCGTGGCCAGCTACTTCGACGTGCTGGACGCCCAGCGTTCGCACTTCGCGGCCCAGCAGGCGCTGATCACGGCCCGCACCGCGCAGCGTCAGAACCTGGTGGAGCTGTACAAGGTGCTGGGCGGCGGCTGGAAGTGATCGCCTGACGCCCACCGCGCCGTCCCCAGACCGGACGCAGCCCCCGCAACCAGGGGCTGCGTCCGGTTTTTCTTTGGGGGCACGCCCCTCAAATTGACAAAAACGCCACAGGCGGTATAGTTCGCGCCCTGTACGGTCGTCACGCAGACACCGCACCTACCGGGCATTTCCCGCCGCCGGCCCCGTCCGGCGCACGGTGTCCCGACACACAATGCAAGCCCCGGCGCCATCCTTCGCGCCGGCGCCCGTCCCGCTTCCCGTGCCCTCGCCCGCCTGCCGGCAACGCACATCATCCACACCCTCCTGCCGCCTGGAGCCCTCCACGGAATGAGCCTGCCCACGCCCTGCTACCTGATCGACGAGACCCGTCTGCGCACCAATCTGGAAACCATCGCCCGGTTGCGTGAACGCTCGGGGGCCAAGGCGCTGCTCGCACTCAAGTGCTTTGCCGGCTGGTCGGTCTTTCCGCTGATGCGTGAGTACCTGGACGGCACGACGTCCTCGTCGCTCAACGAGGTGCGCCTGGGCCACGAGAAGTTCGGTGGCGAGACCCACGGCTACAGCGTGGCCTGGGCCCCCGGCGAGGTCACCGAAGCCGCCCGTCTGGCCGACAAGCTGATCTTCAACTCCATCAGCCAGCTCAAGCGCCTGTCCAATCTCTGCGGCAAGACCCCGCTGGGCCTGCGGCTCAACCCGGGCGTGAGCAACTCGCCCTACCTGCTGGCCGACCCCGCCCGCCCCAACAGCCGGCTGGGTGAATCCGATCCCGCCCGCATCGAGCAGGTGGCCGACCTCATCAGCGGCGTGATGATCCACAACAATTGCGAGAACCGCAGTCTGGAGCAGTTCTCCGGCATGCTCGATCGCATCGAACGGACGTTCGGCCCGCTGCTCAAGCGCCTGTCGTGGGTGAGCCTGGGCGGCGGCATCCACTACACGGCCCCCGGCTACCCGCTGGATGCCCTGGCCGACCGGCTGCGCGCCTTTGCCGACCGCATGCAGGTGCAGGTCTACCTGGAACCCGGCGAGGCCGCCGTCACGGGTGCCGCCACGCTGGAAGTGACGGTGCTGGACGTGCTGGAACGCGCCAAGCCCATCGCCATCATCGATGCCTCCATCGAGGCCCACATGCTGGACCTGCTCACCTATGAGCTCCCGGCCCGCGTGCTGCCCGATGAAGGTCCCTGGCGCTGCCAGCTGGCCGGCAACACCTGCCTGGCCGGCGACATCTTCGGCGAGTTCTCCTTCCCCCATCCGCTGCGCCCCGGCGACCGCATCTCGCTGCAGGACGCGGCCGGCTACACCATGGTCAAGAAGAACTGGTTCAATGGCGTGCCCATGCCCGCCATCGCCGTCAGAAGGCTTGATGGCCGCATCGAGATGCAGCGCCGCTTCGGCTACGAAGACTACCGCGACAGCCTGTCCTGATGCGGCAGTCCTCCCCTACGGCCGCCGGCATTCCTCTTGCCGGATGGCCGGGTTTCACAACCCCTTCAACTCGCGGAGTCATCCTGGCATGAAGAAAAATGTCCTGATCATTGGCGCTGGTGGAGTCGGTCATGTGGTGGCCCACAAATGCGCCCAGCACAACCGCAAGCTTGGTGCCATCCACCTGGCGTCCCGCAACCCGGCCAAGTGCCAGCAGATCATCGACAGCATCCATGCCAAGGGCAACCTGCAGGAGCCTGGCATCCTCGAAGCACACGCGCTGGATGCGCTGGACATCGATGCCACCCGGGCGCTCATCCGCCAGCTCGACATCCACATCGTCATCAACGTGGGCTCGGCCTTCGTCAACATGGCGGTGCTGCGCGCCTGCCTCGACACCGGCGCCGCCTACCTCGACACGGCCATTCACGAAGATCCGGCCAAGATCTGCGAGCAGCCGCCCTGGTATGCCAACTATGAATGGAAGTACCGTGACGAATGCCAGCAGAAAGGCGTCACCGCCATCCTCGGCATCGGCTTCGATCCGGGTGTCGTCAACGCCTATGCAGCACTGGCGCAGCAGCGCTGGTTCGATCGCGTCGACTCGCTCGACATCATCGACGTGAATGCCGGCAGCCACGGCCGCTACTTCGCCACCAACTTCAACCCCGAGATCAACTTCCGCGAGTTCACCGGTCAGGCCTGGACCTGGCAGCAGGGACAGTGGGTCTCCAACCAGATGTTCGAGGTACGCCGCACCGACGACCTGCCGGTCGTGGGCACGCAGAGCACCTACCTGACCGGCCACGACGAGATCCACTCGCTGTCGCAGATCCTGAAGATCCCCACCATCCGCTTCTGGATGGGCTTCGGTGAACACTACATCAACGTCTTCTCGGTGCTGAAATCACTGGGCCTGCTCTCCGAACAGCCCGTGCAGCTCGACTCCGGCCAGGAGGTGGTGCCGCTGCAGCTGGTCAAGGCCGTGCTGCCCGACCCGGCCTCGCTGGCGCCGGACTACACCGGCAAGACCTGCATCGGCGCGCTGCTCAAGGGCGAGAAGGACGGCAAGGCGCGCGAGGTCTTTCTCTACAACGTCTGCGACCACGCCGAGACCTACGCCGAGATCGGCAGCCAGGCCATCTCCTACACCGCCGGTGTGCCGGCTGCCGCTGCGGCACTGCTGATCGCCGACGGCACCTGGGACGTGCAGCGCATGGTCAACGTGGAAGAGCTGCCGCCCCTGCCGCTGCTCCGACTCCAGGCCGGCATGGGCCTGCCCACCCGCGTGCGAGAGGGCACCACGGACGTGGCGCTGGAAGACGCACCGGAAGCACAGGACGCCTGATACCAAGGCTGGAAACAAAAAAGCGCCCTTTCGGGCGCTTTTTTTGGCAAAGCCGGATCCCCGCATCCGGGGACCCGCAGGCCAGGACTTACTCGGCCACGGCTTCGACGCGGATGGTGATCAGCACGTCATCGCTGACGGCGGGGACGAACTTGCTCAGGCCGAAGTCCGAGCGCTTGATCTTCATGTGAGCCTTCGCACCCAGCGCGTCCTTGCGCTTCATCGGGTGCTCCTTGGCCGAGAACGAATCGATCGTCATCGTCACGGGCTTGGTCGTGCCCTTGATCGTCAGGTTGCCCTCGACGGCCACCGGCGTGTCACCCTTGAACACGATGCGGGTGGATTTGTAGGTGGCCTTCGGATGCTTGGACGAATCGAAGAAGTCGGCGCCACGCAGGTGCTCGTCCAGGGCGTCGGAGCCCGTGTCCACCGAGGTCGTGTCGATCTCGACATTCACCGCACCGGTCTTGGCAGCGGCGTCATAGACGATCGTGCCAGACGTGCCATCGAAGCGGCTTTCCTGCTCGGACAGGCCCATGTGGGTGTACGAGAAGTTGGCGAACGAGTGGGTCGGATCCACCACGTAGCTCTTGGGCGTTGCCAGAGCCGGGGCCGAGAAGGCCACGGCCAGCACGGGAATGGCGGAGAACTTGATCAGTTTTTTCATCATTACCAGCTCCTTTGTTGTTTGGATGATGTTGTTCGGATGATCGGATGATCTCGAAACAGTCAGGGGACAGACAGGCCTGGGCCGGCCGTCCCGGTTGATCGGCAAGAAGACTTCTGCCAAAGGAAATCACGCGCCAGAGGACAGGCACACGTCAGGATGAGAAAACCCCTGACAGGTGCCTCGCCCTCTCATTGCGCAGCCACGTTCAGGTCGAAGCGGATCGTCACGTCGCCAGCCACGATGTCGGTCGAGGCCCAGTCGCCTTCGCCGATGGCGAAGTCACCGCGCTTGATGGAGAGCGATCCCGAGAACGTGCCCTTGTTGCCATCGGCCTTGAAGGTGGCCGGGAAGCGCACGTCCTTCGTCGTACCCTTGATGGTCAGCTTGCCGGCGATCTCGTAGCTGCCACCGCCCTTGGCCGTGATCGAGGTCGACTCGAAACGGGCCTTGGGGAATTTCTCGACGTTGAACCACGGCGCCGTCACCACCTCGGAATCGGCATCGGGCGAACCGGCATCCACACTGCCCAGCTCCACGTCCAGCGAGGCCTTGCCGGCCTCGGGCTTGGCAGGGTCGAAGCTCACCTGGCCCGAGAACTGCTTGAAATGGCCATCGAGCTTCACGCCCAGCTGCTGGTACTGGAAGGCCACCTTGCTGCCGGTGGATTCCATCTTCGTGTATTCCACGGCAGCAGCTGCACCAGGCAGCGCCACCAGGGCAAAGGCGGTGGCCAGCGCCACCGGCAGGCGAGCAATACGCATCGTCGTCACTCCTGTCTGAAAGGAATTCGGAAATAGCGGGATCAATCGATGGCGCCCCTGGGACGCAGCCGTGCAATCGGCAGCATCCGATACATCGTGCCATCCTTCTGCACGTGCTGGTGCACCAGGGCAGCCAGCAGATGGCCAGCCACGATGACCAGCAGGGCCACGTTCAGGCTCAGGTGCAGGGTGGAGAGCTGCTTGCCCAGTTCCAAGTTGCGCTCGATCAGGTCGGGCAACGGCAGCACACCGAACCACACCGTCTGAAAGCCCTTGGCCGAGCTCATAAGCCAGCCCGACAGCGGGATGGCCAGCATCAGCACATACAGCGCCAGATGGCCGACATGGGCCGCAAGCTGCATCAGCGGCGAAGTGCCGGCCGGCATAGCCGGCGGCGGCGACACCAGCCGCCAGCCCAGACGCACCAACACCAGCAGGAAGATCGTCACGCCCGCCCATTTGTGCCACGAAAAGTACTGAAGCTTGGCGGGCGACATCGGCAGGCCCGTCATGTAGAAGCCCATGCCGATCAGCCCGAACAGCGCCAGGGCGATCAGCCAGTGCAGGGCAATGGCAGGAGAAGAATATCGAGCAAGTTTGTCTGTCATGGAAAGGTCCCAGGAGGCCCCTGGGCGGGATATCTGGAAGGAATCGTCCGGAAAGCAAGGGACGATGACGTCTGGCACGCCGATGCCACCCTGCCCTGTCAGGCCCGGAGCGCACGTCGACCGGCGGTCCCATGCGGACCCGCAGGAAGAAAGATCGCTCCACGTGACAGGCCGGGCGTACTGCGCTGCCTTGCCATCAAGGTACAGCACTCCACGTCACCACGTGTGCCTTCGAAATGCCGAGACTGTAACGGCAATGGCCACAAAAACAAAGCCCATCAAGAGATAACTTATATCTCACAAATCGGAACAATCATTTCACCTCCCGGCAACCGGCTGCACCAGCATCCTTGCACGACGGCTTTCCATCGGGATCTACTTCACCACAGGTCCGCGATGATCCAGCCCCTGAGGCCCCTGCCACGGCGCCGATCATCGGCGGCTCATGCCCGACGGATGGTCGCGGCTCCGCAACGACAGCGACACATCACCTGGATGTTGTCCTCATCCGTTGGCCATCAACAACCATCAGCCCGTCACCTCTCGCCGCCATCACCATCACCACCGCCATGCAGCCATGCAACCATGCAACCATGCAACCATGCAGCCAGATGGTCGGACAGGTGAATGGAAATGGCCATGGTCGTACCCTCTCACGTGATCAACGACAACTATCGATACAGTAAAGACAATTTACTAGATCAACCAGGCTGCACTCCGTAAAGTCCCTGCAACGACGATGTCTTCTTCCCTTCCCCGGCGCCATAGTGCGTCAGGGTCTCGACAACCTCCACGGAGAACAAGCCATGACCCAGAACCACCCGCTGCAATGTCCCGTCATGACCACCACGGCCGGAGCCCCGGTGGTCGACAACCAGAACAGCCTGACGGCTGGCCCTCGGGGTCCGGTGCTGATGCAGGACTGGCACCTGCTGGAGAAGCTTGCCCACCAGAACCGCGAACGCATCCCCGAGCGTGTCGTCCACGCCAAGGGCTGGGGCGCTTTTGGCACCTTCACCGTCACCTACGACATCACGCGCTATACCTGTGCCAGCATCTTCTCGGAAGTGGGCAAGGTCACGCCGCTGGTCACGCGCT
>ERZ772968.420-NODE-420-length-21532-cov-18.326209_pt1 | contig 21532 bp, 16 predicted proteins | sample MGYA00580674_ERZ772968 | MGnify/ENA primary metagenome ERZ772968 (study PRJEB29015, sample SAMEA2737940) | human oral metagenome | biome: human oral; feature: human-associated habitat; material: dental | place: China | collected 2138 ...
AAAGCAAAAGAAAGGGTTTACATTCACGTTTTGATGTGCTATAATGAAACTATAAATTGAATAGGGTGAGCGTTACTAAGTTGGATTAGGCGTGACCGCAAATGAATTGGAAGAGGCAAGTGCTCTTGTGTTTTTCCGTTTGTTTGCGGTCATTTTTATTTCACGAAGGCTCAAGAAAATGATGAGGAGGGAACTATGTATCGAATTATACTGCCTATGAACAACAATGTTGCTCTAGCCAAACATGAAAATGGTGAAGAGGTTGTTCTGATTGGTAGTGGTATAGCATTCAATAAGAAAAAAGGTGATCCTGTTCTGGAAAGTAAGATTGAGAAAGTCTTTCGTCTGAGAACGGAAGAATCCAAGGAAAACTTTGTGGCCTTGCTCAAAGATGTGCCACTGGATTTTATCACAGTGACTTACGATGTGATTGACACGCTTTCTAAGAAATACCATTACCCAGTCCAGGAGTATATCTATGTCACGCTGACAGACCATATCTACTGTTCTTATCAAGCGCTCCAGCAGGGACGGTACAAGAGTAGTGATCTGCCAGATGCTTCAGATAAATATCCCACTCCTTATCAAATCGCTCAAGAAGCAGTAGCTATTTATCGGGAACGACTCTTAGAAGCATTTCCAGACGATGAAATAAACAGAATTGCCTATCACTTTATCAATGCAGAAGGGGTCTCCAGTCCAGTGGGACAGAGTCATTTGGATCAGCGGAAGGAAATTCTAGCGGCTGTAGAAGAAGAGCTGAGAAAGCAGGGAATTAAAAGAACATCGGAGAATAGCAACTTCTATGACCGATTTATGATTCATCTCAATTACTTCTTAGATTACTTAGACAGAAGCCGAGATGATAATGTTTCACTGTTAGAAATGGAAAGTCAGATTAAACTGACCTATCCCAAAGCTTATCAAATCGGAAGTAGTCTTTATGAGATTATTGCCCAGAAAACTGGAATAGACTTGTATCATAGTGAGAGAGTTTATCTGGTCTTACATATTCAACGATTATTATAAGGAACATTAAAAGGAGGATCTATCATGAATAGAGAAGAAGTAACATTACTTGGCTTTGAAATCGTAGCCTACGCAGGTGACGCCCGCTCCAAGTTGCTGGAAGCACTAAATGCAGCTCAGGCTGGAGAATTTGACCGCTCAGAAAGTTTGGTGGAAGAAGCCAATGCTTGTATTGTCGAAGCGCACCATGCTCAGACCAGCCTTTTAACCAAAGAAGCTGCTGGTGAGGACTTGGCTTATAGCGTGACGATGATGCACGGCCAAGACCACCTGATGACAACCTTGTTGCTTAAGGATTTGATGAAACACATGATTGAACTATATAAAAGAGGAGTAAAATAATGAACAAACTCATCGGACTTATTGAGAAAGGGAAGCCTTTCTTTGAGAAGATTTCTCGGAATATCTATCTCCGTGCTATTCGGGATGGCTTTATCGCTGGTATGCCAGTCATCCTTTTCTCATCTATCTTTATCTTGATTGCCTATGTGCCAAATGCTTGGGGTTTCCACTGGTCTAAGGATATTGAAACTTTCTTAATGACCCCTTATAGCTATTCAATGGGGATTCTGGCTTTCTTTGTGGGCGGGACTACTGCAAAGGCTTTGACGGACTCTGTCAATCGCAGCCTGCCTGCTACAAACCAGATTAACTTCTTATCTACTATGCTGGCTTCTATGGTCGGCTTCCTCCTCATGGCCGCTGAGCCTGCCAAGGATGGTGGTTTCCTGACAGCCTTTATGGGAACAAAAGGTCTTTTGACAGCTTTCATCGCAGCCTTTGTTACAGTTAATGTCTACAAAGTTTGTGTGAAAAATAATGTCACCATCCGCATGCCTGAAGAAGTTCCACCAAATATTTCGCAAGTGTTTAAAGACTTGATTCCATTTACTGTCTCAGTCGTTCTGCTCTACGGTTTGGAACTGCTTGTTAAAGCAAGTCTGGGAGTAACCGTTGCTGAATCCATTGGAACGCTTCTTGCTCCGCTTTTCTCAGCGGCAGATGGCTATCTGGGAATCACGCTTATCTTTGGTGCTTACGCTTTCTTCTGGTTCGTGGGAATTCATGGTCCGTCTATTGTTGAGCCTGCCATTGCTGCTATTACTTATGCCAATATCGATGCCAACTTGGCCTTGCTTCAAGCTGGTCAACATGCGGATAAGGTCATCACTTCTGGTACTCAAATGTTCATCGTTACTATGGGTGGTACTGGTGCGACCTTGATTGTTCCTTTCCTCTTCATGTGGATCTGTAAGTCTGAGCGTAACCGTGCGATTGGACGAGCATCTGTTGTCCCAACTTTCTTTGGTGTTAATGAACCTATTCTCTTTGGTGCACCAATCGTACTCAATCCGACTTTCTTTATTCCATTTATCTTTGCACCTATCGCAAACGTATGGATTTTCAAATTCTTTGTTGATACCTTAAACATGAACTCCTTCTCAGCCAACCTTCCTTGGGTAACACCTGGACCTCTGGGAATTGTGCTGGGTACCAACTTCCAGCTTCTGTCCTTTGTTCTTGCAGCCCTTCTTGTCGTAGTAGATGTGATTATTTATTATCCATTTGTCAAGGTTTATGACGAACAAATTCTAGAAGAAGAACGTTCTGGAAAAGTGAACGATGCTCTTAAAGAAAAAGTAGCAGCTAACTTTAATACTGCTAAAGCAGACGCTATCCTTGAAAAAGCAGGAGTGGATGAAGAAGCTCCAGCGCAAAACAATATTAGCGAAGAAACCAATGTTCTGGTGCTCTGTGCAGGTGGTGGTACTAGTGGATTGCTGGCCAACGCTTTGAATAAAGCAGCAGCTGAATACAATGTTCCTGTCAAAGCAGCAGCGGGTGGCTACGGTGCTCACCGTGAAATGCTGCCTGAGTTTGACCTGGTTATCCTTGCTCCTCAAGTTGCCTCCAACTTTGAAGACATGAAGGCGGAAACTGATAAATTGGGTATCAAGCTAGCTAAGACTGAAGGCGGCCAATACATTAAACTAACGCGTGATGGCAAAGGAGCACTGGCCTTCGTTCAGGAGCAATTTAAGAACTAAATCTGTTTATTTGAGATGAAGCAACTTGATAGAGAGTGGGACAGAAATCGGTAATTCGTTAGAATTCGATTTCGTCGTCCCACCTCCGCACAGTTGAGTAGGGCTGTAAAAGCTGATGAAATCAGCGTAGTAGAGTCCACTCAACCACTGCGTCTTGCTCGATAATCCAAAGACAATTGAGAGGCTAGGACTTTTGTCCCACTCTCCAAATGTTATTGAAAGGAAAATAAGATGACAAAAAGTTTACCTAAAGATTTTATTTTCGGTGGTGCAACAGCGGCCTATCAAGCTGAGGGAGCAACCCACACAGATGGAAAAGGACCTGTTGCCTGGGATAAGTACCTAGAGGATAACTACTGGTACACGGCAGAACCTGCCAGTGACTTTTATCACAAATACCCAGTGGATCTGAAATTGGCTGAAGAGTATGGTGTCAATGGTATTCGGATTTCCATTGCTTGGTCACGGATTTTCCCGACAGGCTATGGCGAGGTCAATCCAAAAGGTGTGGAATTTTACCATAATCTTTTCGCAGAATGTCACAAGCGGCATGTGGAACCCTTTGTGACCCTCCACCACTTTGATACACCAGAGGTTCTTCATTCAAATGGAGATTTCCTCAATCGGGAAAATATTGAGCACTTTGTGGACTATGCAGCTTTCTGTTTTGAAGAATTTCCAGAAGTTCGCTATTGGACGACTTTCAATGAAATTGGTCCCATTGGTGATGGGCAGTACTTAGTCGGAAAATTTCCTCCGGGTATTCAGTATGACTTGGCTAAGGTTTTCCAATCCCATCACAACATGATGGTCTCCCATGCTCGTGCCGTTAAGCTTTATAAGGACAAGGGCTACAAGGGTGAAATCGGTGTCGTTCATGCACTTCCGACAAAATATCCTTACGATCCAGAAAATCCAGCAGATGTCAGAGCAGCAGAGTTGGAAGATATTATTCATAACAAATTTATCCTAGATGCAACTTATCTGGGACACTATTCAGATGTAACTTTGGCAGGAGTGAACCATATCCTTAAGGTCAATGGTGGCCAGCTTGACTTACGTGATGAAGACTTTGTGGCTCTTGAAGCAGCTAAAGACCTCAATGACTTCCTCGGCATTAACTACTATATGAGTGACTGGATGCGCGAATTTGACGGTGAAACAGAAATTATCCATAACGGAAAAGGCGAAAAGGGAAGCTCCAAGTACCAGATTAGGGGTGTAGGGCGCAGAGAATCTCCAACCCATATACCAAAAACTGATTGGGATTGGATTATCTATCCGCAAGGTCTCTATGACCAAATCATGCGGATTAAGAAAGATTATCCCAACTACAAGAAGATTTATATCACAGAAAATGGTCTGGGTTATAAAGATGAATTTGTGGACAATACAGTTTACGACGATGCTCGCATTGACTACGTCAAGCAGCATCTGGAAGTTTTATCCGACGCGATTGCGGACGGGGCTAATGTCAAGGGATATTTTATCTGGTCTCTGATGGATGTCTTTTCTTGGTCTAACGGCTATGAAAAACGCTACGGCTTATTCTACGTAGACTTCGAAACGCAGGAACGTTATCCGAAGAAATCCGCTCACTGGTATAAGAAACTAGCTGAAACACAAATCATTGAATAAAAAATAAAGCCGTTAGAGTTGAGCTCTTTCGGCTTTTTTGGGTATGCTAATCCATAGAAGTCTGATTTGATGGTAGGCGGAGCTTGGTGCTCAATCACTGAGCTGGACTTGCTGGTCTGAGTGCTTGCGGAAAAATTTAAAATTCTCCTTTGAATTGGCTTGAGAGACAGATAGTTTCGGTTGTATTTTTTAGTTGAAGCTAATAGCTCTGCACCTAGAAATCTGCTATAATGGTCTTATGATTATTTTACAAGCAAGCAAGATTGAACGCTCTTTTGCAGGGGAGATTCTTTTTAACAATATTAACCTGCAGGTGGATGAGGGCGATAGGATTGCCCTAGTCGGTAAAAACGGAGCTGGGAAGTCAACCCTGCTCAAGATTTTAGTGGGTGAGGAAGAGCCTACGTCTGGTCAGATCAATAAAAAACGAGACTTGTCCCTGTCCTATCTGGCTCAGGACAGCCGCTTTGAGTCGGAGAATACTATCTACGACGAGCTGCTGCTGGTCTTTGATAGTCTGCGCCAACAAGAAAAACGCTTGCGGCAGATGGAGCTGCAAATGGGAGAATTGTCAGGGGAAGAGCTGACTGCTCTCATGACCCAGTATGATCAGCTGTCAGAGGACTTTCGCCAGAAAGGCGGTTTTACCTACGAGGCGGATATTCGAGCTATTTTAAATGGCTTCAAGTTTGACCAGTCCATGTGGCAGATGAGGATTTCTGAGCTTTCAGGCGGGCAGAATACCCGTCTGGCTCTGGCTAAGATGCTTTTGGAAAAGCCAGAGTTGCTGGTACTGGACGAGCCGACCAACCACTTGGATATTGAGACTATTGCCTGGTTGGAGACTTACTTGATCAACTATAGCGGTGCCTTGATCATTGTCAGTCACGACCGCTATTTCCTAGACAAGGTTGCGACTATCACGCTGGATTTGACCAAGCATTCCTTGGATCGCTATGTGGGCAATTACTCTAGCTTTGTGGTTCAAAAGGAGCAAAAGCTAGCCACCGAAGCCAAGAACTATGAAAAGCAGCAGAAAGAAATCGCTGCGCTGGAGGACTTTGTCAACCGCAACCTGGTCCGGGCTTCCACAACCAAGCGGGCTCAGTCCCGTCGCAAGCAGCTGGAAAAGATGGAGCGTTTGGACAGGCCGGAGACCGGCAATCGCTCGGCCAATATGACTTTCAAAGCCGATAAAGTTTCAGGAAATGTCGTTCTGACTCTGGAAGATGCAGCTATTGGCTACGGAGAGGAAGTCCTGTCGGAGCCGATTAACCTTGATATTCGCAAGTTCAATGCGGTAGCTATTGTCGGTCCGAATGGGATTGGAAAGACGACCTTGATTAAATCACTAATCGGTCAAGTGCCCTTCATCAGAGGCAAGGAGCAGCTGGGAGCTAATGTGGAAGTGGGCTACTATGACCAGACCCAGAGCAAACTGACTGCCAGCAATACAGTACTTGACGAGCTATGGAATGACTTCAAGCTGACGCCAGAGGTCGAGATTCGCAATCGCTTGGGTGCCTTTCTCTTTTCAGGTGACGATGTCAAGAAATCGGTCGGCATGCTATCAGGTGGAGAGCGAGCGCGTCTGCTCTTAGCCAAGCTGTCTATGGAAAACAACAACTTCCTCATTCTGGACGAGCCGACCAACCACCTGGACATTGACAGCAAGGAAGTGCTGGAAAATGCTCTGATTGACTTTGACGGTACCCTGCTCTTTGTCAGTCATGACCGTTACTTTATCAATCGCGTGGCCACCCAGATCATCGAGCTCTCAGAGACAGGCTCTACCCTTTATCTGGGTGATTATGACTACTATCTGGAGAAAAAGGCAGAGCAGGAGGCCTTGCGTGAGGAGACGGAGCCGGCTAGTCCTGACAAACCTGCCCCTGCCAATGACTATCAGCTCCAAAAGGAAAACCAGAAAGAACAGCGCCGGCTGGCCCGCCGCCTAGAGCAGTTGGAAGCGCAAATCGAGGACTTGGACAGTCAGATCAGTCAGCTTCAGGAAGCCATGCAGGCTACCAACGACGCCAGTGAACTCATGGAGAGCCAGCAGCAAATCGACCAGCTGACCGCCGCCCAAGAAGAAGCCATGCTAGAATGGGAAGAACTGGCGGAGAAGGTGTAGAAAGAAAATAGAAACAGATGAGCAATTCGCAGGAGTATGCAGTTTCCTTGAGAAATGAGCTTCCCAGAGCTCAAAATGCTTAATTTCACATGTGAAATTAGCCCCAAAAGAGCAAAAACCGAATTTTTACATGTGAAATCTCTGATTCTGTGACAAAAAGATAAATCCTTCATGAAAGATTTTTTCCCTGAGAACAAGAGACGAACTTTTTCATGTGTTCTGAGATTTTTTCGAGGAAAATAAACTATTCTTCATGCAATCTAAGTTCTTTTAGAGAAAAGTCAGTCCGTCAGATTTTCTGAAAAGCTATTTTGGAGCAAAACGACTCTGTCAGATTTTCTGACGGTTGGTCTGAGAGCAAATCCCGAACTTTCTATTTTCTGACGAGTTCTTTTAGCAGAATCTGCTTTTTCCGATTTTCAGCCAATAAGATTTTGCCGAAAAGAGCCTCGTCTGAAAATAAAATCCGAACAATGATCGGTGAAGATAGTTTTGAAAGAGCGACTAGGGAAGCGAAACAGCAATTAAAGGAATTGAAGTGGTAAACAAATGGAAGATTTAGGCAAAGTTTTTCGTGATTTTCGTTTAAATGGACATTATTCTTTGAAGGAAGCAGCCGGTCAGGTTTGCTCGACCTCTCAGCTGTCTCGTTTTGAGCTGGGTGAGTCGGACATGACCCTCTCGAAATTTTTAGATCTCTTAGATCATATTCATGTGACCCTTGAAAACTTTATGGACAAGGCACGGAATTTCCAGCAGCATGAGCACGTGGCCATGATGGGTAAGATTATCCCTCTTTACTACTCAAATGACATCAAGGGATTTCAAGACTTGCAAGCGGAGCAGTTGGAAAAGGCCAAGGCCAGCAGTGCGCCTCTTTACTATGAGCTGAATTGGATTTTGATGCAGGGCTTGATTTGTCAGCGAGACAGCCAGTTTCGCATGAGGCAAGAGGATTTAGATAAGGTGGCTGATTATCTTTTCCAAGTGGAAGACTGGACTATGTATGAGCTGATTCTCTTTGGCAATCTCTATAGCTTTTATGATGTGGACTATGTCTACCGTTTGGGCAAGGAAGTCATGGAGCGGGAGGACTACTACAAAGAAATCGGTCGCCATAAGAGACTAGTCTTGATTCTAGCTCTCAATTGTTACCAGCACTGTTTGGAAAGTCGTTCTTTTGATAAGGCTAGTTATTTTGAGGCTTACGTAGAGACAATTATTGGCAAAGGCATCAAACTCTATGAACGCAATGTGTTCCTCTATCTCAAGGGGTTTGCTGCTTATCAGAAGGAGCAGAAGAAGCAGGGCATCACGCAAATGCAGGAAGCCATGCACATCTTTGAAGTGCTGAATTTACCTGAGCAAGTCGCTTATTATCAAGAGCATTTCCATAAGTTTGTAAAAGTATAATTTCCCAAATATGGGAAAAATAAAGAATCTCCCTCCATTCCTGATACAATAGTTTCAGAAATGAAAGGAGGTATTTTTATGAATCGACAGGCAGCACAGCTGATTACACGGGCTGCTATTAATAAAATTGGAAATATGCTTTATGACTATGGAAATAGCATCTGGCTTGCTTCTTTGGGAGCTCTAGGACAGACGGTCTTGGGCATTTATCAGATATCTGAGCTAGTTACTTCCATCTTATTCAATCCTTTTGGAGGAGCCATTACGGACCGCTTTTCCAGGCGTAAGGTTTTGATGGTAACAGATTTGATTTGTGCTGGTCTTTGTCTGCTGATTTCTTTTATTTCAAATGACCAGCTCATGATTGGAGCGCTGATTTTTGCCAATGTGGTTCAGGCTATAGCCTTTGCTTTTTCTAGGCCAGCTAATAAGTCTTATATTACCGAAATTGTGGATAAGGAAGACATCGTGGCCTACAATTCTCATCTGGAATTGGCCTTGCAGGTTATCAGTGTCTCAGCTCCAGTTTTGTCTTTTATCGTGATGCAGTATGCAAATCTGCGCGTGACCCTTCAGCTGGATGCCCTGAGCTTCTTTCTGGCCTTTGCCTTGGTTTACTTTCTGCCTAATCATGAGCCAAGCAAGCAGAAGTCTCCCATCAATCTTGGCAATATCCTGAGAGATATCAAGGAAGGGCTAGTCTATATCCGTCAGCAAAAAGAAATTTTCTTTCTGCTTTTGGTAGCTTCTGCAGTCAACTTTTTCTTTGCGGCCTTTAATTATCTATTGCCTTTTACCAATCAGCTTTACGGCAAGACGGGCTCTTATGCAAGCATTCTGAGTTTGGGTGCGATAGGATCAATCATCGGAGCCATTCTAGCCAGCAAGGTTAAGGCCAGTATGGGAAATCTACTTGTAGCCCTGCTATTAACCGGTGTCGGAGTAGCAGTCATGGGTGTCTCTGCCTTGCTACCAGTTCATCCATATTTCTCCTATTCTGGTAATCTTATCTGCGAGCTCTTTATGACTGTGTTCAACATTCATTTCTTCAGCCAGGTTCAGACCAAGGTGGACAAGCAGTATCTAGGTCGAGTTTTCTCGACTATCTACACGTTGGCAATTCTTTTCATGCCTCCTGCGACTTTTATGATGACTGTTCTGCCGAGTGTCCACACCCTTTCCTTTCTTCTGATTGGTTTCGGAGTGATAGGATTGGCTTTGATTTCCTACCTTTATCAAAAGAAAATACAAACAAACTAGGCTGGAGTGATTTCCAACCTATTTTAATCTTTTGTCTTGCAGATCTTCAGCTGAGAATTTTTAAATTCATTACTAGCCTATTTTGGATCAGAACTTTATTTCCAAGCTACTCGTCCAATTGGCTGATAGATCAGGAGTGCTAGAGATTTGGGTAACTGGTAGAAAAATTTTTTCCATTGGAATGTGCATATAATCATTGTTCCTTGCTAGTAAAAGTAGTATGATGAAGTATAAGCAAAATTAATGGAGTGAGGAATGAAAGATTTTCATTTTGATGCGATTTCAGCATTTGAAAACTATAAAATTGAGGAGGCCAAAGATGGCCATGTTTTAGTAACCACAGAGGTCGTCCCCTCTTCTCTAAACTATTATGGCAATGCACATGGAGGCTACTTATTCACCTTGTGCGATCAGATAAGTGGTTTGGTTGTTATTTCACAAGGAGCTGACGCTGTGACCTTGCAATCTTCCATCAATTATCTTAAAGCGGCTAAACTAGGCGATATCCTGAGCATTGAGGGAAACTGTATCCATGCTGGTCGGACGACTAGAGTGGTGGATGTGGATATTGTCAATCAAGATGGGAAGAATGTCTGCAAGGGGACCTTTACCATGTTTGTCACTGGCGAAAGGGGCGAAAATGCACAAGTTAGAATATAAACATTATCTTTTTGACTTTTACGGAACACTAGTAGATATCCGGACTGACGAAGAGGATCCGGCTTTATGGTTGTATCTTTCCCGCATCTATGCAGCATATGGAGCAGATTATCAGCCAGAAGACCTGAAAAAGAAATATGGACAATTGGTAGTAGAGCAGGAAAACAAGATAGCTCAAGAGAAAAGCGTTGCCTATCCAGAGGTTGATTTGGTGGCGGTTTTCATTCAGCTTTTGCAGGAAGCTCCAACTAAGCATGAAACCCAGACTCCGCTTCCTGATTTGCAGGCTTGGGGAGAGCAGCTGGCCGTAACGTTTCGGAGTTTGTCTCGTCGTCAGCTCCATGCCTATCCCAATACCCTGAAAGTTTTAAGGGCCATTAAGGACCAGGGAGGCGATGTTATTTTGCTCTCTAATGCTCAAAAGGCTTTTACAATGCCAGAAATTGAATTGACGGGTTGTGACGATTATCTGGACAAAGTTTATATTTCTTCGGATTATCAGATAAAAAAACCACAAGCAGAATGGTTAGAGCTTGTGTTGGAAGAGAATCAGTTCAATCCAGAAGATACGGTGATGGTTGGCAATGATTTTTCTACGGATATGGCTATTGCTGAAGCTGTTGGGATTGATGGCATTTTGCTGAACACTTTCCCATACTCAGCTGCAGAGATAAACAGGCTCAATAAAATGCAGGCCAGAGTCATTACAGATATAGAAGAACTGCTGGAAAATAGGCGGTAAAGGATGTCGCAAGGTCTTTGAATGGTTTATTCACAGCCAAAACTGTGGATAACTCCTAGAAACATTACGATTTGATGAAAAATTGTGGATAACCTTTATTAATTTGCTTTCTTATGATATAATAGCCCATATAAATAAAAATAGAAGAGGTATGTGAAATGTCACGTAAACCATTTATCGCTGGTAACTGGAAAATGAACAAAAATCCAGAAGAAGCAAAAGCATTCGTTGAAGCAGTTGCATCAAAACTTCCTTCATCAGACCTTGTTGAAGCAGGTATCGCAGCTCCTGCAGTTGATTTGACAACTGTTCTTGCTGCTGCAAAAGGTTCAAACCTTAAGGTTGCTGCTCAAAACTGCTACTTTGAAAATGCAGGTGCTTTTACTGGTGAAACTAGCCCACAAGTTTTGAAAGAAATCGGTACAGACTACGTTGTTATCGGTCACTCAGAACGCCGTGACTACTTCCATGAAACTGACGAAGATATCAACAAAAAAGCAAAAGCAATCTTTGCAAACGGTATGCTTCCAATCATCTGTTGTGGTGAAAGCCTTGAAACTTACGAAGCTGGTAAAGCTGCTGAATTCGTAGGTGCTCAAGTATCTGCTGCATTGGCTGGATTGACAGCTGAACAAGTTGCTGCATCAGTTATCGCTTATGAGCCAATCTGGGCTATCGGTACTGGTAAATCAGCTTCACAAGACGACGCACAAAAAATGTGTAAAGTTGTTCGTGACGTTGTAGCTGCTGACTTTGGTCAAGAAGTTGCTGACAAAGTTCGTGTTCAATACGGTGGTTCAGTTAAACCTGAAAACGTTGCTTCATACATGGCTTGCCCAGACGTTGATGGTGCCCTTGTTGGTGGAGCGTCACTTGAAGCTGAAAGCTTCCTAGCTCTTCTTGATTTTGTGAAATAAGAATAACAATAAATGGCTTGTTGCCTTAAAGGTGGCAAGCTTTTTAAAAGTTTGGAGAAAAAAGGTGAAATCAAAGGAACTTATCTATTTAGCCAGCACAGCTATATTGCTAGCAGCAACGGCTAACGTAGTACAGGCAGAAGAAAATACGCCGACAACCACAGACCCTGAAGTAGTTAAGGCAGAACTTCAAGTAGAAAAGGATCATCAACCTCAGCAGGTGGCCTTACCAGAAGCGGTATCCACAGACCGTCAAGTCAAACAAGAAAGCTCGGTCACAAAAGCTGAAGCTAGTTCAGTATACAAGGCACCAGAAAATCTGGCACCTGCTGCTAGTCTGGTCAAGGAGGATATGCCAGAAAATAAAGCGAGTGAACAAGCAAAGACAGCTACTTCTGAAGCGATTCAGAATCCAGTAAAGGCTGAGCAGACTTCCCCAGCGATTAGCGCCAGTCCTGTATCTAAAAAGGGAAGCAATTCTTTTTATAATGCGGCTTCTTCATCTGGACAAACAGCGCGCGGCAATTCACAAGCAGAAATCAAGGGCTCTACCTTTGTGGATGTGAGTAGTCATAACGGCCATATCAGCGTAGAAGACTATCGCCAATTAGCATCCAAAGGTGTCGGCGGTGTCGTTGTTAAGCTGACAGAAGGAACCCACTATACTAATCCTTTTGCTGAGTCTCAGGTTCGAAATGCGCAAGCAGCTGGTTTGCAAGTATCAACCTATGCCTTCTCGCATTATACAAATGATGCAGAAGCGAGAGCAGAGGCCCGTTACTATGCTGCTTTTGCTAATAAACTGTCCTTGCCTAAAAATACAGTCATGGTCAATGACATGGAAGATCCTAAAATGCAAATGGGGATTAACCAGCATACTCAGGCTTGGGCAGATGAAATGCGCAAGCAGGGATATGCAAATCTGATGTATTACACGAGCGCTAGCTGGGTTGACCAGAATAACCTACGCCACAAAGGTTCAATCAATACATCTCTCTTTGGCCTTGATAATTTTTGGATTGCTCAGTATCCAGCACCGAAGCTAAGTGCAAATGATGCTAAAAATTTGAAGTACAATAGCAGAGCAGGAGCTTGGCAATTTACTTCTCAAGCGCAGCTGCTTTCTGGTAAGCATGTTTTTGACCAAAGTATTGACTATTCTGGAAGATTTACAGCTAGAGCTACTTTGGTTAAACAACCGCTGACAGGTAAGATTAGTATTCAAAATAATAATCCAAAAACTGGCACATTTGATGTTGTTGTTTCCGAAGTTTCCGCACCACATGGAGTTCAGGAAGTTAAACTTCCGACTTGGTCCAGTGAGCGTGGACAAGATGATATTGTTTGGTACACTGCAACGAAGCAAGCTAACGGGACTTATAAGCTAACAGTGAATGCTGCCAACCATAAAGGCTCTACGGGCGAATACAATGTTCATTTGTATTACGTTCAAGGTGACGGCAAGTTGGTTGGCGTCGGTGGTACAACGACTAAGGTTTCAGTTGCGAAACCAGAAGGTAAGTTGACTATTGCCAACAACAATCCCAAGACCGGTACATTCGATGTGATCGTGTCCGAGGTTTCTAGCCCGCAAGGCCTTCGTGAAGTCTTGCTTCCGACTTGGTCAAATGAGCAAGGTCAGGATGACATTATCTGGCACAAGGCACAGAAACAGTCAGACGGTACTTATAAATTTACTGTCCGTTCTAGCGAGCATAAGAACTCTGTTGGCGACTACAGTGTTCATTTGTATTACGTTCAAGGTGACGGAAAGTTGGTAAACGTCGGTGGTACAACGACTAAGGTTTCAGTTGCTAAGCCAGAAGGCAAGCTGACTATTGCCAACAATAATACCAAGACCGGTACATTCGATGTGATCGTGTCCGAGGTTTCCAGCCCTCAAGGCGTTCGTGAAGTCTTGCTTCCAACTTGGTCAAATGATAATGGTCAAGATGACATCATTTGGCACAAGGCACAGAAACAGTCAGACGGTACATATAAATTCACGGTTCGTTCTAGTGAACATAAGAACTCTGTCGGCGACTACAGTGTCCACTTGTACTATATCCAAAATGACGGCAAGATGGTCGGCGTCGGTGGTACAACGACTAAGGTTAGTCTTGCTTCAGTTGCTAAGCCAGAAGGCAAGCTGACTATTGCCAACAACGATCCTAAGACCGGTACATTCGATGTGATTGTTTCTGAGGTTTCTAGTCCACAAGGCGTTCGTGAAGTACTGCTTCCAACTTGGTCAAATGAGAATGGCCAAGATGACATCATCTGGCATAAGGCGCAGAAACAGTCAGACGGTACATATAAATTCACGGTTCGAGCCAGCGAGCATAAGAATTCTGTCGGCGACTACAGTGTTCACTTGTACTATGTCCAAAACGATGGCAAGATGGTTGGCGTTGGTGGTACGACGACTAAGGTTAGTCTTGCTTCCGTTGCTAAACCAGAAGGCAAGCTGACTATTGCCAACAACGATCCTAAGACCGGTACTTTCGATGTGATCGTGTCCGAGGTTTCTAGCCCACAAGGGGTTCGTGAAGTACTGCTTCCAACTTGGTCGCATGAACAAGGTCAGGATGACATCATCTGGCACAAGGCACAAAGACAGTCAGACGGTACATATAAATTCACCGTCCGTTCTAGCGAGCATAAGAATTCCGTTGGTGACTACAGTGTCCACTTGTACTATATCCAAAACGACGGCAAGATGGTCGGCGTTGGTGGTACAACGACTAAGGTTTCAGTTGCTAAGCCAGAAGGCAAGCTGACTATTGCCAACAACGATCCCAAGACTGGTACATTCGACGTGATCGTATCCGAGGTTTCTAGTCCGCAAGGTGTTCGTGAAGTCTTGCTTCCCACTTGGTCAAATGAGAATGGTCAAGATGACATCATCTGGCACAAGGCACAGAAACAGTCAGACGGTACATATAAATTTACGGTTCGTGCTAGTGAGCATAAGAACTCTGTTGGCGACTACAGTGTCCACTTGTACTATATCCAAAATGACGGCAAGATGGTCGGTGTTGGCGGTACAACGGCTAAGGTTAGTCTTGCTTCAGATGCGAAACCAGAAGGCAAGTTGACTATTGCCAACAACGATCCTAAGACTGGCACATTCGATGTGATCGTGTCCGAGGTTTCTAGCCCGCAAGGCCTTCGTGAAGTTTTGCTTCCAACTTGGTCAAATGAGAATGGTCAAGATGACATCATCTGGCATAAGGCACAGAAACAGTCAGACGGTACTTATAAATTTACTGTCCGTGCCAGTGAGCACAAAAACTCTGTCGGCGACTACAGTGTCCACTTGTACTATGTCCAAAACGATGGCAAGATGGTCGGTGTCGGTGGTACAACGACTAAGGTTTCAGTTGCGAAGCCTGAAGGCAAGCTGACTATTGCCAACAACAATCCCAAGACGGGTACATTCGATGTGATCGTGTCTGAGGTTTCTAGCCCGCAAGGTGTTCGTGAAGTCTTGCTTCCGACTTGGTCAAATGAGCAAGGTCAGGATGACATTATCTGGCATAAGGCACAGAAACAGTCAGACGGTACATATAAATTCACCGTTCGTGCTAGCGAACACAAAAATTCTGTCGGCGACTACAGTGTCCACTTGTACTATGTCCAAAACGACGGTAAGATGGTCGGTGTCGGTGGCACAACAACTAAGGTTTCCATTGCGACAGGGGAGAAACCACAAGGAAAAATCAATATCCAAAATAAAAACAATGAAACTGGTGAATTTGATATCGTCGTTTCTGGTGTTGTAGCTCCAGAAGGTGTCAAAACTGTCTATTTGCCAACTTGGTCCAGTCAAAATGGACAAGATGATATTCAGTGGTATACGGCGGAACGCCAGGCTGATGGTACTTATCGCAAGCATGTTTATGCAAGAGACCATAAAAATAGCCAAGGCGAGTACAATGTCCACCTATATTACTTGAACAATCGCAATCAGCTGCAAGGTGCTGGTGGAGAGAAGACCACGATTTCTATTAAGCATCCTCAATCGCCTAGCAGTCAGCGTGATCGTGTTCTTGCAGCAGCAGCTGCTATGGTAGGTGTCAGGGGAGGTAGTGCTGAGCACCACCGTTTGGTCAATGACTATAATAGCGTTAGACCGCTACCAGTCGGTTATGCTGTGAAGAATTCAGATGACTGGTGCGATATTTTCACGACAGTTATTTTCCAAAGAGAAGGCTTGAGCGATCTCATCGGTCGTGAATGTGGTGTTGAGCGCCATATTCATATCTTTAAACGTCTAGGTATTTGGAATGAAGATGGAAATTCTACACCTAAAGCCGGCGATATTATCACCTTTAACTGGGACAAAGATACCCAGCAAAATGATGGCTGGGCTGATCATATCGGTATTGTCGAAAAAGTCGAAAATGGCATCATTCATACGATTGAAGGTAACAGTAATAACGAAGTTAAACGCAATACTTACCGTATCGGTCATGGAAATATCCGTGGTTTTGCATCACCTCGTTATAGATAAACACACAAAAAACCAAGGGAAACCTTGGTTTTTTAACGTCTTAGAATTTTCTTTATGAACTGAAGCAGCTTAAATTTGAGAGGGTTAGGATAATAACGGAAAGTCCCTATTTTTCGGACGATAAAGCCGTTAAAGTTCTGCTTGAAGCGCAGAACGCCGTCAGATCCGTCGAAAATTCCCATAATGCCGAGGAAATTATAAAATGGAATGCCTCTCTTGATGCTTTCTGTCATAACGTATTCCTGCAGCAGGGCTGGGGCGTAGAATTTGTTAAACTCAGGATAGGATCCGCTAAAAAGATAGGTTGTTTCCTGAGGAGTGTAGATAAAGAGGCTGGCAGCCAGGACTTGGTCTTGGTCGCCGTACTTGTCAATCAGCTCTTGGGCCTCAGATTTGCGGGTTTCAAAGCTATCAAACTGGCTGGAAAGCTCTCGCAGCTGATTTTGCTTCTTTTCAGACTGCGGATTTTTTTCCAAGTCTGCTTGCAGTTTCTGAATTTTCTGGCCCAGTTTATCTTGATCTTTTTGTAAGTTTTGAAGATAGTCCTTGAAGTTGAGACTGGCTGTCATAAAGTCCGCCTGCTGACCAAAGCTATCATAAAAATCTTGATAGTAGTCTAGTGGCTTATCATCATATTCCCGCCGGTCAGAAGTAGCAGCTGTGATGTCTTTGAAAACGCTGAGTTGGTCACGTTCTAGCCTTTTTAGCTTGATGCCAAAGGTATTCGCCTTTTTGACGGTCGCCTTGCCATTTTTACTGAAGGATTTGAGCAAGTCTTTCTCTGTCAGATCAGTTAGGTCTTTGACATAATGCCAATCAGGCTCCCCGCCTGGATAGCCTGTCTGTAAGCCGTCAAAGTCAAAGCCCAAATCAGTCAGTTGCTGGATAAGCTCGACTTTTTCATCAGATGTGGGCTGGCCATTGCTGTCAAAGGTCTGATAAGTCTCGTAGGGCTTGATGATGAGCTCTAGAGCGCCTTCTTTTTTAGCGTAAGCCTGCAAAGCTTGATAGAAGGGAGTCAAGTATTGAGCATCGGTAGAGACAGGGCCGCAGTTGATTTCCATATGGAGGCCGCCAGTCATAGGCATACTATAGAGGACAGATGACACCACGACCTGTCCCTGCGGGTCAGTGTAGCCGACATACTGAGTACTGAAGCCCCGCTTGCTCAGCAGCTCTGCCATTTCCACGGTCTGCATAAAAGAGCGTTGGGAGCTAGCTGAGGTATGCTGGATGAATTCTTCTTGGTTGAGAAGTTTAAAGGTCATAGGCTTCCTTTCTGTTAATGCTTGCTGCGCAGTTTCTTTCTGAGTGTGTAGGCCAGATTGGAGAGGTGGTAAAGAGGATTAGTTGGCAGGTTAAACTCACCAGCAAATTCCTCAATGGTCGGATTGAACTTGGATTTAAAGCTGTAGAGACCGCCCTTGAGGTCGTTTTCGATTCCGCCCATATTTTGCCAATCAGCTCCACGCTCAAAAGCATGTTTGGCCGTTTCGTACCAAGTGATGATGGCAGGCTGGTAACGACGGTACTCCTCGTCCATTCCGGCATAGATATTTTCAGAGGTCTTGCCGTATTCCAAGACCAGTGTGCCAGACAGGGGAACGACAGCAGCCCCTTGGCTGATTTTGTCCTGCAGAAAGTCAATCTCTTCTTGGAGGCGTTTCTGTTCTTGCTGGTTATTCTCAATCTTGCCGGGCTTGGTTTTCTCGGTAAATTTCTCTGCTTCTTTGAGTGTCTTGGCTAACTGAGTCTGCAAGTCTTCTAAGCGTGCCTTTAGATCAATACTGGATAAGGTGATGTAGGAGTGCTCAGGATAGGTATTCAAGAGTTTTTGGTAATAGTCTTTGCCTCGCAGATGAATGTTTTTTCTATTTTCCGTTTTCTTCATCAGGGCTGAAAAGTCATCCAGTAATTCTGCTCCGCCAAATTGGATTTGAATGCCTTTGTTACGGGCTGTACGAATGGCCTGGCGAGTACTTTTAGAAAGCAGTTCCTCACTAAAATCTTCTTTATGAATATTGGCCTGCAAGCGAGGCTGGATGGTTTCGTCCAGAGACTCGGTCCGTCCGACCCAGACAGCTCCTGCTTGCTGCAGCTCTTGAATCAGCTCAACTGTCTCGGCTTTGTCTTGTAATTCGCCACCCATCTTGCTTTCTGCCAGAAAGAGGCTAGGGTCAAATTTGACAAAAAGAGCTTTTTTCTCCTTGGCAAATTTCTTGAGCGACGCAAAAACAAAGGTCAGCAGCTCCTTGTCACTATAGTCCATGATAGGACCGCGCGGGATATAAAGCATGGTCATCCCCAAAGGCAGTGGTTTGATCAGGACACTGGCTGCAGCAACCAAGTGGCCATCTTTGTAGAAGCCCAAGCGCTCATTTCCCCAGTTGTCCTTGATTTGAGCCCAGGCTGCACTCTGCAGGAGATTGGCCTGTGGATGAGCTGCGACAAAATCATCATGTTCCTGAGCTGAGATTCCAATTTTGTAACTGTACATTATTTTAAAACCCACTCTCTAATAGCATGTGCTACGCCGGATTCTTCGTTCGACTTGGTGATGTATTTGGCGATTTTCTTGAGTTCCTCTCTGCCGTTTTCCATAACAACAGGAGAGCCGACTGCTTCTAGCATGGCGCGGTCGTTTTCTTCGTCACCGATAGCCATGGTCTGCTCCTTGCTCAAGCCAAGTTTTTCAGCTAGATGGAGGATAGCAGCCCCTTTATTGACAGTTTTTTTGACAATTTCTAGATAGAAAGGAGCTGATTTAACTAGTGTATATTTTTCGGTTAATTCCGGTGGAAGCTTGGCAATGGCTGCGTCCAAAATTTCTGGCTCATCGACATACATGCACTTGACGATTTCTTTATCAGCCATTTCTTCAGGTGTGCGATAGAAGATCGGCATGTTGACCAGATTGGATTCGTAAACAGTGTACTTGCCGATGTTGCGATTGGCCGTATAAATGCCGTCCTTGGTGATGGCATGCATGTGGACGCCTAATTTTCGCCCGAGCAGTTCGATATCCAGATAATCGTCGTAAGTCAGTGTTTCTTTGATTAATTCTTCGCCAGTAACAGTATCCTGCACCAGTCCGCCATTGAAGGTCACGACATAGTTGCCTGGCTGATTAAGATCTAGCTCCTCGAGAAGCTTTTGAACACCAGCAATAGGACGGCCGGTTGCAATGACGATCTTGACACCAGCAGCCTTGGCATCCTGAACAGCGCTGAAGACTTCAGGGGTGATTTCTTTTTGGTTATTTACAAGGGTGCCGTCAATGTCAACGGCAACTAATTTGATAGACATATTTATTCTCCGTAGGTAAATTGGTCGTTTTTGATATAGTGCATAAAGGTCTGGTTCTTCTCGCTGAAAAGCCCTGTATCTGCCAGCATTTCCTTGGGGAAGTAGAAGCGATTATCACCCTGTCTGGTTCCGGCTAGCGAATGAACGATAGGAGACAGGCTGGACAGTTCTGCTAAGCTACCATCTTTTTGTAGGATTTCAATCTGGGTTCGAGGTTTTTCAACGTCAGGCCGATAGAAATCGTAAGGTAAATCAAAATTACGATGGATAGCAGTATAGTAATCAGGGTCAAAACCAACCTGTCCAACTAGGTCTCGCATGATATCCAAATGCCCTTCGTTTTCCTGAGAGAAGACGATAGACTTAAAGACCTTGCGGTTGATAAAACGCTGAGCCAGGTCAGATAAAATCTTGTCTGGACTAGCCATCCAAACTTGGAAATAGGTATTCATAACACCATCATCCAAGGCCAGATAATCCTGCAGGGTCACTCTGTTTTCAAAGAATGGAATGAGATTGGGCGATGACAGCGCAAAATAATCCTTCTGAGCCGGATAGAGAAACTTGGCTCGCTTGAGCAGATTTTGCAGCAGAACTTCCATAGCACGGCTAGCCGGGTGGAAATAGACCTGCATGTACATCTGGTAGCGGCTGACTACATAGTCCTCCACAGCATGCATGCCATTGCGTTTGAAGGCGATGCCGTTTTCTACAGGACAAATCACTCGTAAAATTCTGGTCAAATCAAATTGCCCATAGGAAGCGCCAGTAAAGAAGGAATCTCGCAAGAGATAATCCATCCGGTCCACATCTATCTGGCTAGAAATCAGCTGGACCACCTGCTTATTGGGATAGGTATGGTTGATGACGCTGGCTACTTTTTCTGGGAAATCCGGCGAAACCTGTACCAGGGCCTGATGAATCTCTGTCTCAGGACTGGTGATGATTTGCCGCGTAATGTCCTCATGATTGGTATCAAAGAGGCGTTCAAAAGTATGTGAATAAGCGCCATGTCCCAAATCATGCAGGAGAGCGGCTGTCATTGTTAGCAGGCTTTCGTGACTATCCCAGACATCGCTATATTTTTCATTGAAAATCTTGGTGATGCGCCGAGCAATCTCATAAGCTCCCAGACAATGCGAAAAACGGCTGTGCTCCCCGCCGTGGAAGGTATAGCCGGAAGTGCCCAGCTGTTTGATGCGACGCAGCCGTTGAAATTCTTTGGTATTGATTAAATCATAAATGACCTGATGATCCACATGCACATAATTATGGACGGGATCTCGAAATACTTTTTCAATCATAGTCTTATTATATCATAAATGCTCAGTGGACGAAATTCAAAGCCTGAAGTAGAAAGGAAGAATTCTCAAGAAATTTTTGGTAAAATAGAGGAAAGAAACAAGGAATGTGAGAAAATCATGAAAATTAGAATGAGAAATCAAATCAAATTAGATGAACAAATGGAGTTGATTGACCAGGTCTACGATGTAGAGTGGACACAAAAAGGAGGCAATCACTATTTGATTTATCAGAGCGAGGAGCAGGAAAAGGTCGTTCTCAAGTTTAATGAAGACAAGCTGACTATGACCCGCTTTTCTGAGCCGAAAACCATTCTTCATTTTATCAAGAATGGTCAGCATTTAGTATCTATCCCGACTCCGCTGGGTGCTCAACAGTTTGTGACGGATACTCAGCACTATCACTTAGATGCAGAAAATCAGGCTTTGGAACTTCACTATGATTTGAAAAGAGGCGACGACGATCAGCTTTTTGCTTCCTATCAGATGAAAATAGAATGGAAGGAAGAAAAGTTTGAAAAATAACAGCTCTGCCTTGAAAAATACAAAAATTTTGGTATAATAAATA
>ERZ772968.421-NODE-421-length-21486-cov-13.702674_pt1 | contig 21486 bp, 9 predicted proteins | sample MGYA00580674_ERZ772968 | MGnify/ENA primary metagenome ERZ772968 (study PRJEB29015, sample SAMEA2737940) | human oral metagenome | biome: human oral; feature: human-associated habitat; material: dental | place: China | collected 2138 ...
CTGCGGTGCGGGGGGGGGCGATACATGGAAGACGGCTTCGAGTGGGGCGGCGCGGGGAGGGGGAGCCTCCTGCGGCTCATACACTCACGCCAACTTTGTTGCCCACGACCTGCGTCGTGGTCAACAAACTTGTCGGGCTGACACTTTCCGACAACCGGGGCTGCGCCCCGCCCGTCAGAAAGTGTTTGCCGCCGACCGTGAAATCGCCGCAGGAGGCTCCCCCTCCCCACGCCGCTTCACGGGTTCGGGCATTGCGGCTTCGACGCGAGGGGGCGGGATGACCTGATTGTCGTTATCCTCTGGTTGCCGCCAGACCCCCACTCCTTGCAACGCTTCACAGGCGTGGGCACGGTGGCTTTGACAGTGGTCAGGCAGAGAGAGGTTTTGTGGACCAGATCTCAGCCCGTCTCCTGCCGGCCTGCTGGGGGAAACACTGCCCTGGTTCCTGTGAGCAGCGATAGCCTGGCGCCTGTCGGGCCCGGTATCAACAGGCCTCCCGGATCATCGGTGAGACTGGGTCAGTATTCATGTCGGGTCGCCCGTCTGATCAAAGTTTCGGTTGTCCGGGACACGAGCACAGTGTTTTCTTCTTCTGCCTTCTGGTGACAGGTAGACCTGCTTATCTTGAGAAAAGCGACGTGGAGCGGGACGGCACTGCGGCGATTTCGCGGTCGGCGTGAAAACTTTGCAACGGGCGGGCGCAGCCCGGTTGTTGCAAAGTTTTATAGCCATCCAGCTTTGTTGACCACGACGCAGGTCGTGGGCAGCAAAACTGGATTGAGCGTATGAGCCGCAGGAGCATACCGCTCCGCGGCGCGTGCCACAACGAAGCCGTCTTCCAGATCAGCGCTTCTTCTGCGGAGGCAGGTCCGTACAAACCCCCTCGAACACCTCTGCCGCCATGCCGATCGACTCACCCAGCGTCGGATGCGGATGGATGGTGTGACCGATATCGGCCGCATCCGCCCCCATCTCGATGGCCAGCGCCAGCTCGCCGATCATGTCGCCCGCACTGGTCCCGACGATGGCGCCGCCCAGAATGCGATGGGTTTCCGGATCGAACAGCAGTTTGGTGAAGCCCTCGTCGCGGCCATTGGCCACCGCACGGCCCGAAGCCACCCACGGGAAGACCGCCTTGCCGAGCGTCACGCCCTTCGCCTTCGCCTCGTCCTCGGAAATGCCCACCCAGGCCACTTCCGGGTCGGTATAGGCCACGGCCGGAATCACGCGTGCATCGAAATGCCGTTTGTGGCCCGCTGCCGCCTCGGCCGCCACATGGGCCTCGTGCACCGCCTTGTGCGCCAGCATGGGCTGCCCCACGATGTCGCCGATGGCAAAGATGTGCGGCACATTGGTGCGCATCTGGGTGTCGACCTCGATGAAGCCACGGTCACCCACCGCCACACCGGCATTTTCGGCTGCCAGCTTCTTGCCGTTGGGCGTACGGCCCACCGCCGACAGCACCAGATCGTAGACCTGCGGTTCGGCCGGGGCATGTTCGCCCTCGAAGCTGACCCGGATGCCCTCGGGCGTGGCTTCGGCGGCAGTGGTCTTCGTTTTGACCATCAGCTTGCCGAGGCGTTTTTCGTTGTGCTTCTGCCAGACCTTGACCAGATCGCGGTCGGCACCGGCCATGACGCCGTCGAGCATTTCCACCACATCCACCTGGGCGCCCAGCGACGCATACACCGTGGCCATTTCCAGCCCGATGATGCCGCCGCCGATGACCAGCATGCGTTTGGGGATGAACTTCAGCGCCAGCGCCCCGGTGGAATCGATGATGCGCTCGTCCTTCGGCAGGAAGGGCAGCTGCACCGGTTCGCTGCCGGCCGCGATGATGGCCTGCCCGAAGCGCACCACCTGCTCCCTGCCCGTGGTCTGCTGGCCGCTGCCCTCGGTGAGATCGACCACCACGTGGTGCGGATCGAGGAACTTCGCATAGCCACGCACGATGGTGACCTTGCGCCCCTTGGCCATGCCGCCCAGGCCGCCGGTCATGCGGGCCACGACCTTGTCCTTGTAGGCGCGCAGGGCGTCCAGGTCCACCTCGGGTGCGCCGAACCGGATGCCGTGGGCCGCAAAGGCCCTGGCCTCTTCCATGACGGCCACGGTGTGCAGCAGCGCCTTGGACGGGATGCAGCCGACGTTCAGGCAGACACCACCCAGCGTGGCATAGCGCTCGACGATGACCACCTTCATGCCGAGGTCGGCAGCCCGGAAGGCCGCGGAGTAGCCGCCGGGGCCACCGCCGATGACCAGCATGTCGCACTCGACATCGGCCTTGCGGTCGGTGGCGGGTGCCGGCTGCGGGCCGGGACGGGCGGCAGCCACCGGCGCGGCACCGGCTGCGCCGGATGCAGCGCCTGCTGCGGCTGCAGGCGCTGCCGCTGAAACCCCTGCCCCCGAAGCGCCGGAACCAGCCGGTGCAGACGCCGGGCTTCCCGTACCGGCCGCACCGGTCGAACCGGAAGCCGGTGCGCCCGCGGCTGCCCCACCGGAAGCCCCCGCTGCAGCGGCCGGTGCCGCCCCGGCGCCCTCGCCTGCAGCCGGCTCAATGACGGCAATCTCGGAACCCTTGGAGACCTTGTCGCCCAGCTTGACCTTCATCTCGACGATGCGGCCGGCCTCGGTGGCGGGGATCTCCATGGAGGCCTTGTCGGACTCCACGGTGATGAGGCTCTGCTCGACAGCCACGACATCACCGGGCTTGACCAGCACCTCGATGATCTCGACATCGCTGAAGTCGCCGATGTCGGGCACTTTCAGAATCGTTGTCATGGGTTCTCCTCGCTCAGAGCATCACGCGCCGGAAGTCGGCCAGCACCTGCGCCAGGTAGGCGGCAAAGCGTGCAGCTGCAGCACCATCGATGACGCGGTGATCCCACGACAGCGACAGCGGCAGGATCAGGCGCGGCACGAACTCGCCCCGTGCCTCGTCCCAGACCGGACGCTTGGCCGAGCGACACACGCCCAGGATGGCCACCTCGGGCGCGTTGATGATGGGCGTGAAGTAGGTACCGCCAATGCCGCCCAGGCTGGAGATGGAGAAGGTACCACCCTGCATGTCGGCCGGACCCAGCTTGCCGTCACGGGCCTTCTTGGCCAGCTCGCCCATCTCGACGGCGATCTCGAGAACGCCCTTCTTGTCGGCATCCTTGATGACCGGCACGACCAGCCCGTTGGGCGTGTCGGCGGCAAAGCCGATGTGGTAGTAGTTCTTGTAGACCAGCGTCTCGCCGTCCAGCGAGGCGTTGAACTCGGGGAACTTCTTCAGCGCCGCCACCGACGCCTTCACCAGGAAGGCCAGCATGGTGAGCTTGATGCCCGCCTTGGCATTCTCGGTGTTGAGCTTGACGCGGAAGGCTTCCAGGTCGGTGATGTCCGCATCCTCGTGGTTGGTGACATGAGGAATCATCACCCAGTTGCGATGCAGGTTGGCGCCCGAGATCTTCTTGATCCTCGACAGCGGCTTCTTCTCGACGGGACCGAACTTCTCGAAGTCGACCTTCGGCCAGGGCAGCAGGCCCAGCGCCGCACCGGTGCCACCGGCAGGCGCAGCCGCTGCACCGCCGGCTGCACCGGAGGTGAGCAGGTTCTTCACGAAGGCCTTCACGTCGTCGGCCAGGATGCGATCCTTCGGACCGGTGCCACGCACGCTGTTCAGGTCAACGCCCAGCTCGCGGGCCAGCATCCGCACCGAGGGTGACGCATGCGGCAACGGCCGGATGGCACCGTCAACCAGCTCGGCCGGCGCCGCGGGGGTGCGTGGTGCGCCCGCTGCCTGCGGGGCAGCCGGGACTGCGGCGGTCGACGCGGCAGCGGGCGCAGCCGCCTGGGCAGGCGCCGCCTGCGGCGCAGACGCTGCGGGCGCCGCCGTCTGAGCCGGCGCGGCGACCGGTGCCGTCGCGGGTGCTGCCGAGGCTCCTGCGCTGGCAGCCGGGGCCGCAGCACCGACTTCCAGCTTGCCCAGGACCGAGCCCTTGGACACCTTGTCGCCCAGCTTGACCGTCAGCGAGACGATGCGCCCTGCTTCCGTGCAAGGGATCTCCATCGAGGCCTTGTCGGACTCCACGGTGATGAGGCTCTGCTCGGCAGCGACCTCGTCACCTTCCTTGACCATCACTTCGATGACCTCGACATCCGAGAAGTCACCGATGTCGGGAACCACAATATCAATCGCGCTCATGGCTGCGTATTGCCTCCAGTCGGTATTCGTTCGTCAGGCCAGCACCGGATCGATCTTCTCGGGATCGATGCCGTAGCGCTGGATGGCCTCTGCGGCCTTCGTGAGGGGGATGACGCCGTCCTCGGCCAGGGCGGTGAGCGCCGCCAGAACCACGAAATGGCGATTGATCTCGAAGTGCTCGCGCAGCTTGTAGCGGAAATCGGAACGACCGAAGCCGTCGGTACCCAGCACCTTGAAGCGGCGATCCGCCGGGATGTACGGACGGATCTGGTCGGCGAACAGCTTCATGTAGTCAGTGGACGCGATGACCGGACCAGCCGGGCGCCGGTCGAGCTGCTCGCGCACGTACGGCACGTGAGGCTTCTCGGTCGGGTGCAGCAGGTTCCAGCGATCGCAGGCCATGCCGTCGCGGCGCAGCTCGGTGAAGCTGGTGGTGCTCCAGATGTCGGATTCGATGCCCCAGTCTTCCTTCAGCAGGCGGGCAGCTTCGATGACCTCACGCAGGATGACACCCGAGCCCATGAGCTGGACACGCGGTGCCTTGGCATCGACCTTGGCAGCCTTCGTGCCGTCGGCCGCCGGCGCGCCTTCATGCAGCAGGTACATGCCGCGGATGATGCCTTCCTCGTCGCCCTTCCGAAGACCCGGATGGGCGTAGTTCTCGTTCATCACCGTGACGTAGTAGTAGACGTTCTCCTGGCGCTCGACCATGCGCACCAGGCCTTCATGCAGGATGACGCCCACCTCGTGCGCGAACGACGGGTCGTAGGAGACGCAGTTCGGGATGGTCAGCGACATGATGTGGCTGTGGCCGTCCTCGTGCTGCAGGCCCTCGCCGTTGAGGGTGGTGCGGCCGGCGGTGCCGCCGATGAGGAAGCCCCGTGCCTGCATGTCGCCCGCCGCCCAGGCCAGGTCGCCCACGCGCTGGAAGCCGAACATCGAGTAGTAGGCGAAGAACGGCAGCATGATGACGTTGCTGGTGGAGTACGACGTGGCTGCGGCAATCCAGGAGCAGAACGCACCGGCCTCGTTGATGCCCTCCTGCAGGATCTGGCCGCTGGCGTCTTCCTTGTAGTACATCACCTGGTCCTTGTCGACCGGCACGTACTTCTGCCCCTCGGGGGCGTAGATGCCCAGCTGGCGGAACATGCCCTCCATGCCGAAGGTGCGGGCCTCGTCAGGCACGATGGGCACGACACGCGGGCCCAGGGTCTTGTCACGCAGCAGCAGCGTGAGGAAGCGCACGAAGGCCTGGGTCGTGGAGATCTCGCGCCCTTCGGCGGTGGGGTCGAGCACCGTCTGGAAGGTCGACAGCGGCGGCACCGACAGCTGCTCGTCGGAATGGGTACGACGATGCGGCAGGAACCCGCCCAGCGCCTTGCGACGCTCGAACATGTACTGCATCTCCGGGCTGTCCTCGGGCGGACGATAGAACGGGATCTCGTCGAGCTTGTCGTCGGGGATGGGAATGTTGAAGCGGTCGCGCATGCCGCGCACGCTATCGGCGTCGAGCTTCTTGAGCTGGTGGGTGGGGTTCTTGCCCTCGCCCACGCGACCCATGCCGTAGCCCTTGACGGTCTTGGCCAGGATGACGGTGGGGCGACCATGGTTGTTGTGCACGGCCGAATGGAAGGCGGCGTACACCTTGTACGGGTCATGGCCGCCGCGGTTCAGGCGCCAGATATCCTCGTCGGACATGCGCGCGACCATTTCGAGCAGCTTCGGATCCTTGCCGAAGAAGTGCTTGCGCACGTAGGCGCCGTCATTGGCACGGTAGGCCTGGTATTCGCCGTCCACCGTTTCCATCATGACGCGACGCAGCGTGCCGTCGGTATCGCGGGCCAGCAGCTTGTCCCAGTACGAACCCCAGATGAGCTTGATGACGTTCCAGCCGGTACCACGGAAGTCGCCTTCCAGTTCCTGGATGATCTTGCCGTTGCCGCGCACCGGGCCATCCAGACGCTGCAGGTTGCAGTTGATGACGAAGATGAGGTTGTCGAGCTTCTCGCGGGCAGCCAGACCGATGGCGCCCAGCGATTCGGGTTCGTCCATCTCGCCGTCGCCGCAGAACACCCAGACCTTGCGGTTCGCGGTGTTGGCCAGACCCCGGGCATGCAGGTACTTCAGGAAGCGTGCCTGGTAGATGGCCATCAGCGGCCCCAGGCCCATGGAGACGGTGGGGAACTGCCAGAAGTCCGGCATCAGCTTCGGGTGCGGATACGACGGCAGGCCGTGGCCATCGACTTCCTGGCGGAAGTTGTTCAGCTGGTCCTCGGTGAGGCGGCCTTCGATGAAGGCGCGGCCGTACAGGCCGGGCGAGGAGTGGCCCTGGAAGTAGATCAGGTCGCCACCGTGGCCTTCGTGCGGTGCATGCCAGAAGTGGTTCATGCCGGCACCGATCATGGTGGCCAGCGAGGCGAACGAGGCGATGTGGCCGCCCAGGCTGCCGCCGTCGGGGGTTTCATGCTTGTTGGCACGCACCACCATGGCCATGGCGTTCCAGCGGATGAAGCTGCGGATGCGCTCTTCGTATTCGTGGTTGCCGGGCGAGCGGGCTTCCAGCGCGGGCGGGATGGTGTTCACATAGGCCGTGGTGGCCGAGAACGGCATGTCGCCGAACTGCCGCCGAGCGGTGTCCAGCAGCTGCTCCATCAGGTAGTGGGCGCGCTCGCGGCCCTCACGCTGAATGACCGCATCCAGAGCATCGAGCCACTCCCGGGTCTCGATCGGATCGGTGTCGGATGATTCGACGGGGTTGGGGGTGTTCTTTGCAGCTTCAGACATGCTGGCCTCTCACCGGAACGGAAACATGGATCCCCGGATTCTAAGTACGGTGGAATGGAAAGCAAGCCGAATTTCAAGGAACGATATCCCGCACCGCATCGCAAAATTCGCCGCAAGCGCGCAATTCCGTGGAAAATGGCGGTATGGCGCGGCCGCACGCCATCAACCGGCCGTTTCTTGCTGCAGCACAGCATGACCCTGATGACGACCTGCCCATGACGCCCGACGACGACGCGAACGCCACGCCCACCGAGGCCGGCAGCCTGACAGCAGCCCGGCGCGCCCCCCTGTCGAACATCCGCATTCCGTCCGACTGGCTGGCCTGGCGCTTTCTGGGACTGGCGCACATGGCGGGGCTGGTGCTGTTCATCGTGATGATGGCCGGTTTTCTCTGGTATGTGGGCCATATCGAACGACAGGAGCGGCAGACATCGCTTCTGCGCGACACCGACTGGGCCCAGCAGTCGCTGAAGCTGTCGTTGCGTGAGCTGCAGGCACACCTGGTTCGTCTGGCACCGCTGTGGCTGGCCGACCTGCGCCAGGGAGCCGGCAGCCGCACCACGCCCCAGACGGGTGACGACGAAGGAGCCGGCGCCGCCCAGGACCCTGCGGGCTTTCTGGCAAGCTACCCCCAGACCCGGTACGTGGCCCTGGTCACGCCCGAGGGACGTGTCCTTCAAGCCACCGTGGCCCAGGGCGCCATGATCGGCAACGGTCTGGAGGCCGGAGAGCCCACCCAGGATGGCGACACCCTGCTGCTGCCCGCCTTCCAGGACACGCCCGGTGCGTCGCCCCGACGCAGCGCCTGGCTGGCCAGCATGCAGTCGTGGCAACCCCGCTATTCGGCGCCGCTGCTGATTCCAGGCGGTGAGGTGGTGACCGAGCTGTACCTGCCCGTGGTGCAGGGGCGGCGTCTGGTGGCTGTGGCCGTGGCCGGTATCGGGCTGGAGCCCCTGCTGGCAAACATGCTGCCCGAGAACCTGCGCGACCGCTATCGCTTCAGCCTGGTGGGGCCGCACGGCCGGCTGCTGGCCAGCACGGCCTCGGCACACCGCATCGACACGCGGGCAGCGCACCAGCTGCCACTGGACCCGCCGGGTGACGGCCTGATGCTGCGGGCCGTGGCCTACGAAGAACCCTCCCCTTCCCTGGCCGAACGGCTGACCCAGCTGGGGCTGTTCACGCTGGCCCTGACGTCGATCCTGTCGCTGATCCTGCTCTGGCGCAGCGCCCATGACCGGCTGCGGGCCGAGGGCGAACGCGACCGGCTGTTCGAACTGTCGCAGGACGTGTTCTGCGTGATCCGCCCGGACGGCACGCTGGTGCGCGGCAATCCGGCCTTCGTCGAGTATTTCGGCAAGGACCTGAGCAACACGCGCTTCTGGGACCATGTCTATCCGGAGGACCGGCTGGATGTGATCGAGGCCTTCACCACGCCCCAGGAACGCATCGGCCCTCTGGAGTGCCGGGTACGCTTTCGCAATGCCTGGCGCTGGTTGAGCTGGTCCATCAGCGTGGACTCGCGCTCGCCCGAATCGCTCTATTACGCGGTGGCCCACGACATCACCGGCCGCAAGCTGGTGGAGCAGGCGCTGACCACCGAGGCCACGTTCCGCCGCGCCATCGAGGATTCCATCAGTACGGGGCTGCGCGTGATCGACCACGATGGCCGCATCACCTACGTGAACCGGGCACTGTGCCAGATCCTCGGCTATCCGGCCGAAGAGATGGTGGGGCAGCTGCCGCCCTACCCCTACTGGATCCCCGAGGAACATGACCTCAACATGGCCCACCTGAACCTGACGATCTCGGGTGGGGCCCCCCCGTCGGGCCTGCAGACGCGGGCACGGCGCAAGGACGGCCGGATCATCGATGTTCGGCTCTATGTCTCGCCGCTGATCGACGACCAGGGCCAGCAGGCGGGCTGGATGGCCTCGGTGACCGACATCACCGAACCGAACCGGATCCGCGCCGAGCTGATCAATGCCCACGAGCGCTTCGAGACCGTGCTCAACCAGCTCGATGCCGCCGTCTCGGTGGTCTCGCCCCCGCCGCCCATCGTCCCCCTGAGCATCACCGCCCCGTCGACAGACGAACAGTCGCCGGCGCCCACGCCTTCCCGCCTGCTTTTCTGCAATTACCACTACCACGCGCTGTTCGGCGACGACATTGCCGGCCACCTGGCGCTGCTCAACGGCTGGCCGGTAGCGGACTCCTGGATGGGCGAAGAGGTCTATATCCCGCGCATCGACCGCTGGTTCGAGGTGCGGGTGCAGGTGATCCGCTGGGTGGATGGCCAGCCGGCACAGCTGGTGGTGGCCACCGACATCACGGCACTGCGCCCCATCCGTGAACGCCAGAAGCAGCAGGAAGAACAGCTGCAGCAGACGGCACGGCTGGTGACGATGGGAGAAATGGCCTCCTCCATCGCCCATGAGCTGAACCAGCCGCTGGCGGCCATCAGCAACTACGCACTGGGCCTGGCCAAGCGGCTTCAGCCCGGCAGCCCCGCACCGGCCGATCCAGCCATGGTGGACCAGACGCTGGACAAGATCGCCCGGCAGGCGCAGCGTGCCGCCTCGGTCATTCAGCGAGTGCGCAACTTCGTGCGTCGCAACACGGCCGAGCAACGCGACATCGCCGTGGACGAGATCCTGACCGAGTCGCTGGCGCTGGCAGAAATCGCCGCCAAGCGCTATGGCGTGGCCATCACCATCGACCTGGCCCCGGATCTGCCGCGCCTGTCGGCCGATCGCATCCTGATCGAGCAGGTCCTGCTGAACCTGATGAAGAACGCCATCGACGCCATGCGCGGACAGGACGATGCCGCACTGACGCTGCAGGTGAGCCGTACACGCGACAACGTGCTGTTTGCGGTGGCCGACCAGGGCCCTGGCATCCCCGAGGAGCAGCAGGAAAAAGTCTTCGAGGCCTTCTTCACGACCAAGCCTGAAGGCATGGGCATGGGACTCAACATCTGCCGCAGCATCATCGAGTCCCATGCCGGTCGGCTGTGGGTGGAAAGCAATCAGCCCCGGGGATGCATCTTCAAGTTCACGCTGCCGGTACACGAGGGGCCGGCACACGACGACACGGCACCTGCATGAGCGCCCGCCCTGCTGCATGATGGCCTCGCCCTCCCCCTTCCATCGACCGATCCGAAGGGCCGGCCTCATTCCCCAGTGCGGGATACGCGTTTTCCCGCAGTGGCAGCCCCGAGGATTGATCGATAATTCCCAAGGGACACCGGAAACCGCGATCCCGGTGCTCCTGGCCCCATGCCCATCATCTGAATAGACGACAGAACCATGAGCCCATCGAACGAAACCCCCTCCACCGCCCCTCCGCAGCCCGAAAGGTTCGTCTACATCGTCGATGACGACGAGGCCGTGCGCGATTCACTGCGCTGGCTGCTGGAAGGCAGCGGCTTCAACGTGCGCACCTTCCACAGCGCCGAGAGCTTCCTGAACGCCTACACGCCCGGACATTTCGCGGTGCTGATCCTGGACGTGCGCATGGGTGGCATGAGCGGCATCGAGCTGCACGACGAGCTGCTGCGCCAGCGCTATGACCTGCCCCTGATCTTCATGACCGGCCACGGTGACGTGGGCATGGCCGTGGCCCGCATGAAACTGGGCGCCGTGGACTTCCTGGAAAAGCCCTTCGACGACAAGCAGCTGATCAGCACGGTGGAGAACGCCTTCAGCCAGGCCCGCGTGAAGCAGAACGATGCGCAGCGGCGCGAACAGCGCCAGGAACTGCTGGCCCGTCTGACCCCGCGCGAGCAGCAGGTGCTGGAGCTGATTGCAGCCGGCCGCCTGAACAAGCAGATTGCCGGTGACCTGAACATCAGCATCAAGACGGTGGAGGCACACCGCGCCAACATCATGGACAAGTTCGAGGTCCGCACCATGGCCGACCTGATGCGGCGCTTCCTGGGCAGCAGCCCGGACTGATCCGCAGACGAAAGCCGACAGGCAGCGCCCGCGCCCCACGGGGTCGGGGCATTGCCGCCCGGGCAGGCACGCCCCTTGCCCGGGATGCGTGCGTCCGGATTGAAGGCAAAGAAAAAGGGCCTGAATTCACTTTGAATTCAGGCCCTTGAATGGGTGGCGCGCCCGGCAGGATTCGAACCCACGACCCCTTGGTTCGTAGCCAAGTACTCTATCCAACTGAGCTACGGGCGCGACGCGGAACGCATAATAACATGAGATTCTGGTTTGTCACCTCACTCGGAAGCTTTTTTGCAAACGATTGTCACAACATGACCCAAAGGCGGGCCCCACCCCAAAAGGCGGGTGAAAGACACGTCTGTAAGACTTTTGTCCAGTCTTGCCCAGGCTCGCCCCGTACGACCAGGCCGGGCACCCTGGGCGTCGATCCGGCTGCCAGCGTCTCCTGATAGCCGCACAAGGATGTAACGTTTTCTGAATCCTGCCCCCCGAACAGGCTGTGTGCGGGCAGCTCATGTAGACTTCTAGACGTGTCGACATGCCTCGGTGGCGAGGCATGCCGTCGGCATCCGAAGTGGCCGCCTGGCCTGCAGCGTCAGCCTTCGCCGCACGACATGTGCAGCCCCCGAATGCTCTGCTGCCCAGCTTCCTGCGCCTGGCACACCGTCACAGATGCCGCAGATCATCACGTGAATCTTCGAAGGAAAGTGGTTTGAACCTGAACTGGAACGATCGCCCCCTGATCACGACCTCTACGCGCGGCGTGTTTGCCGAAGCCATTTCACCGTTCACCGACGACGGGACACTGGATCTGGATGGCATCCGGGCCCAGATGGACTTCCTGGTCGCCTGCGGTGCAAGTGGCGTGCTACTGCTGGGGGCTGGCTCCGAGGCCGACAAGCTCACCAACGACGAGCGCCTGTCGGTAGTCCGTGCCGGCATCCGGCACATGAACGGCCGCATCCCGGCCATCGTCGACATCTCCTCGCCGGGTATCGACAACCTGGCGCTGCTGGGCCGGCGGGTGATGGACGCGGGTGCGGCCGGCGTGCGCATCAGCCCGGATGTGACGCTGCGCACCGACGAGGACATCTACAACTATTTCGAGCGCGTCAGCGGGCGGCTGGGTGAGATCCCCTGGATCCTGCACGACCAGCCAGCCGTCACCGGCGTCAACATCGCCCCATACCTGCTCATCCGCATGCTGCAGGACTTCGAGCGTCTGGTTGGCATGTGCCAGGGCTTGGGCTCGGGTCTGGACAAGGCCGAGGCCCTGCGCGATGCCGAGACCAAGGGTGTACGCCGCCTGGCTCTCTTCGAGGGCAACGACGGGCTGCATTTCCCGCAGGCGCTCGACCGCACGGTGGATGGCACCTTCAGTGCATTTGCCTACCCTGAGGCGCTAATCAAGCTGCAGGAACTCTTCGAGGCCGGCAAGCGCGACGACGCCGAGGATGTCTTCGACGCCTACCTGCCGCTGATGCGCCACCAGAAGCAGCTGGTCATCGGGCCGGCCGTGGTGAAGCAGCTGCTGAAGGTGCGGGGCGTGATCCGCAGCGCCCGGCTGCGTGAACCGGCCCGCCGCCTGGACGAGGCCGAGGAACAGGACATCGAGCGCCTGGTGCGCCGGATGGAGCGCCGCACGCGACAGCTGGGCATCGGCCTGCCCACTCCCTGGCCGCAGCGCTCGGGCAACTGAGTCCTGACTCAGTGTCCTTCGCGGGGCGGACGGGATGAGCCGGCAGCCTGCCGGGCGGGGGCGCCCTTCGGTGCCGCGTTTTCCTTCACCGCCTTGCCCGACGGCGGCCCATCTCCCTGGGCCCGAGCCTCATCAGCAGCCTTCTCGTCGCCATCCAGACGCACCTGCACACGGCGGGTCACGCCGTTGGGCCCCGGAAAGTCCTGAAACAGCGCCTTCACCATCAGCGGCACGGCGTTGTTCAGGGCGCCATCCTCGGAATCCGATACGACCGAGCCTTCATAGAGGCGCGCCGGTCGGCCCGGCAGCGGCTTCGTGCCCGTCAGTGTCAGCTTGACCTGCTTGCGGTAGATGGTGCGCTGGTAGGTCGAATAGCCCACCAGGTCATAGCCATACATCGGCACCGTCTCCCAGTAGGTGACGACCTGGCCATTGGTGTCGGTACGCTGATGTGCCACCTGGCGATAGCCCTGGAAGACATAGGCATAGTTGGGCTGGCTATAGTTGACCGGCCGGCCGCTGTCCACCGAATAGTCCAGCGTCACGTCCACGTCCGGACGTTTGCTGCCGGTTTCCTTCAGGCCATGCACCAGCAGCTGTTCGCGCACCAGTGCAGCATAGGTCTGGTATTCGAGGCTGTTGGCCTGCTCCGTATCGGGCTTGAAGCGGAAGCTCAGCCCCTGCAGGGCCGGTTCCTGCTGGTGGTAGGCCGTGACCTCGGCGCCGAAATAGGTAGTGCACCCACCCAGCAGCAGCGCGCCGGCCGTCGTCGCGGCTGCCAGCCCCAGCCGGCGCCAGGCGCCCGACCATGCCATCGGAATATGCTGCATCGACTGTCGCTCCATGGATCTTCCCTTTGCACAATCATAACGGGGCACCGCCTCGATGACGGCGGATAACCCGGACGAACATCCCGGCCCATCCGGCACGGTACTGGAGCGCCGGAGACGGAACCCGCCCCCGGACATCGCCAGTCCGTGCCGGATCCTGAAACGGATATCGGGCCCGTGACGTTGACCCACACGCCTGCCATGCCCCACGCCGCAGGCCAGGAAGACGCCTGCTCCCGCTCCTGCCCTCGACCCCGACGCGGGCATCCGGCATCCAGTGCCCAGCATCGTGGTCATGTCTGCCTGCCGCCCTGGCCAGGTTCTGGTAATCTCGTTCCAGTCCCTTTTCAGAAATGCCCCGAGGCCAGACACGTCCGAGACATCAGGCCGGACGCCTGCTGCAAGGATCCGTCCCGCCCCTTTCGCGACCTTCACCCGATTCACAATGGCCGACTCGCTCAACAACGCCACCAAGCCCACCAAACCCAGCGCCTCGCGCGTCATCGAGGTCCGCCAGTACCATGCGCTGCGCCCGGGCCCGCGCCTGCTGGTGATGGGCGGCGTGCATGGCAACGAGACGGCCGGGCCCATCGCCATCCGACAGATCCTGGCGGAATTCGCCGAAGGCCGTCGCATCCTGCATCGCGGCACTCTCACCTTCGTGCCGGTGGCAAATCCGGTGGCCTGGGCTGCCGGTCGCCGCGAGGGCGACCGCAACCTAAACCGTGACTTCCGCCCCAGCCTGTCGCCCGAGAACGTCGAGGATCGCATCGCTACCCGGCTGGGGCCGATCCTGGCCAGCCACGACGTACTGGTGGACCTGCACACTTTCTCGGCGCCGGGCGAGCCCTTCGTGTTCTTCGGCCCCGCCGACAACCAGGAGGAGCTGGAGCCTTTCAGGCGTTCGGCCGAAGAAGAGCGCCTGGCGCAGGCCATCGGTCCCCGGCGGTTGGTCTATGGCTGGCTGGCCGCCTACGCCAAGGGTGTGCGCCGTCGCCAGAACGGCAGCATCTCCTATGGCATCGGCACCACCGAATACATGCGGGCCCATGGCGGTTACGCCGTCACGGTGGAATGCGGCCAGCATCTGGACCCGGAGGCACCGGCCGTGGCGCGTGCCGCCATCGACAATGCACTGCGCCTACTGGACATAGGCGGACTGCTGACCGAAGATGGCGCGCCTCCGGCAACCTGCCATGACCATGACACCCCACCGGCAGCCGAACCCTCACCGGATTTCTCGCGCAGCGAATTCACCCCGCCGTCTGACGACCAGGCAGCACGTTTCGAGCTGATCGAGCTGTACGATGTCTTCGATCGACACGCCACCGGCGATCGTTTCGCCCGCGACTGGCGCTCGTTCGACCGCGTGGCAGCGGGCGAACCCATTGCGTTCCGTGCCGACGGTCTGCCGCTGACGGCGCCGGAAGATGGCTACGTGGTGTTTCCCAACCCCGGAACACCGCCGGGACGGGAATGGTTCTACTTCGCCCGACCGGGTCGGCGACTGCTGCGCTGACCAGGCACATCCATCCAGGGATGCTCTCGAACCTGACCTCGCCCCCTCTGGATGACGGCCTTCGCAGGCCCCGCAGGCGTCCTGTCGGCGCCCCCCGCAGAACGACCCGATGCCCCCACAGGACGGCCATGTCACCGCGGCGATCCCAATGAGCGGTCGGCGGGCACGGCCGGACCGGTACGCCTCATTCGGACAGACCAAAGCGCCCGTCCGGATCGGCGGTGTGCGCGATTTCCACCGGCTGGATCGGCGGGATGTCCACGCCCTTGATGCGGTTGAACTCGTTCACCATCGCGGCAGCCCACAGACCGTTCCAGACCGTTCCAGCATGGCCGTCGCCAATGACGGCATTCCAGGGTTCATCGCCCTGCGTGACGCCCACCTCGCGCTTGCCCAGCAGCCTCACATGCTTGTAGGCCGGCTGGCCGTCAGCATCACGGGCACCGAACCAGTTCCGGAAGAAGGCTCGGTCGTCGAAGAAATGCACACCCTTCGTGGTCTCGGCGATCTGGCGCAGGCGCTGGTCGTAGGCATCAAGCACGGCGGCGATGTTGGCCTGCTCCTGCGCATTGCGGAAACTTGCGTGCAGCGGCGGCCAATCGACGTTGTTCAGGATCCCCACCAGAATGATGTCCAGCGCCGGGTCACGGGCCTTCAGCGTGGACACTGCCTGGGCCACCTGGTCGGCACAGGCCTGCACCCGGGCCAAGTTCTCGACATCGCCCCCCGTCTTCGCAAAGGCCTGCAGGTCCTCGCGCTTGCCCAAGCTGTTGATGCCGATGCGGATCAGCGCCACCGACGGCACGTCCTTCCAGCCTTTCGGGTCACGGGCCATCTCGGCCAGCAGACCGGGCACCTGTCCGAAGGTAGGGTCGTTGAGCGCGCTGCAGGTGGCGCCACTGAAGGCAAAGTTGTAGCGGAAATCTTCCTTGTGCTGCCGCACTAGGCTGCCCATCACGTTGCGCCGCAGCCAGGCGCCGGCCCCGCTGCTGCCCACCTCGCCGAAAGGCCCCTGATCGATGTCCCGGGGACGCAGCTTCCCGAGGATCTCGGTCCACTGCCAGGTACTGGCCTGCTGCGCACCGCCACGGGCCTCGGGCGTGCCGTAGTGCAGCGACACCGCATCGTGGAAGGAATGGCTGTCGGAATCACCCAGCACCGCCAGTCGCAGCCGCGGGCTGGCTGGCTTTCCGCCATTGAAGGAAGACATGTCGTCCGGGCTCCTGCTGTCGGTGGCCACGCCACCAGGATTGGTGCCGACATGGCTGCGCTGGGCAGACGCCGGCGGGTCGCTGTCGGGGGTGCAAGCGGTCACGCTCATACCAGCACCGATGCTCAGAAGCAACACCCGCAGCATCGTTTTACTGAAAATATGTGACAAATGTTCAGAGGCGCGACTGCGAGCAGGCACGCTAGCATTGGTGGATCGGGCAGGCTGCGTTCCCGTTGTGTCGGCCGACGCGTCGCGAAAGGCACGCTGCCTGCCACTGGCCCCATGTTCAAAACCGATCATGCGTCTATAGATTGCTTGTTGGAATGAATCACCTACCCTCAGGGGAGGACTGAAACCATCCGGCAACTTTCTCATCCAACCGGATTCTCGCAGCTGTGGCTTCCATCTCGATCAAGCTTCCCGCCAATCTGACCAAGGCCCTGGCAGTGCGCCGGCGGCAGGACGAACCGCGGCTTGTGCCTTGGCTGGCCGCCTGGATACTGGCCGACCACCGCATCGGCGGCGGCACGCTGCCCGGCGGGCTGGGCGACACCGCCAGCCTGCTGGCGCTCGCGCGCCAGCGCGTGGACGACGGGTGCCGCACCTGGGAAGGCGAGACCGGGCTGGCGCTGCTCGTCGATGAAGCCGAGCCAGCCGATGCCGACACTGTCGACATCGTGCCCGTTGGGCATGATGCCATCCCGGCCGATGCCGAATCATCGACGCCCCGTAAAAAGGCTGACATTTCACTACGTTTTGTCGGTGAAGACGTAACCATCTGCTCTCCCAGCGGCCGCTACGATGCCATCGCGCTGCACGGCTGGCGGCGACTGCTGCGCCACCTGCTGATCGAACAGGTGCTGCAGGGCCCGCAGCCGCTGTGCCAGTTCTCCAATCTGGCCACCAGCATCCAGCCACTGGTGCTGAAGACCTGGTCCGGCCCCATCGATGGGGACACGCGCCTGCCACAGGCCACCGTCATCGAGCGCTTCGACCTGCAATGCCGCCGTCACCCCGATGCCGTGGCCGTGCGCATGCCCGGCAAGCCCGGCATCACCTGGAGCTACGAAACCCTACGCGAGATCTCGCTTCGCCATGCTGACCGCCTGCAGGCACTGGACGTGGGCGCCGGCGACCACGTTGCCATGCTGCTGTCGCGCCGGCCCGAGGCCATCGCCCTGATGCTGGGCATCCTGCGGCTGGGCGCCGTCTACGTGCCCATCGACCCGGCGAGCCCGGAACAGCGCCTGTCGCTGATGCTGGAGGACAGCCAGCCCGCGCTGCTGCTGGTGGATGCGCACACCCAGCCTCACCAGCTGGCCCTGGCCAGGGCGCGCGGCATACCGACGCTTGACATCGAAGGAATCGAACACGACGACACCGATACGCTCGTGGGATTCGATGCCGTTCCCCGTCGCCTATCGGAACAGCTGTCCGAGCAGGAACGGGGCCTATACGGTAACCCGGCACGGCAACCCGCCTACGTGATGTACACCTCCGGTTCCACGGGCACACCCAAGGGGGTGGTCATCCCCCATCGTGCCATCGTCCGGCTGGTCTACCGCCAGTATTACGCACCGCTGGGCCCGAAGGTGGTGATGCTGCACGCAGCGCCGCTGGCCTTCGATGCCTCGACGCTGGAAATCTGGGGGCCGCTGCTCAATGGGGGCACCTGTGTCGTCCATCCGCAAGCCATCCCCTCGGGTAGCGGCCTGGCCGAGACCATCCGCACTGAACGGGTCAACACCGCGTGGCTGACGGCCGCGCTCTTCAACCGCATCGTCGACGAGGATCCGCTGCACCTGCAGGGTCTGCGCACGCTGATGACGGGCGGCGAGGCGCTGTCGCCCCGTCATGTGCGCCGGGCGCTGCAGGCGCTGCCCGGGCTACAGCTGATCAACGGCTACGGTCCCACCGAGACCACCACGTTCGCCGTCACCGGGCCGGTGTCCGAACACGATCTGGACAGCCACGCCACCGTGCCGCTGGGGCGCCCCATCAACTGGACCTACGTGCGCGTGCTGAGCCCGCTGGGCGACGCCGTACCACCGGGCCTGACCGGCGAACTCTACATCGGTGGCCCGGGCGTGGCCCTGGGCTACCTGAACCGTCCGGATCTCACGAAGGAGCGTTTCGTCACCGACCCGTTCGGTGGTCCCCACGACACGCTCTACCGCACCGGCGACGCCGTGCGCTGGCTGGACGATGGTCGCCTGGAATACCTGGGCCGGCTGGATGGCCAGCTCAAGATCCGGGGCTTTCGCATCGAGCCGGGTGAGATCGAAGCTGTGCTGGCCAGTCATCCGGCCGTGGCCAACGCCGCCATCACCGACGAATGCCCGCCCAATGGCGAGCGCCGCCTGGTGGCATGGCTGGTGGCAGCCGCCGGCCAGGCACTGCCCGATGACGACGCCCTGCGCGATCACTGCCGCCAGCGCCTGCCCATCTACATGATGCCCGCGCGTTTCGTGGCCGTTCCACAACTGCCGATCACCCTGAACGGCAAGCTGGACCGCCGCGCCCTGCAGGCCATGGAGGCCAAAGACACAACACATGCAAATAATTCCGACGCCGGTTTTACAGAAGAAACGAAGGTTACAGGCCGTGACGTAACCAGGAGCGATACAGATCTTGCACATTCAAACCAAAATAAACGCGAGATCGCCGCTTCCGCTGCGTCATCGACACCACACCCTGTATCCGGTGCACCTCACACTACAAAAACGCCCCCTCGCCCTGATGGCCAGGCAGCCACCGGCAGCCACGCCCTGACGCCCGCGCTCAAGCGCCGACTCGAACAGCGCATCATCGCGCTGCTGGAACCGATCCTGGCCATCCGGGGACTGCGCGCCCACGACAACTTCTTCGAGGTGGGAGGCTCCTCGCTGCTGGCCGCCCAGGCCCTGGAAGCCCTGCAGCAGACCTTCGGACCGGCCATCGGCATCGAGGATTTCTTCGGCACCCCCACGGTGACAGCCTTTGCCGCGCGCATCGCGGAAGGGCTTTCGGCCGCCGAGCTGCAACACATCCTGCAGCCCGCCAGTGCCACGGACAGTGCCGGGCACGCATCCCTTCAGGCCCAGGCAGACACGGCCCCGCATGCCGGAACGCATCAGGGCGACCAGGCTGCCCCCGATACGGATGGCTGTGCTCCGCATGCTGCCCCCGCCAGCCAGACTCATGTCGCCACCCCGACGGACGAGGACGAGCGCACCATCGCCATCATTGGTATGGCCGGGCGCTTCCCGGGCGCGGCCAGCATCGAGGAACTCTGGCAGAACCTGGTCGCCGGCCGTGACGGCATCCGTCATTTCCGACCCGACGAGCTGGATCCCTCTCTGCCCGCCAGCCTCACCGGCGATCCCGACTACGTGGCAGCACGCGGCGTGCTCGACGACGTGGCGCGCTTTGACGCCGCCTTCTTCGGCATCGGCCCACGCGAAGCGGAGCTGATGGATCCGCAGCAACGCATCTTCCTGGAACTGGCCTGGCAGTGCCTTGAGCACGGCGGCCACGCTCCGCGCGACGGCGACCGCCAGATCGGCGTCTTCGCCGGCATGTACAACGCCACCTACTTCCAGCGCCACCTGCAGCACTACCCGGAAAAGATCGCCGCTCTGGGCGAATTCCAGGTGATGCTCGACAACGAGAAGGACTATATCGCCACCCGTACCGCCAACCGGCTGGACTTGCGGGGGCCCGCCGTCTCGGTGCATACCGCCTGCTCCACCTCGCTGGTGGCCATCGTCCAGGCCGTGCAGGCGCTGCGCGCAGGCCAGTGCCGGATGGCGCTGGCCGGGGGCGCCGCCGTCACCGCGCCGGTCAACAGCGGCTACCGCTACGAAGCCGGCTCGATGCTCTCGCCCGACGGCAGCACCCGCAGCTTCGATGCCGATGCCCAGGGCACGGTATTCTCCGACGGCGCCGCCGTGGTGCTGCTCAAACGCCTGGCCGACGCCCGCCGCGATGGCGATACCGTCTACGCCCTCATCCGCGGCGTGGGCATCAACAACGACGGCGGCAACAAGGCCAGCTTCACCGCGCCCAGCGTGGAAGGCCAGCACGCCGTCATCCGCGCTGCTCTGAACGACGCCGGCCTGCCCGCCCGCAGTATCCAATATGTGGAAGCCCACGGCACCGCCACCCCCATGGGCGACCCGGTGGAAGTGCGCGCCCTCACCCGCGCCTGGCGCGAAGAGACCCAGGACACCGGCTTTGCCGTGCTCAGCTCGCTCAAGAGCTACATCGGCCACACGGTCATCGCCGCTGGCGCTTCAGCCACCATCAAGACGGTGATGGCACTGCAGCATAGCCTCATCCCCGGCACCCTGCACTTCAAGAAGCCCAACCCTGGCCTGCAGCTGGAACAGAGCCCGTTCCGGGTCACCGCCGAGCCCACGCCATGGCCGGCCACGGCCGGCACGCCGCGACGTGCGGCCATCAGCGCCTTCGGCGTGGGCGGCACCAACGCCCACATCATCATCGAGGAAGCGCCGGCCGACCTGGCGCTCGGTGCCGCTACAACCGGAACGGCATCCGGCACTGCGCAGGCGGTTTCCATCCCGGCCAGCCACGCCTCCGATGCACCACTCGCCTTCCTGCCACTCAGTGCACGCACGCCCACGGCCCTGGCCACCCAGCGTTGTCAGCTGGCCGAGCACCTGCGCCGGCTGCAGGCAGCACAGGCCCCAGCGGATGCCGATGAAGCCCATGCCAGCAGGAATGCCGCGGCACACGCCGGCCAGAGCGGAGATCCTGCCCTGTCGACGGCGCTTGCCAGCCTGGCCGACATCTCCTTCACGCTGGCCCACGGCCGCAGTCCGCTGCCGCAGCGCCAGTGCGTGCTGGCCCGGACGCTGGACGAGGCCATCGCCGCCCTGGAAAATGACAGCGCCCCCGACCACATCCATGGAACGGCAGCCGCCCAGGGGCCTCTGGTCTGGCTCTTTCCCGGTCAGGGTGCCCAGTACGCAGCCATGGGCCGCCGGCTCTATGAACAAGAGCCTGTCTTTGCCCGTGCCTTCGACGAAGTCGCCGACGCCATCGGCCCCCTGCCCGGTGCCAACGGTCATCCGTGGCTGAACACGCTCATTCATGGCGCAGGCCAGTCCGTCGAGAGCGAGGACCTGCCGGGCAACGATGGGCAGACCGCATTCCAGGGGCCGGACACGGCTATCGATGGACGCTCACGTCCGGACGAGCACTCGTCCGTCGGACATCAGGCCACGTCGGGCTCAGCCCCTTCGCCGGGCGATCTTCCATCGGGCCGCACGGCCGGGCAGCCCGAAACGAGCGCAGCCCC
>ERZ772968.428-NODE-428-length-21405-cov-4.209415_pt1 | contig 21405 bp, 22 predicted proteins | sample MGYA00580674_ERZ772968 | MGnify/ENA primary metagenome ERZ772968 (study PRJEB29015, sample SAMEA2737940) | human oral metagenome | biome: human oral; feature: human-associated habitat; material: dental | place: China | collected 2138 ...
GGTATTCTTTACTCATCAACGGGAACGCGGAGAACGCATCCGAAATGAGGAGGAGTCAGATATGAAGAAGGCAATTAGCATCATTGCAGCTGTGGCAATGGCTACCACAATGCTGGCAGCTTGCGGCGGCGGCAGCAAGAGCGAGAGCAGCAGCGCGGCGAGCACGGCAGCGGCAGGTAGCGAGAGCTCTGCAAGCGGCGATATGACCGCAGTCGCAAACAAGGATAAGCCCTTGGTCTGGTACAACCGCCAGCCCTCGAACAGCTCCACCGGCGAACTGGACAAGGATGCGCTGCACTACAACGACAAGACCTACTATGTCGGCTTCGACGCAAATCAGGGCGCTGAGCTGCAGGGTCAGATGATTGTCGACTACATCAAGAAGCATGCGGCCGAGATCGACAAGAACGGCGACGGAACAATCGGCTATGTGCTCGCGATTGGGGACATCGGCCACAACGACTCGATTGCCCGCACGAGAGGTGTCAGAAAGGCACTCGGCACGGCAGTTGAGAAGGACGGCGCAATCGATTCCACGCCGGCTGGCACGAACGTCGACGGCACCGCTACGGTGGTCAAGGACGGCGAGCTCGAAGTCGACGGCAAGACCTACAAGGTCAGAGAGCTGGCTTCGCAGGAGATGAAGAACGCGGCGGGCGCAACCTGGGACGCTGCAACGGCAGGCAACGGCATCAGCACCTGGGCTTCCTCCTTCGGCGATCAGATTGACATTGTCGCTTCGAACAACGACGGCATGGGCATGTCGATGTTCAACGCTTGGTCCAAGGAGAACAAGGTTCCGACCTTCGGTTACGACGCAAACTCCGACGCAGTCGCTGCGATTCCGGAGGGCTACGGCGGCACGATCAGCCAGCACGCGGACGTGCAGGCTTACCTGACCCTGAGAGTGCTGAGAAACCTGCTCGACGGCGTGGATGTCGACACGGGCATCGGCACTGCGGATGAGGCTGGCAACGTTCTCACCGCAGCAGACTACAAGTATGTGCCGGAAGACAGATCCTACTACGCTCTGAACCTTGCAGTGACCGCAGACAACTATCAGGACTTCACGGATGCAACCAAGGCTTATGCACCGGTCGCAAACAAGCTCGACGCTTCGAAGCATGCATCGAAGAAGGTGTGGCTCAACACCTACAACGCGGCAGATAACTTCCTTGGCTCTACCTACAAGCCCTTGCTGAAGAACTATGCAGAGCTGCTGAACCTGAATGTCGACTATGTGGACGGCGACGGACAGACTGAGTCCAACATCACGAACCGCCTCGGCAACCCGAGCCAGTATGATGCATTCGCAATCAACATGGTGAAGACGGACAATGCAGCTTCCTACACCGCAATTCTGAACCAGTAATCGAAGCTTGTATTTTGGGGGTATCGGGGGCAAACCTGATACCCCTGTTCTATTTCTTGGGAGAAGAACCATGTCAGATCAGAAAGAAGATATCATTTTATCCATACGCGGTATGTCAAAGTCCTTCGGCAGAAACCGCGTGCTGGATCACATCGACCTCGATTTGAGGCGGGGCTCCGTCATGGGTCTCATGGGGGAGAACGGTGCCGGAAAGTCCACGATGATGAAGTGCCTCTTCGGAACCTATCAGAAGGACGAGGGCGAGATTATCCTCGACGGCCATGAGGTCTCGTTCTCCGGACCGAAGGATGCGCTGGAGAACGGAATTGCCATGGTTCATCAGGAGCTGAATCAGTGCCTGGAGCGCTCGGTCGTGGACAATCTGTTCCTCGGGCGCTATCCGGTGAACGGCGCGGGCATCGTCGACGAGGCGCGCATGAAGAAAGAGGCCGCAGAGCTCTTCCGCAGCCTCGGCATGACCGTGAACCTGACGCAGCCGATGCGGAACATGTCTGTCTCACAGCGGCAGATGTGCGAAATCGCGAAGGCAATTTCCTATCACTCGAAGATTATTGTGCTGGATGAGCCAACCTCCTCGCTCACCGAGCCCGAGGTCAGAAAACTGTTCACGATGATGCGGAAGCTCCGGGATCAGGGCATCTCCCTCATCTACATCTCTCACAAGATGGATGAGATTTTTGAGATCTGTGACCAGGTCTCGGTGCTCCGGGACGGCAAGCTGGTCATGACGAAGGACACTTCGGAGACGAACCTCGACGAGCTGATTGCGGCGATGGTCGGCCGCTCGCTCGAGAACCGCTTCCCGCCGGTCGACAATACGCCGGGCAACGACATTCTCTCGATTCAGCATCTCTCGACCAAGTTTGAGCCGCACATCCAGGATGTGACCTTCAATGTGCGCGAGGGCGAGATTTTCGGTCTCTACGGCTTGGTCGGCGCGGGCAGAACAGAGCTCCTCGAGACCATCTTCGGCATTCGTACCCGCGCGGCGGGACGCGTCTACTATGACGGCGAGCTCATGAACTTCAATTCGGCAAAGGAGGCCATGGAGCACGGCTTCGCGTTAATCACCGAGGAGAGAAAGGCAAACGGTCTCTTCCTCAAGGGAAATTTGACCTTTAACACGACCATTGCAAATCTGAAGCACTATAAGAACGGACCGGCACTCTCGGATCAGAAGATGGTGAAGGCGACTTCGAAGCAGCTCACGACCATGCACACGAAGTGCATGGGGCCGGAGGATCTGATTTCGAGCCTCTCGGGCGGCAACCAGCAGAAGGTCATCTTCGGCAAGTGGCTCGAGCGGGAGCCGAATGTCTTCATGATGGACGAGCCGACCCGCGGCATCGATGTCGGCGCAAAGTATGAGATTTATGAGCTCATCATCCGCATGGCAAAAGAGGGCAAGACCATCATCGTGGTCTCCTCGGAGATGCCGGAGATTCTGGGAATCACGAACCGCATCGGCGTGATGTCGAACGGCTACCTGTCCGGCATTGTCGAGACCAAGGAGACCAATCAGGAAGAGTTGTTGCGTCTCAGCGCAAAGTACCTGTAAAGTGAGGGGAGAGTTATGAGTCAGTTAGGAACAGAGAAGAGCGCTCTGCAGCACGCAGAGGAGGAGGCAAAACTCCTCGCGCCGATTCGCGCCCACATTGGAGAGATTCAGGCGAAGATCGATGTGCTCCGGAAGGACGGCAGCGATCAGGTACAGAAGCTGAAGAACCGCATTCAGCTCTTAAAAGAAGATAAGCACATCAAGAAAGAGAAGAAGGATGCGCTGATTGCCGAAAGTAATGCGGCTCTCTCGGCGGCACAGGCTGTCGAGAGCAAGAACCAGGCCGAAGTCGCCGGGCTTGTCGCCGAGGCGGAGAGCTACTTAAAGGAGCACTACGAGAAGGATTACTTCGGCCCGGTCAGCGAAAACTGCAAGAAAGACCGCGAGAGCGCAAAACAGCGCTACCAGGCGCGGGTCGCGGAGCTCGGCAAGGAGCACGAGCAGGAAGTGCAGCGCCTCCGGAAGGAGAACGCGCCGGATCTGCAGCAGGAGCTGAAGGACGAGAACTATGTCTACAAGAACAAGCTCTTTGACGCGAAGGTGACCTACGAGCAGGAGCTCCAGACCATCAAGGACAGACGCCATGAGGCGTTCGCCGAGCAGTACCACATGATCGACCTGCTCCGCATGTCCCGCTTCACGTTTGCACAGGAGCAGGCACAGCGCATCGAGAACTATAAGTACACCTTTAACCAGCGCCAGTTCCTCTTGAAGAACGGTCTCTACATTGTCATCGTGATGATCTTCATTGCACTGAGCATTGTGACCCCGATTGTGAAGAACACGCAGCTCTTTACCTACAACAATATTCTGAACATTCTGCAGCAGGCGTCTCCGCGTATGTTCCTCGCGCTCGGCGTCGCGGGTCTGATTCTCCTGACCGGTACCGACCTCTCGATCGGTCGTATGACAGGTATGGGCATGGTCGCGGCGACTATCATCATGCACAAGGGCGTCAACACCGGTGCGGTCTTCGGCAAGATTTTTGACTTTACTTCCCTGCCCTATGCGGGAAGAGCGATTTTCGCACTGCTGGTCTGCATTGTTCTGACCACCTGCTTCACCTCGGTTGCCGGCTTCTTCACGGCGCGTTTCAAGATGCACCCGTTCATCTCGACGATGTCGAACATGCTGATTATCTTCGGTCTCGTGACTTATGCAACCAAGGGCGTGTCCTTCGGTGCAATCGAGCCGGGCATCGCTTCGATGATTGTCCCGAAGGTCAACGGCTTCCCGCTCATCATTCTCTGGGCGGTTGCGGCAATCGTGATTGTCTGGTTCATCTGGAACAAGACCCGCTTCGGCAAAAACCTCTACGCAGTCGGCGGCAACCCGGAGGCGGCTTCGGTCTCCGGTATCTCGGTCTTCGCCGTGACGATGGGTGCCTTCATGATGGCGGGTGTGCTTTACGGCTTCGGCGCATGGCTTGAGTGTGCGCGCATGGTGGGTTCCGGTTCGGCGGCTTACGGCCAGGGCTGGGACATGGACGCAATCGCAGCCTGCGTGGTCGGCGGTGTCTCCTTCACCGGCGGTATCGGTAAGATTTCCGGCGTCGTGGTCGGTGTGCTGATCTTCACGGCACTCACCTATTCGCTGACCATTCTCGGTATCGACACAAACCTCCAGTTCGTCTTCGAGGGCATCATCATCTTGACGGCTGTCACCCTGGACTGCTTAAAGTACGTCCAGAAGAAGTAAGGCTTCCCGTCGGACGGAAAGAGCCCGCATATGCTATACTGAAACCGCAGCTTACGCTGCGGTTTTTTTGAATTCGGGAGGAAAGACTATGCCCTATTCCTGTATGCTGGTGGACGATGAGGAAGATGTGATCAATGCGATACGACGCACCATAGACTGGGAGAGCCTCGGTTTCTCTGTGCCGACGGAGGCACATAACGGGCTCGAGGCACTCGAGTTCGCGGAGGAGAGCGCGCCAGATGTCGTGCTGACCGACATCAAGATGCCGTATATGGACGGTCTGGAGCTCGCGCATCGCTTAAAGGAGCTCTATCCGAACATCCGCATTGTCGTCTTTTCCGGCTTCGATGAGTTTGAATACGCGCGCGAGGCGCTGCGTCTTGAGGCGGAAGAATATATTTTGAAACCCATTCACGCGGCGGAGCTGTCAAAGCTCTTTCTCCGAATCCGGGAGCGGCTCGACGCCGAGCGGGCGGAGCGGCAAAATGTGGAGCAGCTCCGGGCCTACTATGAGAAGAGCCTGCCTCGTCTGCAGGAGAGTTTTTTTGTGTCTCTCCTGGACGGAAAAATTCCGGAGGAGGAGCTCATGCGCCAGGCAGAGGACTACCAGCTAAGTTTCGAGGAAGCGCCCTATGTGGCAGCGGTGATTCACACGGGGAGCGCGGGACTGCCGGCCGGTGTCAGCGCGGTGCTCCTCGCGGCCTCGGTCCGAAAGCTCGCGGAGGAGAAGCTCGGCGAGAAATTTTCGGCGCGTTTTTTCGGCTATCTCGGCAACACGGTCATGCTGGTCTCGCTCGGCGAGTCAGGGCAGCTCCGCTTCCTGACCGATGCCTGTGACAAGTTCTGTCGTCTGGCGGCCGCAAAGCTCGGCGCGACGGTCACCGTCGGCATCGGAAAGGCCTGCGGAGAGCTGTCGAAACTCAGAGATTCCTACACAGGCGCGAGAAGTGCGCTCTCATACCGCATGATTTACGGGACGGGGAAGGCCATCAGCATCTCGGAGATTGCGCCGCAGGAGAAAAGCGGAACCGAGCTCTCGGAGCAGGCATCCATGCAGGACATTTTCCGGAAGATGCGCATGGAGAAAGAGGAGGAATTAAGCGCTGCGATTGCTCGCTACATGGCGGACAACGCGGCTGCCCAGGGCTCGGTGCAGGAGTACCGCTTTTTTGTGATGGGGACAGCCGGGGAGCTGTACCGCTTTGCAAAGGACAATGAGCTTAGCACCGAGGAGATATTCGGCGACAACGACGCGATGTACCGGATACTACAGCAGTTGGAACCCGGGGAACTCACGAGCTGGATGGACGGGGTCTGCCGGAAAATGCGGGAGATGATACAGCACAAGCGCGCGGACAGCGCGCGCTCCTTTGCGGTCCGTGCGATTGACCATGTGAGCGAGCACTATGCCGACGGCGATCTCACGGTTGATGCGATGTGCTCTTACCTGAATGTGAGCGCCGCCTATTTTTCGACCGTCTTTAAGCGGGAGACCGGCAAGACCTTTGTGCAGTATCTGACCGACCTCCGCATGGAAAAGGCGGTGAAACTTCTGCTCTCGACCAATGAGAAGACCTATATGATTGCGCGGAAGGTCGGCTATGCCGATCCGAACTATTTCAGCTATGTCTTCAAAAAACAGTTCGGTATGTCGCCGAGCAAATATAAGGACAGTCGCGAGGCGGCGCAATGAGACTGCCGGAAATTTTCACGCTGCCGCGGTCCATTCGTTTCATCATCGTCGTCGCCTTTACGGCGGTCTCTGTCGGCATCACAGGGCTGCTCGGCGTAGGGCTTTATCGCATTTTTGCGCGCCATACCGAACAACTCCTCATCGAGAGTAGCGCGCAGCTCCTGCATCGGGTTTCGGAAAATCTGGGCGACTATCTAAAGAATATGCGCGCTCTCTCGGACGCGATTTACTATGCCTCGATTAAGAGTAAGGACTTTGCCGTGGACAATACGAACCGCGAGATGGAGCTGCTCTACGAGGCAAACCGCGACGATTTGATCAGCCTTGCACTCTACCGGCGGGACGGGACGCTCCTCGGCGCGGCCCCGGTCGCGGTGCAGAAACAGGACGTCGATGTGCAGCGGCAGGCCTGGTTTCAGAGTGCGGCGGCAAAGGTCGAAAATCTGCATTTTTCAACGCCGCATGTGCAGGATCTCTTTGACGACCCGAGCTACCGCTATCACTGGGTCATCTCGCTGAGCCGCGCGGTCGAGTTAAACGAGGGCGGCCAGAGCAGCGAGGGTATATTGCTGGTCGATATGAACTATAAGAGTGTCGCGGACATGCTGGACGATGTGAATCAGGACAGCGCGGGGCGCTATGTCTACCTCTGTGACAGCCGCGGAGACATCATTTATCACCCGCGCCGCATGCAGATTGACGCGGGGCTCGTGGCGGAGAACAATCTCACGGAGGCCGGATACGCGGACGGCGCCCACCAGGAGTATTTTCAGGGAGAGCGGCGGGAGGTCGTCGTCGAGACGGTGAGCTACACCGGCTGGAAGCTGATCGGTGTGATTCCGGGCACTTACTTTGCGCTTGGCCTCTTAAATGCGAGACAACTGGCGCTTGCCTTCGTGCTGCTCACAGCGGCGGCGCTCGCGCTTGTGAACCGCCTCATGGCGGCTCAGGTTTCAAAGCCGCTGATCCGGCTGAACGAGTCCATCCGGAAACTGGAGCTCGGGCAGGACAGCAAAATCTATGTCGGCGGCAGCGCGGAAGTGCGGCATCTCGGGCGCACACTGCAGTCCTATGTGCGGGAGATTCAGCTCCTCATGCGGGACATTGTGCGCGAGCAGGAGGAGAAGCGAAAGAGTGAGCTGGATGCGCTTCAGTCGCAGATTAACCCGCACTTTCTGTATAACACCTTGGACTCAATCGTCTGGATGATTGAGGGGCAGCGCTACGAAGACGCGGTGGTCATGATCACCGAGCTCGCGAGCCTGTTCCGCATCAGTTTAAGCGGCGGCAAGACCATCATTTCGATGGAGGCGGAGCTTCGGCACGCGGAAAATTATATGAATATCCAGAAAGTCCGCTTTAAGAACAGCTTCCGTGTGCGCTACGAGATCGATCCGGAAGTGCGGAATTACTGCACGGTCAAACTGATACTTCAGCCGATTCTGGAGAACGCGATTTACTACGGTGTGAAGGGTATGGAGGACGAGGGCGAAATTCTGCTCCGCGCGGAACTGCGGGACGGCGAACTTCTGCTCACAGTGCGGGACAACGGTTTCGGCATTCCGGAAGAGGAAGTTCCGCTTCTTTTGCGGGAAGGCGAGCGGCGACCGAGCCGCGGCTCCGGCGTGGGACTTTTGAATGTGCAGCGCCGTATTCAGCTCCGCTTCGGAGAGCACTACGGCCTTGCAATCGAGAGCGAGCCGGATGAGGGGACTGAAGTTCGCATATGCTTACCGGCCGTTCCCTACAATGAAGAGAACAGACAGCGTTTGGAGGAGGGAAGATGAGGCGGCACATCATGCTCGGCGCAGTGACAATCGCGGCGACGGCACTTGCACTGCTGCTTGTCCTGCAGACGACCAGACAGACAGAGCCGCAGCGCGCTCGAATCGCCGTTCTCACGCGGCGCGATGTGGTTGTCGGCGATGCGGCGCTCTTTGCGGGCATGGAGAAAGCCGCGGAGGACAGCAAAGTGATTCTGAACTATGTCGTGGTGCCGCCGACAGCGACGCTCGCAGAAGAGCAACTGCTCGCCGAGCAGGAGATTGCGGACGGCGCGGGAGCGGTGCTTCTTGAGCCGGTTTCGACGGCGGGGAGCGGCAAAATGGCGGAGAAACTGTCCCAGCGCGCCGCCGTGGTGCTGCTCGGCGAGCGCGCCGACATGGAGGCCGCCGGGCACTTTGGCAGTGTGAGCGCCGATAATTACGCAATCGGCGTGGTGCTCGGCAAGGAGATAGCTGAGCTCCTGCCGGACGGCGGCCGGATTGCGCTGTTGCCGGAGAGCGACGCGCGGGGCTCGATTGCGGCGCGGAGACAGGGAATTCGGGAGGCGCTCCGCGGGAGTGCCGTTCAGGTGCAGGAGGAGACGCAGGGTGTAGCGCTTCTTGTGGGACTCGAGGACAGCGCGCTGACTGCGGCGGCGGAGAGCGCGGCGGCGGAAGAGAAGCGGCCGCTGGTGGTCGGCGTCGGGAATTCCAATCGGAATATCTACGCGCTGGACCGGGGCGACATCGCCGATATGATAGTGATCAACGAATTCAACATGGGCTATCTCGCGGTTGCCGAGGCAAAGAAAAAACTCTCGAGCGGGCTCCGGGAAATGGAGCAGCTGAGAGTCGGTGATACGCTGGTCGCGAGGGATACCATGTTCAGCGCAGAAAATCAGAAATTACTCTTTCCGCTGGTGCGGTGAAAGCGAGGCGAGATGCAAAAGCGAATACTGCGCGTGCTGTCACTGCTGCTCACGCTCGTGCTGCTCACGGGCTGTACAGCGCAGCGCGCGCGCAGCAAAAAGAAAGTGCGGATCGGCGTGAGTGTCTATGACAGCTATGATACCTTTATCGCGGAGTTGACCGGGGCCTTTCGGGAGAACGCCGCGCTGCAGCAGGGGAGTGTGCAGATTGAGATGAGCGATGCCGCGCGGAGTCAGGAACTGCAGGACAAGGCCGTGCGGCAGATGCTCGACAACGGCTGCGACATCATCTGTGTGAACCTGGTAGACCGGACGGCGCCCGGAAAAATCATCGATATGGCAAAGAAGAAGGATGTCCCTATCATCTTCTTTAACCGGGAGCTGGTCGAAGAGGATCTGGAGCGCTGGAATAAGCTCTACTATGTCGGCGCCGATGCGAAGGAGTCCGGCGTGATTCAGGGGAGGCTTGCGGCCGCCTATCTGAAGGCGCACCCCGAGGCGGACCGGAACCGAGACGGTGTGATTCAATATGTGGTACTCGAGGGGGAGGCGGGCCATCAGGACGCGATTCTCCGGACCGAGTATGCGACCTCGACCCTCCGGGATGAGGGCATCGCGCTCGAAAAACTCGGCTATGCGCTCGCAAACTGGAACCGCCTGCAGGCGCAGACGCAGGTGCGGCAGCTGCTCACGAGCTACGGCAGCCGGATTGAGCTGATTCTTGCGAACAATGACGACATGGCACTCGGCGCGCTGGATGCCTATCGGGAGAGCGCTGTCACGCCCCCGCCCGTCTTCGGCATCGACGGCACGAATCCGGGGCTCACGGCAGTGCGAGAGGGGAGCCTGACCGGCACCGTCAGAAACGACAGCGAGGGACAGGCAAAGGCCATGCTCGCCCTTGCGCTCTCCCTCTCGACCGGCGGGAAGTGCGAATATCCGCTCACGGATGGGCGCTATATCCGCCTGCCTTATGAGCCGATTACGGCGGCAAGTCTCTCTTCCATGACGGAGCGGAGCGGCGCGGTTTCCCGCTGAAGCGAAAAGCGCGCGGGCAGCTCACGGAAGAGCTGCCGCACTTCGCCGCGGATGCGATCGGCGGTCATCTCGTCGCTCATCGGGAGCAGGCCGAAGACGCGCGTGCGGTAGGCAGGATCGCGGAGACAGGTGCGAAACAGCGTGTCGGCAAAATCGGCCCATTCGGCCCGTAAGAGCGCCGGATAGGTGGGATTGTTTGAGAACGGTTCTATGAGAAAGTCGGGGAGCAGAAGTGCTGCGAAGGCGCGCAGCACTTCTGTTTTTTGTTTGCCGCGCGACAAAAAGCCGCTGTCCCGCTGAAAGGTGACGCGGAGAGACAGAAAGGCGGCGAGAAAGGCATCGGTCGCGTGCGGTCGCGCGGGGTGGGCGCCGAAACGCGCGTGCAGAAGTTTTTTGAGCAGCGCACAGAGAACTTTTTCGTTCTCCGGGCGAGGGAGCTCCTGTTCCGCGTGCTCCAAAAACCGCAGCCGCTCGCCGGCGCTTGGCAGCGCATAATAGTCTTTTACAAAATCGTCCATACCAAACCTCCTGTTGCAGTTTCTACCGGAAGCGTAACAAAAAACAGGAAAATCCGCAAAGAAAAAAGGCTGTGAGAACCCATGGAGGAAGGTTCTCACAGCCTTTCGGAAGAGAAGAATTACTTCTCCTCGCCGAAATATCTCTTCAGCAGGCCCTGGAAAGCTCTGCCGTGTCTCGCCTCGTCGCGCGCCATCTCGTGAACACTGTCGTGAATCGCATCGAGATTCTGCTTCTTTGCCAGCGTAGCAAGGTCAACCTTACCCTGGGTTGCGCCGAACTCCGCAGCGACTCTCATCTCGAGGTTCTTCTTCGTCGAAGAGGTCACGACCTCGCCGAGCATCTCGGCGAAACGGGAAGCGTGATCCGCCTCCTCAAGAGCCGCTCTTCTCCAGTACTCGCCGATCTCCGGATAGCCCTCGCGGAATGCGACGCGGCTCATTGCGAGATACATGCCGACCTCGGAGCACTCGCCCTCGAAGTTTGCGCGAAGGCCCGCCTTGATCTCCTCATCGACATCCTTAGCGATGCCGACCTGGTGCTCGGCAGCCCAGACCATGTTGCCGTCTTCCTTGACTTCCTCGAACTTGCTCGCGGGAGCCTTGCACTGCGGACAGGCCTCCGGCGGATTCTGGCCCTCAAAAATGTAACCGCAAACTGTACATCTCCACTGCTTCATAATCGTATTCTCCTTTTCTATGTGTTGTATTGCATTGCCTGACATTTTCAAAAACAATCTCTTCCGGCGAACCGGAAGAGACCGCGCGGACTCAGAGAGGAGCCGCGACTTGTTCCCGGGAGACCGTCGCCTTTGCCGCCTCTTCACAGCTGCGGCAAACACCGTAAAATACGAGGGCATGGCACTCAACCGTTCCGATGCCTGTCTGTTCCGCGAGCGCGTTCAGGGTGTGATCGGTCTCCAGCGGGAGATCGACAACACTGCCGCAGTGCTTGCAGACGAAGTGACAGTGATCGGAGGTATCGAAGTCATAATGCTCCGTGCCGCCTTCGCAGTGAATCTTTCGAATCTGCCCAAGTTCCGCGAGCAGGTTCAGATTGCGGTAGACGGTGCCGAGGCTGATGCGGGGATATTCCTCCCGGAGATCCCGATAAATCATGTCCGCCGTCGGGTGATCCAGACGGGCGGAGAGATTGCGGAGGATGGCGTCCCGCTGTCGACTGTGCTTTCGTACTTTCATAGCGCCTCCATCAGTAATAGGAACTGTTACTAGTATAGCAACGAATTTGCATCTGTCAAGCATATGTCGAGCACAAATTGAACTATTGCTTTCAGACCGGCGGGAAATGTGATATACTTGTCAGCAAATAACGGCCTTTTGGCTGGATTCGGGGGAGGTACCACAGTGGCAGAAGAGAGCATGAAGGATTTCGAGCAGGAAATTAACGAATCGTTCAAGACCGCAAAGAAAGTTGAAAATGAGGACGGCGGCAAGTGGGAGCATCTGCAGAGCCTTGTCGAGAGCAAGGAGCAGTTCGATGTCAAGATCATCGAGGCTGTGAAGGGAGGCTGCATCGCATATCTCGAGGATACGCGCGCATTCATTCCGGCGAGCCAGCTCTCCTCGAGCTATGTTGAGAAGCTCGAGGACTACGCAAACAAGCACATCACGGTTGTCGTGATTACGGCAGACCCGGAGAAGAAGCGCCTTGTCCTTTCTCACCGCGCGATTGAGCAGGAGGAGAAGGAAAAGGAGAAGGCTGCGCGTCTCGCCGAGCTCAAGGTCGGCGATGTGCTGGACGGTAAGGTCGAGTCCCTGAAGGACTACGGCGCATTCATCGATCTCGGCGGTGCGACGGGTCTCCTGCATGTCTCGCAGATTTCGAGAAAGAGAGTCAAGACACCGGCAGACGTCCTCAAGGAGGGGCAGGAAGTCAAGGTCAAGATCATCAAGATCGGCGACGGCAAGATTTCCCTTTCCATGCGGGCACTCGAGGAGCCGGACGATCATTTCAGCGGCAGAAACAACACGCTCGAGGAGACCGGCGGCTTCAAATACGAGGAGAAGACCCGCGCGACGACCAACCTCGGCGATCTGCTGAAAAACATCAAGCTTTGAGTTATACCCGATTTTGGGAATGAGAAACCGTCAGCTTAGGCTGCCGGTTTTTCATATCATAAAACAAAGTAGCGGAAAGGAGCACGAAATGGCGGAGAAGGAACTGAGCAAGGGCAAGCAGCTGGAGAAGGAGCTCTGCTGGGAGTATCCGAACATCGCAAAGAAGGCACCTGAGCAGCGGGAAAAGGCGCACGAATTTGCAAAGGGCTATATGGAGTTTCTCGGTGCCTGCAAGACGGAGCGCGAGTGCGTGAACTACGCGGAGAAGCTTCTGCTGGAGGCCGGCTACGAGCGTTTCGATTCCAAGAAGAAGTACAAGGCAGGCGACAAGGTCTTCTCGACCAACCGCGGCAAGGCAATGGCAATCACGGTCTTCGGCAAGAAGTCGATTGCGGAGGGCGTCCGGATCAACGGCGCGCACATTGATTCCCCGCGCATCGATCTGAGACCGAACCCGCTTTATGAGTCGAATGACATTGCACTGTTTAAGACCCATTACTACGGCGGTATCAAGAAGTACCAGTGGGGCACCATTCCGCTCGCGATGCACGGTGTTGTCGTGAAGAAGGACGGCACGACGGTCGAGATTACGATCGGTGAGGATCCGAGCGATCCGGTTCTTTACATCACCGATTTGCTGATTCACCTCGCGAAGCAGCAGATGCAGAGAACGCTCTCCGAGGGACTGCGCGCGGAGGAGCTGAACATTGTGCTCGGCACGACGCCCTATCCGGACGATAGTGTGAAGGAGCCGTTCCGCCTCGAAGTGCTCCGCTATCTGAATGAAAAGTACGGCATTACCGAGCGCGATTTCGCACGGGCGGAGATTGAATTTGTACCGGCGGACAAGCCGCGCGACATCGGCTTTGACCGCTCGCTGATCGGCGGCTACGGTCAGGACGACAGAGTCTGCGCATATGCGGCGCTGCGGGCGCAGCTCGACACCGTAAATCCGGCGTACACGACCGTCACGATTCTCACCGACAAAGAGGAAATCGGTTCCTGCGGCACCACCGGTTCCAAGTCGAATTTCCTCTATGATTACATCTGCTATCTCGCGCAGATGGAGGGTGTCGACGCGAAGGATGTCTTTGCGAAGTCCGCTTGCCTCTCGGCCGATGTGAACGGCGCGTACGACCCGACCTTTGCCGATGCGTTCGAGGCGAAGAACTCGAGCTACTTGAACCGCGGCGTGGTGCTCACGAAGTACACGGGTTCCGGCGGCAAGTTCGGCGCGAGCGATGCGAGCGCGGAGTTCATGGCAAAAGTGATTGATATCATGGACAAGAACGGCGTATACTGGCAAATCGGTGAGCTCGGCAAGCTGGATCTCGGCGGCGGCGGCACGATTGCCGGCGATGTGGCGCGTCTCAATGTCGATGTCGTGGATCTCGGTGTCGCGGTGCTCTCGATGCACTCGCCGTTTGAAGTAACGAGCAAGCTGGATATTTACAATATGTACCTCGCATTCAAGGCGTTCTACCCGGAAGCGTAAGTGCTTTTGTGAGGAAAGAATCAAAAAAGGAGTTATGAGAATGAGATTTTCACCGAAAAAGTTGCTGCTGATGACCGGTCTTACGGCGATGGCAATTTCGTTTGCGGCCTGCGGCAAGAAGGACGCGGCTAAGAGCTCGGACGGCAGCGCGGCTGCGGAGAGCACGACCGCGGCCGACGCAAACCTCCCGAAGGAGCCGAAGAACTTCGGTAAGGTTACGCTCGGCAAGTACGAGGGCGTTGAGATCAAGACGCACGATGTCAGCGTATCCGACGAGGAAGTCGAGAGCTACATTCAGAATGTGCTCGAGAACAGCCAGAACCTGACCGAGGTGGATCGTCCGGCGGCTTCCGGCGACACCGTCAACATTGACTACGAGGGCAAGAAGGACGGCGTTGCGTTTGACGGCGGCACGGCGAAGGGACAGAACCTGGAACTCGGCAGCCACAGCTTCATTGACGGCTTCGAGGACGGCCTGATCGGCGCGGCGAAGGGCGAGAAGAGAACCTTAAACCTCACCTTCCCGGCGGACTACGGCAACAAGGATCTCGCGGGCCAGGCGGTTACCTTTGATGTCACGGTGAACTCGGTGCAGGAGAAGTCGAAGCCCGAGCTGAACGACGAGTGGGTTGCGAAGACCACGAACAACGCACAGACCACGGTGGATCAGTACCGCGAGGAAGTGAAGAAGCAGCTGCTTTCGCAGAAGGAAAAGAACGAGAAGAACCAGGAGCTCACGGCGGCACTGGACGCTGTTATGGCTTCCTCCACGTTTGAGGTCAGCGACGAGGCAAAGAAGTATGAGACCGAGCTGCAGAAAGATCGCATGAACAAGCAGCTCCAGCAGTACGGACTCACGCTCGAGAGCTACCTGCAGATGACTTCGATGACGCAGGAGAACTATGACCAGCAGATGCAGGCGGCGGGTGAGAATGTCGCGAAGGTCAAGCTGATGGTCGACGCAATCGCGAAGAAGGAGAAGCTGAAGCTGAACGACGAGGCGTATAAGGCGCTCGAGGACAGCTACGGTTACTCGAAGGATATGCTGGTCTCGATTCTCGGCAAGGAGCAGGTGGATCTGCAGGCGAGAGAGTTGCAGGTCGCAAATTTCATCCTCGACAAGGCGACCAAGGTCCCGGCAGGCGCGGATGACACGCAGGCGGCATCCGCCGGGGAATCCGCAGGTGAGGCAACGGGCGAGACAGCGGCGAGCGAGAGCAGCGCGGCTGCAGAGAGCACGACTCAGCCGTAAGCGTTCATGAATCAAAAATTATTTTTCTTCGATGTCGACGGAACTTTGGTCGACGACAAGAGCAAGGAGATCCCGCAGAGCGCAGTGACAGCTATTCGGTCACTGCGTGAGGCGGGACATCTTGTTTATTTGAATTCCGGTCGCACGCGCTGTCTTCTGACACATGAGATGGAACAGTTCGGCATCTCCTGCGCGGTCTGCGGCTGCGGGACCGAGATCATTGCGGACGGAGCGGTGCTCCTCGAGCGGCGCATCTCCCGCGAGAGAGGGATAGAGCTTCGGAAACTTCTGACAGAGTTAAAGCTCGACGCTGTACTGGAGGCGCAGGAGGCTGTCTATTTTTCAAACCGCCCGTTTGAAAATGAGGCGCTCATGGAGAAGTTGCTCGCGTTTGTCGGTAGCTACGCGAAGACCGAGGTCAATGCGCTGACGGACAACACCTTTTTGTTCGACAAGTTTTGCGTGCAGACTGTGCCCGGCGGGGAGAAAGATCCCCGCATCGAGACGCTGCTGCAAGCCACGCCGGACTTTGAGGGGATTGCGCGCGGCAGAGGGTTTTACGAGTTTGTGCCGAAGGGCTTTAGCAAGGGCAAGGCGGTCAATTTTCTGATGGAGCGCTTTTCGATTGCGGCAGAGGATTGCTATGTCTTCGGCGACAGTGTGAACGATCTCACGATGTTTCAGAGTAACGCCGCGCATCGCATCGCGATGGGCGAGCACGACAGAGAATTGGAAGCGTATGCGAGCTATATTGCGGATACCGTCCGGGCGGACGGCATCGCAAAGGCGCTTCGCGCGCTCCACGTATTGGAGAGGTAAGGGAGTTATGCTGCTTCGCGATATCATTGCGGATGTCCGCGCAGCGCAGGACAGAGATCCGGCGGCGCGCAGTTTTCTTGAGGTACTGCTTCTGTATCAGGGCGTGCACGCGCTGATTGCCTACCGCATTGCACACCGGTTCTGGAAACACAAGCACTATTTCATTGCGCGCTTCATTTCCCAGTTTTCGCGCTTCATGACGCTGATTGAGATTCATCCGGGGGCAAGGCTCGGCAAGGGCATTTTGATTGATCACGGAACCGGTGTCGTAATCGGCGAGACGGCGGAAGTCGGCGACAACTGCACAATTTACCAGGGCGTGACGCTCGGCGGTGTCGGCACAAAAAAGGGCAAGCGCCATCCGACCATCGGCAACAATGTGACCATCGGTGCGGGCGCCAAAATTCTGGGGGCCTTTGAAGTCGGCGACAACTGCAAGATTGCGGCAAATGCCGTGCTTTTAAAGCCGCTGCAGGCGGATTCGACGGCGGTCGGCATTCCGGCGCGCCCGGTGCGAATCGGCGGTAAAGCGGTCGAGAAGAAGGCACATGCCTACAGCGCAGATCTCGGGGAATTGCAGGAGAAGGTCGAGAGCATGCAACAGCAGATTGACGCCCTGGAGCAGGAGCTCGCGGAGAGCAAAGAGGAGAGCCGCAAGCGTGGCGCCTGAAAAGAATACCGCAGAGGAGGAGACAGCGTATGTCTACCTCCTCCTCTGCGGTGACGGGACTTACTATTGCGGCTATACGGTGGATATGGAGCGGCGGCTGGCGGCACACCGCGCCGGAAAGGGCGCGAAGTATACGCGCGGTCGCGGACCGCTGACCCTTGTCTATCTGGAGCGCCTGCCAAACAAGCGGGCGGCACTCTGTCGGGAGGCGGCGCTGAAACGCTTGCCGCGGAGCAGGAAGGAAGCCTTGTTGCGAAGTCCCGGGAATCTGGCAGGAGGAGAGAATGGAAATCATCTATGAGGACGCCGAAGTGCTGGTCGCAGTGAAACCGGCCGGCGTGGAGAGCGAGGAAGCGCGCGGTCTGGAGCCGGATATGGTGAATCTGGTGCGAAAGCACCTCGCTGTCGGCGGCAAGGGTATCCCCTATGTGGGACTGATACGCCGTCTCGATAAGCCTGTCACGGGGCTCATGCTCTTTGGCAAGACGCCGGCTGCGGCGGCTGCGCTCTCGAAGGAACTGAAGGCACAGAAGACGGAAAAGCGCTACAGGGCGCTGGTGCTCGGCAAACCGGCCGAAAAAGCGGGGAGTTTTACGGACTGGATTTTGCAGGATAAGAAGGCGAATCTGAGCCGTATTGTCCCGGCGGGCACGGCGGAGGCGAAGGAAGCGCGGCTTCGCTACAGGGTTCTCCGGAGTAAATTCGTCGCCGGCAAACAGGTGACGGAAGTGGAGATTGAACTGTTGACTGGAAGGCGGCACCAGGTGCGGGTGCAGTTTGCGGCGCACGGCCTCCCGCTGCTCGGTGACCGGAAGTACGGCAGCACGATAGCGGAACAGGAGACGCTGTTTTGCTACGGCGGACTCTGCCTGGCGGCGACCGGACTCAGCTTTACACAGCCCAAAACGAGAAAAAAACTGAGCTTTACGATAGAGCCTCCCTTCAAAATAGCTCCTTGAAAAAGTTCAATAAATTCGTTATTATGATACTACAAAGGTGCATTAATGAAAGCAATAGAATCGCCGTCTGCTGTGAACCCTTCCCGGAAGCGTGATATGACATAGAGTGTCAGGAGGAAGCATATGCATAGAAGAGAAAAGGATGGGTTACGGAGGTTCCTTCTGGAATTAAAAGAAGAGCGACTTGCGGTGGCAGAGGCGGCACACAGCGGGGCGTCCTGCGACATCGGGCACATCAAAGAGCTGCGTGAGGTTTTAAAGCAAATCAAAGATGTCGGCGAGCACAAGTTTGAGGCGTGTCCGGAATCGGAGCGCTACCTCAATGCGGCAGATCACACCGAAGAGGAACTCGCGGTCATGGAGGACTCGGTCGATTTACTCGACGAAGCGAGTCATCTCGCAACGGCGGGAGCGGGAAACGAAAACCTCTTTGAGATCAATGAGCTTCTCATGGAGGTCACGGAGAATCTCTGGGCGTTGCTCTAAACTTTGTTTTTTCTTGACAATTAAAAGTGCTACGCGTATGATATCCGCGTAAGAGGGAGTAGCTGGCAGTGCAGAGCACAGCAACCGGAGGCGACATACCCGATGCGAGAGCGTCCGAATCCGGTTAAGGAAAAACCGATGGCAAGACTCTTACCACAGATTAAGCTGTGGTAAGAGTCTTTTTTTGTTGGCTCTGCGGCACAGCGGGAACAGAAAAGGAGAAGAAAGTATGGATTTTTTACTCGAAGGCATCCGGGCTGTCACCTGGCAGCAGCTTGTCATGTATGCGGTCGGCATCGTCCTCATCTGGCTCGCGATCAACAAGGAGTATGAGCCGTCGCTCTTACTGCCCATGGGCTTCGGCGCAATTATGGTAAACCTGCCGATGAGCGGCGTTCTGGATCAGCTCGTGCAGGGCAAGGTTCCCGCGGCGGGTATCATCGAATGGCTATATAAGGTCGGCATTGAATCCTCGGAGATGATGCCGCTCTTACTTTTCATCGGCATCGGCGCAATGATTGACTTTGGGCCGCTCTTAAGCCAGCCCTTCTATTTTCTCTTCGGTGCGGCGGCGCAGTTCGGCATCTTTGCGGTCATCTTCGTGGCAGCGCTCCTCGGCTTTGATTTCAAGGATGCGGCTTCGATCGGCATCATCGGCGCGGCGGACGGTCCCACCTCAATTCTGGTCTCGCAGGTGTTGAATTCCGCCTATATCGGGCCGATTGCGGTCGCGGCCTATTCCTACATGGCGCTCGTGCCGATTATCCAGCCCTTTGCAATCAAGCTGGTCACGACGAAAAAAGAGCGTCAGATCCGCATGAGCTATAACGCGAAGGCAATTCCGAAGTTCACCCGGATTGCGTTCCCGATTGCGGTCACCATGATTGTCGGCTTCATCTCCCCGCAGTCGGTCGCACTGGTCGGCTTCCTGATGTTCGGTAACCTCCTCCGCGAGTGCGGCGTTCTGAATACACTCAGCCAGACCGCGCAGGATCAGCTGGTCAATCTGATTACACTCCTCCTCGGCATCACGATTTCGTTCAGCATGCGGGCGGAACAGTTCGTGCATTTGCAGACGCTCATGATACTGGCGCTCGGCCTTGTCGCCTTTGTCTTTGACACGATGGCCGGTGTGCTCTTTGCGAAGCTTGTCAATGTGGTGCTCGCGATTCTTCATAAGCCCCTTATCAATCCGATGATCGGCGGTTGCGGCATCTCGGCGTTCCCGATGTCGTCCCGCGTCGTGCAGAAGCTTGCGAACGAGGAGCAGAAGGGCAATATTATTCTGATGCAGGCGGCGGGCACCAATGTCGCGGGGCAGGTCGCATCCGTCATTGCGGGCGGTCTCGTGATCAGCGTTGTGTCCCAGTACCTCTAAAGAAAAGAGGAGGAGAAAAAGATGAATACAGCGGAAATCGCACTGGAAATTATGGGCAAGGGCATGGGCGGACTCTTTGTCGCGGCGACTGTGATGATGCTCGCGGTAGCCCTTCTGCAGCGCCTCACAAAGCGCTGAAGCGGAAGCAAAACAGTCATCAACAAAAGTTATAACCTCGCATAAATAATGTCTGCTGCCGGAACAATTGACAGCGCGGAGAGAATCCCCTATAATCCGAACATACCTAGTGAGTTTGAGGGAAGAAACAGAGAGAACAAACCCTCAATTGAAGAGAGAAAACCCGAGCGGTTCGGGTCTATGGAGGAATAGAAATGAGCGAGCAGAGAAAGTACAAGTTTGAGACCCTTCAGTTGCATGTCGGCCAGGAGAGCCCGGATCCGGCGACCGATTCGAGAGCGGTTCCGATTTACCAGACCACTTCTTACGTGTTCCGCAACTCGCAGCATGCGGCAGACCGCTTCGGTCTGAGAGACGCCGGCAACATCTACGGCAGACTTACGAACTCCACGCAGGATGTCTTTGAGAAGAGAATCGCAGCGCTTGAGGGCGGCTCCGCGGCACTTGCGACGGCTTCCGGTGCAGCGGCAATTACCTACACCATCCAGGCGCTCGCACAGGCCGGCGACCACATTGTCGCGCAGAAGACCATCTACGGCGGCACCTACAACCTGCTCGCACACACGCTGAAGCAGTTCGGCGTCGAGACCACCTTTGTCGACGCACATAATCTTGCGGAGCTTGAGGGCGCAATTCGCCCGAACACCAAGGCGGTCTACATTGAGACCCTCGGCAACCCGAACTCCGATATCCCGGACATCGACGCGATTGCGGCGATCGCACATAAGCACGGCCTGCCGCTCGTGGTCGATAACACCTTCGGCACGCCCTACCTGATTCGCCCGTTTGAGCACGGCGCGGACATTGTGGTCCACTCCGCAACGAAGTTCATCGGCGGTCACGGCACCACGCTCGGCGGCATCATTGTGGACGGCGGCAGCTACGACTGGAAGAAGAGCGGCAAGTTCCCGAACATTGCGGATCCGAACCCGAGCTACCACGGCGCATCCTTTGCGGACGTTGCAGGACCGGCGGCTTTCGTGACCTACATCCGTGCAATCCTGCTCCGCGATGAGGGCGGTGCTATCTCGCCGTTCAACGCATTCCTGCTCCTGCAGGGCACCGAGACCCTGTCGCTTCGCGTAGAGCGCCATGTCGAGAACGCGCTGAAGGTTGTCGAGTTCCTGTCGAAGCACCCGCAGGTTGAGAAGGTGAATCACCCGTCTCTCGCAGACCACCCGGACCATGCGCTCTATCAGAAGTACTTCCCGAACGGCGGCGCTTCGATCTTCACCTTCAACATCAAGGGCGGACAGAAGGAGGCCTTTGCCTTCATCGACAATCTGAAGATTTTCTCCCTGCTCGCAAACGTCGCGGATGCGAAGAGCCTGGTGATTCACCCGGCAACCACGACCCACTCACAGCTGAATGAGGCTGAGCTCGCAGATCAGGGCATTCAGCAAAACACGATTCGTCTCTCAATCGGTATCGAGAACATCGACGATATCCTCGCAGACCTCGAGGGAGGCTTTGCGGCAGCGAAGTAAAACAAGCGATTCGATTGATCCTCCTACCCTCTCAAAAGGGCGCCGGTAAAGCCCG
>ERZ772968.430-NODE-430-length-21397-cov-19.994237_pt1 | contig 21397 bp, 13 predicted proteins | sample MGYA00580674_ERZ772968 | MGnify/ENA primary metagenome ERZ772968 (study PRJEB29015, sample SAMEA2737940) | human oral metagenome | biome: human oral; feature: human-associated habitat; material: dental | place: China | collected 2138 ...
CGATCAGCGGCACGGTGGACCTCAGCAAGCCCATGAAGGAAACGGCCGACTTGCGCTTGGCGGCGCAGGACATGCTACTCATCGACGCCCCCGACGGCGCACCCGGAGCCATGCTCTACGGTCGGCTGCCCATCGATCTGAATCTCACGGCTCGCGGCCCACTGCGCGCGCTCAAGGTGCGCGGTGGGGTGCACGTGCGCAGTGGTACGAACGTCACGTATGTCATGCCCGACGCCAACGACGAGCTGCAAGACAACTTCGCCGGGCTGGTCTCCTTCACCTACTTCTCCGACACCGTCCCGCAACGCATTCGTGACATAGAGCGGCAGAACGCCGCGCGTACGAGTTCGATAGGCGGACTGGACGCCCAGCTCACGCTGCGCGTGGATCCCACGGCGCGCCTAAAGGTGGATATGGGCGGCGCCGGCGAACGCTCGAACCGTATCGAGCTGCGTGGCGGCGGCGACCTGTCGTTCCATTACACCCCGCTCGGGGATATGAACATGAGCGGGCGATACACCCTCTCTGGCGGATTGATTCGCTACAGCATCCCCGTGATCCCGCTGACGGACTTCACGATTCAAGACGGCAGCTACGTAGAGTGGCAGGGCGACTTGATGAATCCTTACCTCAACCTGACGGCCCTCACCCGACAGCGGTCGACTGTCAACCTCGACGGGCGTTCGCAGATGGTGGACTTCAACGTAGGCTTACAGGTCAGGCAGCAGTTGCGCAACATTGCCCTCAAGTTCATCCTCGAGGCGCCTAAGAATGGCACCGTGCAGACGCAGCTGGCCGCCATGGGCGAAGAGGAGCGCAGCAAGCAGGCCATCGGCCTCCTTGTCACGGGTGTCTATCTGGCCCAGAGCGGCACTGGCAACGAGCATCTGGATGTGGGGACGGCCATCAGCAGCCTACTCCAACGCGAGATCAACAACATGCTCGGCAGCTTGGGCGGCGACGTCCCCTTCTCGTTCGACGTAAACACCTACGACGGCACTGACGGCAAGGGTCGGCGTATCGATTACCTCGGTCGCTTCTATATGGGCTTCCTCAAGGAGCGCATTTACACCACCCTCGGTATGCGTTACTCGACCAACGATCCCGTGATGGGCAACCGGCTCTATCTCGACGAGGCCTCGCTGGAGTATCGCCTCGACGCCGACGGTTCGCGCTTCGTCAAGGTGTACAATCAGACGGACTATGAGAATCTCTTCGAGGGCGAGATCCGCAAGACGGGCCTGAGCGCCATCTTCCGACGTAAGGTGAAGCGCTTGGCCGACCTCTTCGACTTCCGCAAACGTCGCAATCGCACGGTAGTGACCGAGCCCGAGCCTGCCGCCCCCGATACGAACGAGACGGAAACGGACTCCACCGAAGGCGCTCCCGCCGAGGATACGACGCGTCGGGACGCCGACCCTTCCCCTAACGACTAAAAAAGAAAGATGAAGCCGAACCACTCCCCCCTCCTCCCCCTTTTTTTCTTTGTTCTTCTGCTCAGCGCATCCTGCTCCACGACGAAAATGCTTCCCCCGGGCGAAGTGCTCTACACCGGCATCGAGCGCATCGTAGTCAACGACCCCGCCAATCAGCGCCACCGCGGCGCGGACGAGGTGATGGGCAAGGTGGAAGAGGCTCTGGCCTATGCGCCGAATAACGCCCTCCTGGGCAGTTCCACCACACGCACGCCGCTGCCTATCGGGCTCTGGGTCTATAATGCCCACGTCGGGAAAAAGGGGCGCTTCCACCAGTGGATGTACCGATGGCTCGCGGCGCGGCCGGTGACGCTCACCACCGTAAAGCCTGCCAACCGGGCGCTGGCAGCGCAGAACGTACTCCACGAAAACGGTTTCTTCCGCGGCGCGGCCCGCTATGAGATCATCCCCGACCACAAGGATTCGCTCAAAGCCCGGGTGCGATACCTCGTCACCCTGGGCGAGCCTTACGTGATCGACTCTGTCCGCTTTCGCCGCATGCAAGATCGGAGCGATACCACCATCAAGTGGCGCGACGAAGAGCGTCTGCTTCACCGAGGGGACCTCTTCACCCTCGATCGCCTCGAGGCGGAACGCCAGCGCATCGCCACCATCATGCGCAACAACGGCTATTATTACTTCCGACCGGAGTACATCGAGGTGCAAGCCGACTCGACGAAGGGAGACCACCTCGTAGACCTACGCGTACGTGTCCGGCGCGACATTCCCCGCGACTTCATCCGTAAGCCGTGGTTCTTGGGACGCACAGCCATCCGCCTGATCGGTTACGACGGCGAGGAGCCAACGGATAGCCTCACCTACGGCCCCGTCACCATTCATTACGAGGGCAGGCTGCGCCTCCGCCCCCACGTCCTCCTCAACGCCTTGCGCTATGAGCGTGGCGACCGCTATAGCCTCGCCGCTCAGGAGGAGACGCTGGCGGCGATGAACAAGCTGCGCACCTTCCGCTTTGTGGATATGCAATACACGCCCACCGACACCTCCGCCACGTGCGACACCATGAACCTGCGCATCCGTGCCACCTACGACTATCCGCTCAATAGTCGCCTCGAGGTCAAGGGTACCCTCAACGATAATCACTATGCCGGGCCTGGGTTCAATCTGGCCCTGACCCGGATGAACCTCTTCCGCGGCGGCGAGAATCTCTCCGCCTCCGTGTTTGGCTCGTACGAGTGGCAGACGGGTGCGCGCACCGCCGGGCATACGGGGCTGGTGAACAACTACGAGATCGGCGCACGCGGCTCGCTGACCTTTCCTCGCCTCGTCTTACCGAAATTTGGTCACAAAGACCGGGATCTGATCGCTACCACCCGCCTCGAGGCGCAGGCGACAGTCATGAACCGTGCGCGATTCTTCAACCAGCTCAGTTTCAGTGGCAGCCTCTCGTACGACTTCGTTCCCAACCCCATCCGCCGACACACGTTCACGCCGCTACGCCTCACTTACTCGCGGCTCATAGGCACCACGGCCGCCTTTGACAGCATCACCTCAAGAAACCCATCCATCCGCCAGAGCCTTCAGGATCAATTTATTCCCGTCGTAGAGTACACCTACACGCTCGACAACTCCACCGTGCGTGAGGAGCGCAGCAAGACGCGCTGGCATTTTTCGATCGCGGAGGCCGGTAACCTGCTCTCAGCCACTAACCTCCTCTTCGGGCGACGGTGGGACGAGAAGGGCAAGACTGTCTTCAAGAACCCGTATTCGCAGTTCCTGAAGATGACCACTGAGCTACGTTACAATCATTACATAGACCGCCACCAGCGCCTTGCCTTCCGCATCGGGGGCGGCATCATCTACAGCTACGGCAATGCCGCGGCCGCTCCGTACAGCGAGCAGTTCTACGTCGGCGGAGCCAACAGCATCCGGGCCTTCACCATCCGCAGCGTCGGCCCCGGTCGCTTCGCCCCGGATCGGAATGACCCGTACGCCTACATTGATCAGATTGGCGACATCAAGCTGGAGGCCAACACCGAGTATCGTTTCCGTCTCGTGGGCGACCTGGCCGGCGCCGTCTTCCTCGACGTCGGCAACGTGTGGCTGCTGCGCGACGACCCCGCGCGTCCCGGCGGACAGTTCGCGTGGAGACACCTCCTCACCGACCTCGCCACCGGCACCGGCATAGGCTTTCGTTACGACATCAACCTCCTCGTCTTCCGTTTCGACATCGGTTACGCCCTCCACTTCCCCTACGACACCGGTCGGCGCGGCTATCTCAACGCCCCCAACCTACGCGACGCCCTCGGGTTCCACTTAGCCCTCGGCTACCCCTTCTAAATCCCCGTCACGTTTCGGATTCATCCCGTACCCGGCCAACTTCCCCGGCCTCGGCAGAGGCCTTGATCTTCTTTTGCCTTCTTTTCTTCCATCAAGGGAAGGGCGGCTGCGGCCGCCGGCGAAGTTTGCCCCGTCACGTTTCGGAAACGCCCAGCCTCGGGCCTTGGATTTCGTTTTCGATTTTAGTTAGCCTTTCACCCCTACCTTTGCAGCCGTATGAAAGAATTCATTATCACCCAAGAGCAGACCGAGCGCGCCGTCCTGGTGGGGTTAGTCACCCCCGAGCAGAGTGAGGCGCAGGTCAAGGAATACTTAGACGAGCTGGCCTTCCTGGCCGAAACGGCCGGGATTGAGCCTGTCCGACGCTTCACCCAAAAGGCCGACAAGCCGCATGCCGTAACCTTCGTCGGGTCGGGTAAGTTGCAACAGATTGGCGAGTATGTGGCTGAGAACGAGATAGGCATCGTGGTCTTTGACGACGAGCTCTCGGCCAAGCAGCTACGAAACATCGAAAAGGAACTCAAGGTGCGCATCCTGGACCGTACGAATCTCATCCTCGACATCTTTGCCAAGCGCGCGCAGACTGCCCACGCCAAGACGCAAGTCGAGCTGGCGCAGTACCGCTATATGCTTCCCCGTCTGACGCGCCTGTGGACGCACCTGGAGCGTCAGCGAGGCGGCGTGGGTATGCGTGGGCCGGGCGAGACGCAGCTCGAAACCGACCGGCGCATCATTCTCGACCGCATCTCCAAGCTCAAACGTGAGCTGGAAGAGATAGACCGGCAGAAGGCCACTCAGCGGCGCAACCGGGGCAAGATGGTCCGCGTGGCGCTCGTAGGTTATACCAACGTGGGCAAGTCGACCCTCATGAACTTGCTTGGTAAAAGCGACGTGTTTGCCGAAAACAAGCTCTTCGCCACCCTCGACACCACCGTGCGCAAGGTGATCATCGACAACCTGCCCTTCCTCCTCTCCGATACGGTGGGCTTCATCCGCAAGTTGCCTACCGAACTCGTCGAGTCGTTCAAGTCCACCCTCGACGAGGTTCGCGAAGCCGATCTTTTGGTGCATGTCGTGGACATCTCCCACCCTACTTTTGAGGAGCAGATCGAAGTCGTAGAGCGCACCCTGGCCGACATCGGTTGCGCCGACAAGCCCATCATCACGGTCTTTAATAAGATCGACGCGTTTTCGTTTGTCCCCAAGGACGAGGATGATCTCACGCCCCGCGAGCGCGAAAACATCCCCCTCTCCGAGCTTCGCGAGACCTGGATGAGCCGTCGCCCCGGCAGCTGCATCTTCATCTCCGCCCGCGATCGGACCAACATCGCCGCCCTCAAGTCGCTCCTCTACGAGCACGTCAAAGCCATCCACATCACCCGTTTCCCCTACAACGATTTTCTCTTTCAGCAGTACGACAGCGAAGGCGAATGAGCTAAGGACGGAAAACGGAGCGTGAAAGACTGCCGGGTGCACACTGCGGATCTCATTCCGCGTGTCGCCCGGCTTTCTTGTCTTGATACATTTACCCCGATCCGAGCCACCTGCATCCCTATATAGGATAGGTATAGCATGCATGTGGTTACACGAATCCCATCCTTGCCCAAAATGTGATTCCCGGAAACGTATGGAATCCTTTCCTCGGCAAGGATTCGATAGCTGTATTCATATTGAATCCAATCCTCGCCGGGTTTTCGATAGATATGACCATATTCGTTCAATCCCCGGCGGGTTTTCGATAGATATGACCATTTTCGTCCAATCCCCGCCGGGTTTTCGGTAGATATGGCCATTTTCATCCAATCCTCGCCGGGTTTTCGGTGAATATGGCCATATTCATCCAATCCCCGGCGGGTTTTCGATAGATATGGCCATTTTCGTCCAATCCTCGCTGGGTTTTCGGTGGATATGGCCATTTTCATCCTATCCTCGGCGGGTTTTCGGTAAATATGGCCATTTTCATCCAATCCTCGCCGGGTTTTCGGTGGATATGGCCATTTTCGTCCAATCCCCGCCGGGTTTTCGGTGAATATGGCCATTTTCGTCCAATCCTCGCCGGGTTTTCGGTGGATATAGCCATTTTCATCCAATCCTCGGCGGGTTTTCGATAGATATGGCCATTTTCGTCCAATCCTCGCCGGGTTTTGCGTGCATCCATACAAATTTTAAGGGTTTCTCGCCGGGGTGGGATTGGTCACAAAGACATACACCCCAAAACCCACCGGGTTTGAGATTCATCCAATAGATGGGAATCAAATTTTTGATCGGTATAGGTAGGGCGCAAAAGCATACACCCCAAAATGTATCGGGTTTATCTGTCATTCGCCTCCATGCGGAGGCGTTTGTGGGGCGTATGCCATACGCCCCTACACCAAGACTCGAAAATCTGTCGAGGAAATGGCAGCATGTTTCATGGCGAATCCGATCCTTGACGGGGATAAGATTCATGCTGAAAAAATGAATCACGTATTTATCAAGGCGGAGAATGTATCGCGGTGCAGGAATGAAAAAAAGGCCGAGGAAGAGAGTCTCCCTCGGCCTTTGCATGCCCTTATCGGTGAGATAAGGAAGCTATGAAAAGTGATGAATCATATCGCGTTCACGAATGCCACCACGGCGTCGCGGTCTGCCTTCGGCAAATGGTAGAACTTTTCGACCGTACGATAGGCATCGCTCTTCTTGCTGTAGGCGTGCCACATGATGGCCTCGATGGTGTTACGCGCGCGACAGTCGTGTAAGCGGTCCTCGCCGCCTGTGTTCACCCGCATGAGTCCGCGACCCCAGAGGGGCGGGGTTCTGCACCACGAGTTAAAGATGTCGTTCGCCATGAACATGCGATGCTGAACAAAGTCGGTGTAAGGATAGATCGTCTGGTGGGGATAGCGCGGCAGCTTGCGATTCTTTACCGGTTTGGGCGAGTAAATGTTATCATCGCTGCCGGTCTTCCACTGCGGGCGGTGGCAATTGGCGCAACCGATCTGCATGAATACCTCCTTGCCACGCTGCACGGTTTTCGTGTTCAGGTTGCGGGCGCGGGGGATGGAGAGACCGCGATGCCAGACGGCGAAGGCGTAGTAGTTGTCGTCCTCCATCTCGGGCTCGAACTTGTGGATGGGGTTGTCGAACTGGTTGGTCTCAGGCGAGAGGAGGATGCGAATGGCGTTGGAGATGCCTTTCTCCGTCCCGTCGGCGTAATAAGGCGACGCGGGGTTGGCTTTGATGCCCGCGACGACGGACGGATTCTCGGCCATGGCCTTAGCCCATTCGTTGGTGGAGCACATCCACGGCAGGTCCGTCCGCGAGACTCCCAGCTCGTCCCAGAGGCCTGCGTCCTCAAGCAAGGCCGCCTCGGTGAGATCGTAATTGAAGCGGCGGACACGCTTCTTTCCGTTGAGCTCGCTGTAACCTTCGGCGGTCAGACGATTCGCTCCCTTGTCCCAGATGGCGGGGTTGAGGGCGACGCCATACTTAGCCTCGCGGCGATATTGGGCGATGATGGAGTCGTCCGGGATAGCATCGATGAGTCCGAGACCGGAGAAGCTGAGCGATACCAGCAGCCGCACCTCATAGCCTGAGGGCCGGGGCGAGGTGTTGAATGCGGTCTGGGGAACGGTGACTTCGGGGTAGATGAGTTCGTATTTCTCGCCGTCGGGGAAGGTCATCGGCAGGCCGCTTTCCATCGCCGCCACCGTTTTCCATTCGATCTTGATCTGGTCTGGGTCAACCGGCGGGAGGAAGGGGTGTGCGGCCATCACCTGGGTAAACTTGGTGATGTGCTCGATGGGTTTGCCGTTGTTACTGCCCGGCGCGTCGGGATAATAAACCTGGATGACGTAGCCATTGCCATACTCGGGGCGGAACTGAGTCTGGCGCATGCCGTGACCGCCATACTGGATGTGGCAGTCGAAGCAGGTCTTGCGTGAAGCCGCTGGCCCCCAGCCTTTGAATGGCGGCGTGCTGATCGTATACTTTCTCTCGTCGAAAGCCTCGCCCAGGTTGAAGAGCTCTATCAAACCTTGCTCTTCTACGGCGGGTGTCTCGTCGGCATAGGATCCGTTGACGACGTTGTCAGTCGTGCCCAGTTGGCCTCCGGGATACCACTCGTCGGCCGAGAAGTTGCCGACGGCTTGACCGACAAAATTGGCGTCGGGGACATTCGGTTCGGGCTCGGGCTTCGGATCATCGCTGCACGCAGCGAAGGACACGAGCCAGAGCGCGGCTAACGCGGAAAGCGTGAGGTTGTGTTTGAGTGTCATAATGAAATTCCCTTTCGTTGTTTGTAGATATAACAGGAAGGGGCACCGGGAAGTGATGGGGCTGAACCCGCCTCCCCGATGCCCCTTTGGGAACTAAGGACGAAAAGCTAAGCGCGAACCGTGGACTCTGCTGACTGTGGCAAGATGGCCTCGGTCGCGTTTTTCGTCTTTCGTTTTTCCGTTACGGATGGGTTACTGTTTCGAGAACCACTCGGCAGCCTTGTTCAGATCTTCATCCAGGGTTTGGATTTTCTTCTGCGCCTCGCCTACGAGCGGATTGGAGATGTTGCTCACAAAGCCACCCTTGAGCTTCGTCTGGCAGTCTTCGAGGGCCTTCAGGGCAGCCTTGAGGTCGCTCTCGAGCTTGGAAGCCTGGGCTGCGTCGTACTTCTTCATGAAGGCCATGATCGAGGCGGCCTCATTGCGATTGCCTTCGATGCCGCCATAGAGCGAGTTCTGGATACTGATCAAGTTGTCGTGGAAATCGATGAAGGAGCGCTGGCTGTAGGGCGACTCGATGTAGTTCTTGTCCTTGCCCGAGTAGGGATTGCCGATCTTGGTGTTGGCCACCTCGTCGCAGATGTTCTCACATCCGGCCTTGAGGATGGTGGTCATGACCTCTTCCCAGGTAGCGTAGCCGCTGCCGGCTTTGGTAGCGCCGAGCAGGTCATCGGTGTACGATTTTCCGTTACGCGAAGACGGGAGTTCGATCTCTTCCACCCGATCCTTGTGAGCCTTGGGTGCGTTGGCGTTCCAAGCCACCTCGAGCTGGTAGCAACGGTCGCGGAGGTCGCCCGCTACAGCCGTGGCGTAAGTCAGCTCCTCGGCGCCTGTCACCTGGGCCTTGATGGCGGTGAAAGCCTCGTTGTCCTCGTTGGCTTGCAGCGCAGCGACGGTGCGGTTCTTGCCGTTGCGGAAGATCACGAATTCGATGCCGTGGAAGCCGAGCAACTCCTGTCCGAGCTTACCGGCCGCGTAGGCGATAGCGTCGTTTTCGTCACCGCCGAGCTTCTCCAGCTGGTACTTGTTGGTCAGGGCGGCAGCCAGACCGTCCACGTCGAGCGGCCAAGTGTCGATGTGCGGATCTACGCCGAAATCGGTAGCGGCACCAAAGAGGAAGGCCTCACTCTGCTCGTAGCTGGAACGAGCCTTGATGAACGTCTTGCAGATCTCGTCCACCTCGGCCTGCGTGAGGCTCTTGGGGTCTTTGAGGAACTTTTCCTTGGCAGCCTTGAGCTTGTCGTAGAGCTCAGAGGTCTCGGCAGCGAGGTTTTTGTAAGTCAGGTTGACCGTGTTATCCACATACTGCTTGGCGATCTGACTCATCTCTTTCTGCTTCTCGGTAAGCCCTTTCTCGATAGGATCATTGTTTTTCTCGCATGAGGAGAATCCCCATGTCAGCATTGCCCCTACGGTGAGGAGCAATGACGTTCTAAGATACTTCTTAATCATGTGTCTATTATTAATGATGAATGCGTGTGTGCGCGTGTAGTACCCTCTCTGGGCTATGCCATTCGTGGCACGTCTCTCGATGTCGGATCAGAGGAAGAAGCCCTCATAGGCAATGCCGAGGGAGATGGAGGGTTCGTTATTGTATTGCTGCTTGAGCAGACGGGTGGAGTATTCGCCCTTCACCACGATCTGCGGCAGGGGGAAGTAGTTGAAGCCCACGGCCAGGCGTTGCTTGCCGGTGTACTCATACTTCTGCTGATCGCTGGAGGGGATGTAGGAGTTATAGTATTCGTACCGTCCGAAGAGGTAGAATTTCTGATCGTCAGCGCGCAGCCGGGCCACCTGCGAGAAAATATCGTAGCCCGCTTCAAGGCCTACGGCCACGGCATTCTTGCCGACGGGAGTTTTCTTGTAGGGGGCGGAGTTGGCCGTCAGGTTGCGTTTGATGGTGCTGATCGTAGCGGCGTCGCCTACGTAACCGTAGTCGGCGTTACCGCGGACGATCCAGTTGAACCGGTTAAACGCGAAGTCGAACGCACCGATGGCCACGGTGCCTTTCACATTGTCGTAACGCTTCACGTTGCCATTGGCGTCCTTCCCCTCGAGATCGTGTGGGAAGGCGTTGTGCATGGCGCGGCCATAGTATCCGCTCAGGCCGATGCGCAGCCCGGGGAAGGCGTAATAGTCGAGTCGGCCGATGAAGCCGTATTTGTTGGCCACCTTAAACTCATAGGGCGATCCGGCGCCGCCATTCACCCAACCTTCGCGATCGAAGAAGAAGGCGTCGAGGCCAGCCACCACTTGCGCCTCATACCGGACGCGTCCCGTGCGGCCCCAGAAGCTGATCCCCGTGTCGTGCCATGTGCAAGGCAGGATCGTGGCCTCGCCTTCGGGACGATAGACGGTGAAGAAATGAAGTGGCTCATGGTGCGCGTTTGTCATGCCGATGGGCACGACGATGTGGCCCGCGCGAATGTTGAAGGCGCGTGAGAAAGACTTCTGGATCCAGAACTGCTCCAGCTCCACCTCGCCGCCTTTCTCGACTTCCATCTCCCACTCGCCGCCCTCGGTAAATTCCTTTTCCTGAGCGCTACCTGTACCGGTGTGTTCGAACTCGATCTCGGTGCCCATCGTCCATCCTTTCCCGAAATTGTAGTTCAGATAGATGACGGCGTGCGGCACATCGAAACGCCCGTGGCTGGGGTCGTTCTTGTACTTGGCGGCATCGCTGTAGCGATACACATTGTCGCTGTAGAAATTGCGGGAATAGGCGATCTCGCCATATCCACCGACGCTCAATCGGTTGCCCAGCACGTGATGTTGCACACTGTCCGAGGCATTCACTTGCGCCTCTACGGGCACGGTGGCGACGCCAGCCATAAGCCCGAGTAATAACCCAATCTTGACCTTATTCATTGTTCTTAATTATATGTCTGCTGCTTCTGCCGAAAGCCCCTTTGGAGTGAAAGGCTTTCGGCGGCAAAAGTAGAGGCGCCTCCAAACCATCACAATCCCAAATATTAGGGATGTGAAAAATCTTTGTGGAGAGAGTGCCGCATCCTTCGCGGTGCCCCCCTGGGGATCAAGTCCGGAAATGCCGTGGCGTCGCCGTGCGGCTCTTACCTTTGGCCCGACAAAATGGTATATCAAACGGATAGAAAGAACATGAAGAAGAGACTTGGTAAGTGGCTTTTGGGCCTGATGGGCTGGCGTGTAGGGCCGGCAGGCGACGAGGTGGCGAAGTGCGTGATCTGCGTAGCGCCACACACGAGCAATATGGATTTCATCATCGGCGAACTGTTTTATCTCGCCATTGGCAAGCAGGCCGCGTTTTTGATGAAAAAGGAATGGTTCGCCTTTCCGCTGGGCCTCTTCTTTCGCGCCCTCGGTGGCGTCCCGATCGATCGCAGTCGCAACACCTCCATGACGGAGCAGATGGCCGCAGAGTTCGCCCGCCGCGACCGTTTCCGCCTGGCCATCACGCCCGAAGGCACACGCAAACGCGTGGACGAATGGAAGCGGGGCTTCTATTACATCGCGCTCAAGGCCGGCGTACCCATCCAGCTGGGATACATCGACTACGGACGGAAGGAGGTCGGCATCATGGAGACTTTCCGCCCTACCGGCGACGCCGAAGCCGACATCCAATACATCCGCTCGCGCTACGAGGGCATGACCGGTAATCACAGCGAACGATTCCAATAAACGCTCCCCCTCGGTCCTGTTAAGGAGCGTATTTTTCTGGCCATCGCGCGCCCTGCATTCCCGCCGAAAGACTTATTAATCGAGGAGTTTACTTAAACGAACCCGCTGACTTCCGGCGCCCTTTATCCGGCAACCTACTTTTGCGGCCGTATTAAAAACCAGAAACAATGAAGAAACTATTCCTCCTTGCGGCCGTCGCCCTCCTCAGCCCGACGGCCTCGATCATGGCGCAGGACGACGCGCCGCGCGACACCTCGTATTGGACACACAGCGGTGCCGCCTCGCTGACCTTCGGGCAGACCTCCTTCACCAACTGGGCCGCCGGCGGCGAAAACTCCGTCTCCGTGCTCGCCGCCTTCGCAGGCAAATGGAACTACGCGAAGGATAGATGGATGTGGGACAACTCAGCCGACCTCGGCTACGGCCTCACCTATCAAGGTAGCGACCAGATCAAAAACGACGACCACATCGACCTCGCCACCCGCCTCGGCTACAAGGCCTCAGCCACCTGGGCCTACGCGGCGGAGCTGAACTTCAAGTCGCAATTCAACAAGGGCTACAGCAAGTATCCCGTGACGGACGACGCCGCCTACATCTCCAAATTCATGGCCCCGGGCTACCTGCTCGGATCCATCGGTATGACCTATACCCACCCGCGCGAAGACCTCAAGGTGCTCATCTCGCCCGTGTCTGAAAAGATGACCTTCGTCTCCGACCGCCGCCTCTCCGACGAGGGCGCGTACGGCGTCGAGAAGGGCGACCGCGTGCTGGCCGAGTTCGGCGCCCTGGTCAAGGGCACCTACTCGAAGAAGATCACCGAAAACGTCCTCTTCAACACCGAAGTCCTCCTCACCTCGGCCTACAAAACCTTCGGCAACGTGGACGTGGACTGGAAGATGTCGCTCGACTGGAAGCTCAACAAATACTTCACCTTCAAGGCCAACACCTACCTCCTCTACGACGACGACATCCGCTACGTCGACAAGGACGGCGTGAAGCATGGCCCGCGCGTACAGTTCAAAGAAGTCGTCGGCCTCGGCCTCGGATACATCTTCTAAGAGACCCTCTTAGTCATCTCTCAAGCAGTTATCGAGAAGGCGCTGTGGAACTTGTTTTTCGCAGTGCCTTTCTCTTTTTTCTTGGCGATCGTACGATACAATCAGCCGAAGAAGTTTGTGGCGGCTGATTGAGACCATCGGAAGGGACATCCACGGCGCATGGGAGAAATTGCAACAAAAGGGTGAAAACAACTCCGAAGATTCCCCCTGCCGACGAACGGACGAAGGGGCCGAGAAGCCGCTCCCAGAGCCTTTTCCGCCAAATTCAAAACGGCTGCTTACCTTTGCCCTTGAAAATCTGAATGATTCAGAAATCATGATTTTACCGAAAGGATATTGCTTGCAAAACGGGAAATATTGTCTGACAGAGGTCATCGGACAAGGCGGATTCGGAATCACTTATTCGGGCGTTTGGAACACCGAAGTCAAGGGTGAACTGGGAGCCGTAAAGACCGCCGTACCGATTTGTATCAAGGAATATTTCTTCAAAGATTACTGCTTCAGAGACCCCGCCACGATGCAAGTCCGCGTGCATTCGGAGACGGGGCGCAGGCTGTTCGACAAGTTTCGCGAGCGGCAGATCCAGGAGGCACGCATCCTCTCGGAAGTGCACCACCCGTACATCGTGAATGTCCTCGAAGTCTTCGAGGAAAACAACACGGCCTACATCGCTATGGAGCGCATCACGGGCCGATCGCTCAAGTCGCTGCTCGAAGACGAGGGCCAGCTGACGGAGCCGTGCGCACTCAAATATATCGACCAAATCGGGCGCGCGCTGGAGTTTGTACACGCCAAAAACATCCTCCATCTCGACATCAAGCCGGGCAATATCTTGATCGACGAGCACGACGACGCCCGACTGATCGACTTCGGCGTCAGCAAACGCTACGACATCGATAATCAGGAGACAAGCACCACCACGCTGACCCTCTCGAAGGGCTTCGCCGCCATCGAGCAGTACGACAGCGACGGCCTGACGGGCTTCTCGCCCCGCCCGGACATCTATTCGCTCGGCGCCACGCTCTACAACCTGCTCACGGGCTGCGTGCCCCCCGAATCCATCCTCCGTGTGACCAAACCGCTCACCGAACCTTCGCGGCTGAACGCCAACATCACCCCCCGCACCGAACACGCCATCCTGCGAGCCATGCAGGTGAACCCCGCCGACCGCTACGCGTCCGTCCGCGAAATGCTGGACGACCTCGACATCCCGCCCTATCCCGAACGAAAAGATCAGCCCGTGGCCGCTACCGGTCAAACGACTCAGCGTGCGCCACTCACGAACGACGACGAGCGGACGCAGTTGCTCACCGCCGACGTCGAAGAGACGGCCCTCCTCACACCGGCGGAACAGCCCACCCCGACGCGTCGGCGAAAGGGCAAACGCCGCGTATTGATCCCGCTATTGATCGGCCTCTCGGTGCTGATCGGCTGGGCCGCGTCGTACCTGATCGGCGGCAGCAAACCGGCACCAACGAACGAACCGACGGCCAACCTATTGCTGCAAAGCGACGCAGGCAGTGATCGCTCGCCGTTCGATCCGCCCACGGTAGCGCCCTCGTCGGCCGCAGACAAACAGGCGGAAAAACATCAGTCGGAGGAGAAAAAGACGGACAAGAAGACCGAGGAGAAGAAATCCGATAAGACGGAAACAACCACGCGTGACGATGCCTCATCCGAGACCTCAAACGCGCGCTACGTCGCCCTGGTCGCCTCCGGAAAGATGAAGATGGAACGCGGCGCCTATGCCGACGCCAAGCGTGACTTTGCGAGCGCGAAAGAGATCAAGGTGACCGAAGAGGTGATCCGCCTCAGTTTGGCCTGCGACGACCGCATCGAGGAGGACAACGTCCGCGCCCGCAAAGCGCTCTACGAGCAGGGCATGCCCTTCGGCAGCTACACCATCGTTCGCAAAAAGCAGAACGGACGCTACGGCGCCATCGACGCGCAAGGCATCGAGCGCATCCGCTGCATCTACCTCAGCGTGGGGCGATCGGAAAACGGACGCGCCTTCGAACGCGAAGACCACCTCTACGACATCTACAACGCCAACGGCACGATGGTGGCCCGGGGGCTCACAACGTATTGACTAAGTATAGACGCACAGACAAAGACAATGAAGAAGTGGACGGGAATGCTGTTGCTGTGGATCGCGTGCTGCCTGTCATGGCACGCCCAAGCGCAGCGACAGACCGAATACAATCGCAAGGGCGATGAGGCCCTGCAGCGCAAGGATTATCGGGATGCCAAAATGTGGTTCGAGGAGGGCGTCTTTGCCGAATGCGACCGCTACAGCATCGACCGACTGACGACCATCTGGCTCGAAGACGAAACCATGCACGTCTCCATGCGCACGGTGATGAACAAGTGCCTCAACTGCCTCACGGAGTGGGCCACGGAGCGCGATACGTTCGCCATCGATAAGCTCATCCTTTACTACAGCCGCGGCATCGGCACGGCCGAAAACCCCGTCACGGCCGACTATTGGCGCCGACAATTAGAGACGGTTCGCCGCCAGAATCGGGGCGAAGACGAGGCGCCGACGACTACGCCAACGTCAGCCACACCCATGCGTTTCTTCTTCGGCTATCAGGCCTCGCTGCTCGCACCCTTCGGCATACGCGTGGGCGGGATCGTCGGGCGGTTAGGATGGTACATCGCGGCGCAATCCAACTTCTCCTTTCAGGGCCACACCGCGACCTGTCGCACAGCCGACGGACGCTTCATCATCGAGGGCCAAAGCGGCTATTACGGCTACATGGATCGTAAGCAGGCCAATGTACTCATGGCCTCTGTCGGGCTGATGATCCGTACCCTGCCCGGCATCTACACCTCCGTCGGCGCAGGCTACTGGCAGCGCGACCTGATCCGGCAATACGGTACGGCCGACAATGCCGGAAACATCTACCAGAGAGCGTGGGCCAAAGACCTCGACGCCTCCGAGAAAGGACTGAAGGTGGATCTCGGCGCCACCTACCTCCTACCCCGCGGCCGATACTACGTGACGGGCGAATGCACCGTCCTCAACTTCCGATACCTCTACCCCGCGCTGGGTGTAGGCATGATCTTCTGACATAAAAACGAAACAACGAGGCTCCTCCCCATGAACCAGAAATATCTCCCTTACGCATTCCTCTCTCTCTTTTTTACGCTGTTTCTCACCCTGCCGTCGGCCTGCATCGACGACCCGGAGGTGGAACCCGGCATACAGAACGCCCGCACCCCGCAGATGGGCGAAACCGTAACCATCAACGCCCTCACGGCATCGTCCGTCACGCTGACGGCCACTGTGGTGCAGGCGAACGGGGCTGCCGTCACCGAACGGGGCTTCTGCTGGTCAGAACAAGCCCACCCGACGGTGGATCACCACACCAAAGTGTTCGGGAAAGGCATCGGCGAATATCAGGGCACCGTGGACGGGCTCGTCAACGGGCGCGACTACTACATCCGCCCCTATGCCCGCAACGCCAAAGGCGTGGCCTACGGTGAGGAGCGAAAGGTGCAGACCCAAACGGGCCTGGGCCTCGTGCATACCTTTATTATAGCCGACAGCACACGCGCAGCCACCGCCGTCTGCGGTGGGCGCATCGAGATCTCGGGCGAGGGCGAGATCCTGGCGCGCGGTGTCTACTACTCCACCTCGCCCGACATGAACCCGAAGGATTCGGTCCTCAGCACATCTGCGGCCGACTCTTTCCTCTGTCCTATCCGCGGCCTCAGACCGTCCACTACCTATTACGTCGAGGCCTTTGTTCGCAACCACTTCGGCGTCTACAACGGCACCCGAAAGTCCTTCACTACGACCGACGGCCGGTCCGTCGTCTCCTCTTTGACAGTCCTCCATGTGAGCTACACCTCCGCCTCCGTGTCGGCGACAGTCCTCTCAGCCGGCGATGCGCCGATCGAGGAGCGCGGCTTCTGCTGGAGCACCCTGCCTGATCCTACCCTCACCAACTCGCCCCACGTGGAGGTCGGCTCCGGCACGGGGCCCTTCACGGGACAGTGCACCGGCCTCGAGGCCAATCGCAAATACTACGTCCGCGCCTACGCGGGCAACCGCGTCTACGGCTATTCCTACAGCGCGCCCGACTCCTTCACCACGCTTAGCAGTCTCCCAACCGTCGTCACGCTGCCCGCGTCGACTCTGACTCGAGGCACAGCCACACTGGGCGGACGAATCGTCTCACCGGGCCAGAGTGCCGTCACCTCATGCGGCATCTGCTGGTCGCTGACAGACGAGACGCCGACGCTTTACAACGCCGAATCGGCCGAGCTTACCCTCAGTCCGGGAGGCACCTTCACCGGACAACTCTCCGGCCTCAAGGGGGGCCGCACGTACTACATCCGCGCCTACGCCACCAACGCCGAAGGCACATCGTACGGCGAGACCGTCGTCCAACGCATGCCCTCAATCTTTCGCACCATACCGCACAACTTCCCCGGCGCAGCCCGCCTGCAAGGCACCCCGACATGCTTCGCCACGACTGATCGCGGCTACCTGTTGGGCGGTGACATCGGGCCTTACTACAGCGCCGACCTCTACTACTACAGCACCACGACCAACGAGTGGCGGCAAATGTTGGCCTGCCCCGCAGGTCCGCTGAAGTGGCAGACGGCCGTCACACTCGGCGGATCGGCCTACGTCTTCGGCGGCATCGACGTGAACCATCGCACCCGCAACAGCTTCTACCGCTACGACATCGCCAGCAATACTTGGTACACCATAGCCTCAAGCCCTGCGCCTGACTCGCTCTGCCTCGCCTTAGGCGTGGCCCTAAACGGCAACATCTTCCTCATCGGCGGGCGGGGCGACACGGCCACGAACCACGTCTGGGGTTACAACGTAGCAGCCTCCACGTGGATCCGGCAGCCCGACTTCCCCACGCAACACTACGGTGGCGTAGCCCTCACCGTCGGTACGATGGTCTACGCCGGCCTCGGTCGCAATGCTGACGGCTCCTTCAACCGCAACCTTTGGCGCACGATCGACCTCTCCACTTGGACACCCGAGACGGTCTGCTCCGTGGCCAACGGCGGCATCTTGGCCGGAACCACCTGCCGCAACAAGCTCTACCTCATCGATGAATCGTTCACGATCCTAGAGTATGACCCCGCCACGCACACTTGGACACGCCGCGCGCAGCTTCCGTCCGACTTCCGCGGCATCCACTGCATGTTCACCCTCAACGACATCATCTACATCGGTCTCTCACAGCAGTCCTCCACCCTTCTGGCCTACGATCCCACGTGGGATAACTGATCCCCACGCTCAAGGGGAACCGGTGGCCAACTGAGCGTTATCCTGTGCGGGGGGGGCGTCGAACACAGCGACGGGTTGTTGCAAATCTGCGACGGCCCGTCGCTGTGTATTTCTGGCTGTTGCAAATCTGCGACGACCAGAAATAATGTATTTCGAGCGCTGCAAAATCCGCGGCGGCCAGAAATAGTGTATTTCGAGCGCTGCAAAATCCGCGACGACCAGAAATAATGTATTTCGGGCATTGCAAAATCTGCGGCGGCCAGAAATAGTGTATTTCGGGCACTGCAAATTCTGCGACAGCCAGAAATAGTGTATTTCGGACGCTACAAAATCCGCGACGGCCAGAAATAATGTATTTCGAGCACTGCAAAATCCGCGGCGGCCAGAAATAGCGTATTTCGAGCGCTGCAAAATCCGCGGCGGCCAGAAATCTTTTGGCCAAATACGGCTCTGCTTTGTTTTTCTCGCTGGATTTGATTGCTTTTGCCACACGAAATCAATAACACCTATCAAATTTATGACGAGTATAAAGCAACGAGAAGAGCTCCATGCCACCATCTGGAAAATCGCCAACGATGTGCGGGGAGCTGTGGACGGGTGGGACTTTAAGCAGTACGTCTTAGGCACCCTTTTCTACCGATTCATCAGTGAACACTTCACTAACTATGTCGAAGCCGGCGACAAGAGCATCGGCTATGCCCGCATGTCGGACGACAAGATCACGCCCGAAATCAAGGAAGACCTGATCAAGACAAAGGGATATTTCATCTATCCCAGCCAGCTCTTCGTGAACGTAGCCCGCACGGCTAACACGAATGAGAACCTGAACACGGAGCTGGCCGCCATCTTCAACGCCATAGAAAGTTCAGCGCAGGGGAAGGCTTCCGAGAAAAACATCCGTGGACTCTTTGCCGACTTTGACACGACGAGCAATCGGTTGGGCAACACCGTGGCGGATAAGAACCGGAGGCTGGCGGCCGTCATTAAAGGCGTCGAAAGCCTAGACTTTGGCGACTTTGCAGACAACGAGATCGACCTCTTTGGCGACGCCTATGAGTTCCTCATCTCCAACTATGCCGCCAACGCAGGCAAATCGGGCGGCGAGTTCTTCACCCCGCAAAGCGTGTCGAAGCTGATCGCGCGGCTGGCCTTGCTGGGGCAGGATACGGTCAATAAGGTCTATGACCCGGCTTGCGGATCGGGCTCCCTGCTGCTGCAAGTCGAGAAGACGTTCGGCAAAGACAATATCGACGACAGATTCTACGGGCAGGAGATCAATCACACGACCTACAACCTGGCTCGCATGAACATGTTCCTGCACGGCGTCGACTATAACAAGTTCAACATCGCCCTAGGCGACACCCTCCTCGACCCTCAGCACGGCGGCGAGAGGCCCTTCGACGCCATCGTCTCCAATCCGCCCTACTCCGTGAGCTGGATAGGCAAGGCCGACCCGACGCTCATCAACGACCCCCGATTCGCCCCGGCCGGTGTGCTGGCGCCCGAGTCGAAAGCCGACTTTGCCTTTGTGCTCCACGCCCTCAGCTATCTTTCTGCCAGAGGGCGGGCAGCTATCGTTTGCTTCCCCGGCATCTTCTACCGTGGGGGCGCAGAACAGAAGATCCGGCGCTATCTGGTGGAGAACAACTTTGTGGAGTGCATAATCGCCATGCCTCCCAATCTCTTTTTTGGTACAACCATCGGCGTCTGCGTCCTGGTGCTCTCCAAGCATAAGAGCGACACGAAGACGCGGTTCATCGACGCCAGTGGCGAGGACTTCTTCCGGAAAGAGACGAACAACAACGTCCTCACCGACGAGCATATCGAGCGTATCATCGACCTTTTCAGCAGCCAAGACGAGGTGGAATATGTGGCCAAGTCGGTAGATAAAAGCACCATTGCGGAGAATGGCTTCAACCTCTCGGTGAACACTTACGTGGAGACGAAGGACAAGCGCGAAGTGATCGACATCGCCAAGCTGAACGAAGAAATAGTGCAGACCGTAAGCCGCATCACCACATTGCGCACCGATATTGACGCGATCATCAAAGAGATAGAAGGTTGAAATACATAGAGAAGCTCTTGCCGGCAGCGGGGGTGGAATGGAAGAAGCTGGGAGAGGTTGCTGATATCTACGGGGGATTAACAGGTAAAACCAAAGCAGATTTTGAGAATGGCAATGCCCTCTTTGTTCCATACAAAAACATCTATGAGAACTATGAGGTTAATGCTAAAGAACTCGCATACGTAAAAGTCTCAGACGATGAAAAACAGCATAAGGTGGAATATGGCGATGTCCTTTTTACAGGCTCTTCGGAAACTGTAGAAGAAGTTGCCTATTCCTCTGCCGTTACAACCCATTTTGAAGGAGCTATATACCTAAACAGTTTCTCTTTTGGTGTTCGCTTCCATAAAGAAATTGAGTTGATGCCAGAATTCTCAAAGCATCTATTTCGTGAAATCGGTATGCGCAAACAGTTGAAGAAAACAGCCAGTGGGGTAACTCGTTTTAATGTATCCAAGAAACGGTTCAAGCACATACTCATCCCCATCCCTCCTCTCCATGTCCAGCAAGAGATTGTGCGTATCCTCGATAAGTTCACGGAGCTGGAGACGGAGTTGGAAGCGAAACTGGAGACCGAGCTGGAGCTGCGCAAGCAACAATATGAACGCTACCGCGATCAGCTACTTTCGCCTGACAAGGGCTTAAGTGAGACTGAGGTGGAATGGAAGAAGCTGGGAGAGGTGGCTGAATATTCAAGTCGAAAAGTAAATGCTATAGCCTTGTCAAAGCATAATTATATTGGTGTCGACAATCTCCTACAGAATAAAGCCGGCAAGAAGGATTCTAACTATGTTCCTACGGATGGAAATTTCACTGCATATACAATAGGAGATGTATTGATCGGAAATATTCGTCCCTATCTGAAAAAGATTTGGTTGGCAAATCAAGATGGGGGTACGAACGGAGATGTCTTAGTAATCCATACAACAGATAAATCGGTAGATGCTGAATACTTGTATCAAGTATTAGCCGATGATAAATTCTTTGTTTACAACATGCAATATGCAAAAGGCGCAAAGATGCCCCGTGGCAATAAGCAGAAAATAATGGACTATTTAATCCCCATCCCTCCTCTCCATGTCCAGCAGCGCATCGTCTCCCTGCTCGACAAGTTCCACACGCTTACCACCTCCATCAGTGAGGGGCTACCGAGAGAAATAGAGCTGCGCAAGCAACAATATGCCTACTACCGCGATCAGCTGCTTTCGTTTGAGAGATAACCCCAAAGAATCAGACAAACCAATAACCCCCAATCCCGACTGAGGAAATGGGTCCAACCTTCGGGAGAGGCCATTTCCCGACTGAGGAAATGGGTCCAACCTTCGGGA
>ERZ772968.434-NODE-434-length-21341-cov-17.577375_pt1 | contig 21341 bp, 13 predicted proteins | sample MGYA00580674_ERZ772968 | MGnify/ENA primary metagenome ERZ772968 (study PRJEB29015, sample SAMEA2737940) | human oral metagenome | biome: human oral; feature: human-associated habitat; material: dental | place: China | collected 2138 ...
CGGCGTTGGCCAGGGTCTCGCGGGTGGTGAAGGTCTTGGAGACGACCAGGAAGGCGGTGGTGGCGGGATCAAGGCCGATGAGGTTGCGGGCCAGGTCGGCCGGGTCGACGTTGGCCACGAAGCGCACGTCGGGGCCGCCCGGCTGGGCCAGGGCGTCGCAGACCAGGCGCGGACCCAGGTCGGAGCCGCCGATGCCGATGCAGACGAGGGTGGTGAGCGGCTGGCCACTGTGGCCGCGCAGTTCACCCTGGCGGAAGCGGCGGGCCAGGTCGACGATGCGCTGGCGTTCGGCGCGGGCCAGCTGGGCCGCGTTGGGATCGCCTTCGAGGCCACGCAGGGCGGTGTGCAGCACCTGCCGTCCCTCGGTGGGGTTGGCAATGCCGCCGCTGAGCATGTACTGACGCGCTTCGGGTAGGCGGGCACTGTTGGCCACGCCGATCAGGGCGTCGATGACGGCGTCGTCGATGCGCTGCTTGCTGAAGTCGGCGACGAGGCCGGCTGCTTCAAGGCGCAGCTGGGCAGGGCGGCCAGGGTTTTCGAGCAGGGTACGCAGGGGCGTCTCTTCAAGGCGCCGTCCCTCGCGTTGCAGGATGCGCCATGCGGCCCGGCGGGCCCCGGTGTTGGGGGCTGAGCGGGGGGATGGCGTCTTTTGCGTAGTGTCCATGACGAAAACCTCCAGGCAAGGCGTGCACTTGAATTCAGGATGTTGCCACAATTGACGATTGCGTCACTGTATAAAACCGCAGCACGGACGTCTGTTTTGCCGTGACTGGGGGCCAAGCGAAGGCTACGTTGGGCCTTCGGCGATCCGGATGGCGCAATGGTTCCATTCTGGGCACAAATACGTTCAGTGTACTGTGTACGGGGGCAGCGCGAGTGCCGGTCTTGCGTAGTCGGCATGGGGGCGCCGCTCCTGTGGGCTATGGAGGTGTGTGGACCATGCTATGAGGCGCTGGGTCTGTTCTGTCCGGGCATCCGGACGGTACGCCATGCCGAGACGGCCAGCCACAGCCAGCCGGCGATGAAGCAGCTGCCGCCGATGGGGGTGAGGATGCCCAGCGGCCGGGTGCCGGTGAGCACCAGCAGGTAGAGGCTGCCGCTGAACAGCAGGATGCCGAGGGTGAACAGGCTGCCGCTGAGGGTGATGGCGCGGGGTGGCAGGCGGCCGGCCAGGGCGCCGAGGGCGACGAGGGCCAGGGCGTGGTACATCTGGTAGCGCACGGCGGTTTCGTAGATGAGCAGTAGGGGCTCGGCCAGCATGGCACGCAGGCCATGAGCACCGAAGGCGCCGGCAGCGACCCCCAGGGCGGCGAACAGGGCGCCGGTGCCCAGCCAGGGCAGGCCGACGGCGGTGGATGGAGCGGTTGCGGGTTGCATGATGGGTGCGTGGGTGGGAAAGGACTCCGGACGGGGTGGCCTGCAGGCGCTGGATGCTCCTGCAGGGGCCCCCTGTCTGCGGGGCAGCCGTCTCGTCAGTGGAGATCGGTCTTGCGGGTCCTGGTACCGGCACGGGAGGTGGTCGCCTTCCGGGTGCGGGATGCCGGGCGCAGCCCGGCCAGGTTGGCTTTGCTCTTGGTGGCTTTGCCCTCGAGTTTTTCGCCCCGATGCGCCGCCAGGAACTCGGCCAGCAGGCGGCCGGTGTGGGTCTTGCGGCTGCGGGCCAGCTGGGCGGGCGGGCCTTCGGCGACGACCTGGCCACCGTCGGTGCCGCCTTCGGGGCCGATGTCAATGATCCAGTCGGCCTCGGCCCAGATGTTCTGGTTGTGTTCGATGACCAGCAGGGTGTTACCGGCATCGACGAGGCGGTGCATGACGTGCAGCAGTTTCTCAACGTCGGCCATGTGCAGGCCGACGGTGGGCTCGTCCAGGATGTAGAAGGTGCCGCCGTCGACGACCTCGCCCTGGTGGCCGGCCTTGCGCGCGCGGGCGCGGGCGGTGGCTTGGGCCTTGGCTTCACGCAGCGGGTCGACCTCTTCGGTGAGGGCACGGACCTTGGCCAGTTCGGTGACGAGCTTGATGCGCTGGGCCTCGCCGCCGGACAGGGTGGGGCTCTGCTGGCCCAGGGTGAGGTAGCCCAGGCCCACGTCCTGCAGCAGTTGCAGGGGGTGGGCGATGGAGCGCCATGGGGTGAAGAATTCCAGGGCCTCGTCCACGGTCATGTGCAGCACGTCGGCGATGGACTTGCCGTTGAGGCGGACCTGGTTGGTCTCGGGGTCGAAGCGTCCGCCGCCGCAGGTGTCGCAGAGGATGCGCACGTCGGGCAGGAAGTTCATCTCGATGGTGCGCACGCCCTGGCCTTCGCAGGCGGGGCAGCGGCCGCCGGCGGTGTTGAAGGAGAAGCGCGAGGTGGTGTAGCCGCGCAGGCGGGCTTCGCTGGTGTCGGCGAAGAGGCGGCGGATGGCATCCCAGAAGCCGATGTAGGTGGCGGGGGTGGAGCGCGGGGTCTTGCCGATGGGGGTCTGGTCCACTTCCAGCACGCGCTGGATGCCCTGCCAGCCCTGCAGGGCCTGGCAGTGGGGGAGCTTGCCGCGCTCGCCGGCCAGCTTGCGCTGCAGGGCGTCCAGCAGCACGTCGCGGGCGAAGGTGGACTTGCCGGAGCCGGAGACGCCGGTGACGACGGTGAGACGCTTGAGCGGGATGCGGGCGGAGGCGTCTTTCAGGTTGTGCAGGTGGGCGCCCAGCAGATGCAGGGCGGGGGTGTCGTCGTCGACGGGGCGGCGGGCGGCATCGGGCAGGGCAGGCGGATGGGCCAGATAGCGGCCGGTGAGGCTATCGGGATTGGCCTCCACTTCGGCCAGGGTGCCGCTGGCGATGATCTGGCCGCCCAGGCGGCCGGCGCCGGGACCGATGTCGATCAGGTGATCGGCGCGGGCGATGGTCTCTTCGTCGTGTTCGACGACCAGCAGGGTGTTACCCTTGTGGCGCAGCTTGTCCAGGGTCTGCAGCAGCAGGCGGTTGTCGCGCGGGTGCAGGCCGATGGTGGGTTCGTCCAGCACGTAGCAGACGCCCTGCAGGTTGGAGCCGAGCTGGCCGGCCAGGCGGATGCGCTGGGCCTCGCCACCGGACAGGGTGGGGGCGGAGCGGTCGAGCGTGAGGTAGCCCAGGCCCACATCGATGAGGAAGGCCAGGCGGTTGCGGATCTCGTCCAGGATGCCGGCGGCGATGTCGGTCTGGCGGCGGTCGAAGCCCTTGGCCACGGTGTCGACCCACTGGCGGGCCTGCAGGACGGACTGGGCGGTGACATCGGCGATGGACTGGCCGCCGACGCGCACGTTCAGCGCCACGGGGTTGAGGCGCTGGCCGTGGCAGACGGGGCAGGGGTCATCGCTGTAGGTGACGCCGGCATCGGTCTCGCCTTCCAGGCCGGGGGTAAGTTCATCCTTCTTGATGCGGCCGATGATGGCCAGGCCGGTGCCCAGGCAGCCGGGGCACCATCCCTGCCGTGCGTTGAACGAGAAGGTGCGCGGATCCAGCTCGGGGTAGCTGGTGCCGCAGTGGCTGCAGGCGCGCTTGGTGCTGAAGAGGACGGTGTTCAGACTCGCGTCCAGGTCGGTCTTCAGGCGGTCCACGTCTTCCAGCAGCATGACCACGCCCTTGCCGTGCTGCAGGGTGGCCAGCAGCTGGGTGCGCAGCTCGGTCTCGTGGGCGGGGCTGATGGTCAGGTCGGCCACCGGCAGTTCGATGTTGTGCTCGATGTAGCGGTCGATGCGCGGGAAGCCCTGGGTGGGCAGGAACTTGCCATCCACGCGCAGCATGGGATAGCCCTTGCCGTGTGCCCACTTGGCCAAGTCGGTGTAGACACCTTTGCGGCCCACGACCAGCGGGGCCAGCAGGCCCACCTGGCGGCCGCGGTAGTCGCGCAGGATGCGGGCGGCGATGCTGTCGAAGGACTGCGGCTCGATGGGGGTTCCGTCGTTGGGACAGTACTGGGTGCCCAGCTTTTGGAACAGCAGCCGCAGGAAGTGGTGGATCTCGGTGAGGGTGGCGACAGTGCTCTTGCGGCCGCCGCGGCTGGTGCGCTGCTCGATGGCGACGGTGGGCGGGATGCCGTAGATGCCGTCCACATCGGGCCGTGACGCGGGCTGGACGAACTGGCGGGCGTAGGCGTTGAGCGATTCGAGATAGCGGCGCTGGCCTTCGCCGAAGACGACGTCGAAGGCCAGGGTGGACTTGCCGCTGCCCGAGACGCCGGTGATGACGGTGAGCCGGTCGCGCGGGATGTCCACGTCGATGTTCTTCAGGTTGTGCTCGCGGGCGCCGTGCACGAGGATGGCGCTGCTGGCGCGGTCGCGCAGCGATCCGGCCTGCCAGGCGGGGGCGGGCTCCTGGACCGTGTGGGCCGCCTGTGGCGCCGTGGCCTGGCGGGACAGGCGCTCCAGCTCGGCCTGGTGGGTGGCCAGTGCTGCGCCGGTGAAGGAGGCCGGGTTGGCGGCGACGTCCGGCGGGGTGCCGGTGGCGACGATGCGTCCGCCGTGATCGCCACCGCCGGGGCCCAGATCGATGAGCCAGTCGGCGGCGTCAATGAGGTCGAGATTGTGCTCGATGACCAGCACGGAGTGGCCGGCAGCCTGCAGCGAGCGCAGGGCGCGCAGCAGCCGGGCAATGTCGTCAAAGTGCAGGCCGGTGGTGGGTTCGTCGAACAGGTACAGCGTGCCGCCAGTGGCGAGGCGGCCGCTGCGGGCGCCGCGCTTGCGGGCCTGTTCGGCGGCTTCGGCCAGGAAGCCGGCCAGCTTCAGGCGCTGGGCCTCACCGCCCGACAGGGTGGGCACGGGCTGGCCAAGCTTTAGGTAGTCGAGACCGACCTCGACCAGCGGCTGCAGGCGGCGCTGGATCTCGGGGGTGGCGCTGAAGAAGTCGGCGGCCTGGCGCACGGTCATTTCCAGCACGTCGACGATGGAGGCCTCCACCGGGCGGGCCATGGCGGTGCCGTCGCTGCGGCCGCGGATGCGCACGTCCTGGATCTCGGGGCGGAAGCGTCGGCCGTCGCAGTCGGGGCAGCGCAGGTACACGTCGGACAGGAACTGCATCTCGACGTGCTCGAAGCCGTTGCCGCCGCAGGAGGGGCAGCGGCCGTCGCCGCTGTTGAAGCTGAAGACGCCCGCGGTGTAGCCGCGTTCGCGGGCCAGTTCGGTGGCAGCAAACTGCTTGCGGATCAGGTCGAAGGCGCCGACGTAGCTGACCGGGTTGCTGCGGGTGGTCTTGCCGATGGGGGATTGGTCGACGAAGATCACGCCGTCGATCTGGCGGGCGCCGACGAGGCGCCTGAATTCACCGGGGACCTCGGTGGGCAGGCCCTGCTCCTTCAGCAGGGCGGGCAGCAGCACGTCCTGCATGAGGGTGGACTTGCCGCTGCCGGAAACGCCGGTCAGGCAGACGAGCCGTCCCAGCGGGATGTCCACGTCGATGCCCTTGAGGTTGTGGGCGGTGACGCCTTCAAGCCGCAGGCGCGGGGTGTCATCGGTGACGGGTTCGCGATGGCCGGAGGAGACGTGCTTGCGGCGGGCCAGGTAGTCGGCGGTGAGGGTCTGGGCGGCAGGCAGCCGGCTGGCCGGGCCGTCGAAGACGATCTGGCCGCCCCGTTCGCCCGGGCCCGGGCCGATGTCGATGATGCGCTCGGCGGCGAACATCACCTGCGGGTCGTGCTCGACCACCACCAGCGAATTGCCGGCGTCGCGCAGCCGCTGCATGATGGCGATGATGCGGTCCATGTCGCGCGGGTGCAGGCCGATGGAGGGCTCATCGAGGATGAAGAGCGTGTTGACCAGCGAGGTGCCCAGTGCGGTGGTGAGGTTGATGCGCTGCACTTCGCCGCCGGAGAGCGTGCGTGACTGGCGGTCGAGCGTGAGGTAGTCCAGACCCACGTCGCTCAGGAAGCGCAGCCGGGTGCGGATCTCGGTCATCAGCAGCTCGGTGGCTTCGTCCAGCGGGGCGGGCAGGTGCAGGCCGGCCATCAGCCGGTTCAGCCGGTCGATGGGCAGCAGCATGAGGTCGTGCAGGGTCAGGCCCGGCAGGGCGTCGAGCTGGGTGTCGGTCCACTGCGTGCCCATGGGGCGGAAGCGTCGGTAGCTTCCCGCACTTTCCGCTTGGGCATCGACGCTGGCCGGATCGTTTGAAGATGTGCTGCCGGAGGAGGGCTGGTCAGCCGGGGCGGTTCCGTTTTCTTCGGCGACCGGGGCGAAGGCCTGCCCGGCGTCTTCCTCGTTGCCCACGCGCCAGAGCAGAGCTTCGGGCTTGAGGCGGGCGCCTTCGCAGGCGGGGCACGGGGTGTAGGAGCGGTACTTGGACAGCAGCACCCGGATGTGCATCTTGTAGGCCTTGCTTTCCAGCCAGCCGAAGAAGTGGCGGATGCCGTACCACTGCCGCTTCCAGTCGCCGCTCCAGTCGGGCGCGCCTTCGATGACCCAGCGCTGGTCGGCTTCGGACAGGTCCGACCAGGGGCTGTCCAGATCGATACCGGCCTTGCGGCCGTACTTCATCAGTTCGTCCTGGGCCTCCTTGAAGCTGGGCGTCTGCCAGGGCTTGACGGCGCCTTCGGCCAGCGACTTGGACGGATCGGGGATGACCAGGCCGAGGTCCAGACCGATGACACGACCGAAGCCCTTGCAGGTGTCGCAGGCGCCCAGCGGCGAGTTGAACGAGAACAGGCTGGGCGTGGGGGCGTGATAGGCGATGTCGCAGGTGGCGCAGGCGAACTGCGTGCTGAAATGCCAGCGGGCCAGCTCGTGGCCCTCGGCGTCCTGGGCGATGACGGCCAGACGGCCATGGCCGCGGTCCAGGGCTGCTTCCAGGCTGCCCGCCAGCCGGTCATCGGGCACGCTGCTGGCGCGGAACCGGTCGGCCACAACAGTGAGGCGGACGGGGTGGTCGTGTATCAGCGGGGTGTCGTCGGCGCCGGCTGCCGTGGCGGCGTCGGCGTCATCCGGGACGGAGGCCTGGGAGGTGAGGGTGCTGGCGTCTGCCTTGGCAGCCGCGGCGCGGGTCGTCTTGTCGGCTTTGGTGCGCTTCCCGGTCTTGGCGGCCTTGTCGCTCGTGGCCTTGCCCGCCTTGCGCTTGCCGGTCTTGCTGGTGGTTTCCTCGCTCTCGGCGGGGTTGGGCAGATCCTCGCGCTGGTGGATGCGGGTGTAGCCCTGGGCCTGCAGCTGGGCGATGACTTCCCGTTCGTCGAAGCCGGCCGGCACCAGAACCGGGAAGGTGACGTAGAGGCGGGGATCCTCCAGCGCGGCGGCCCGCTGGCGCACGGCGGTGGCGATGCTGGTCACGTCGTCGACCCGGACCGGCTGGGCGCACTGCCGGCAGTACAGGGTGGCGGCATGGGCCATCAGCAGCTTCAGATGGTCGTTCAGCTCGGTCATCGTGCCGACCGTGGAGCGCGAGGTGCGCACCGGGTTGGTCTGGTCAATGGCGATGGCGGGCGGCACGCCGTCGATGCTGTCGACCTGGGGACGGTCCATCCGGTCGAGGAACTGGCGGGCGTAGGCCGAGAAGGTTTCGACGTAGCGACGCTGGCCCTCGGCATAGAGGGTGTCGAAGACCAGCGAGGACTTGCCGCTGCCCGAGACGCCGGTGACCACCACCAGCTGGCCAGTGGGGATGTCCAGGTCCAGCCCCTTCAGGTTGTTCTGCCGGGCGCCACGGATGCGGATGGGCACCTGCGGGTTGGAATGGGCGGCAGCAGCTGATGAGGATGGGGTGGGGGTGGCGGAGGTGCTCACGGTGCGACGGGGACAAGGCGGAGAAGACAGGCGGGCGGCGGGCGGGCCGACCCGCGGGCAGCCTGCGGACAGGCGAGGCTAGCCCGATCGACATGGCGTCGGGCATCGGGTTTCTCAATGGTAGTGGATCGCGGAGGGCGAGTCGCTGGCCAGGGCGGCGCAGGGGCAGGGCCGATCCCTGGGGATTCGCTGAAGTCCATGCCCGACGTGCGACGGAGGCGAGGCCTTGTGCGGCGGATACCCTAGAATGGCGGGACATCATCACCACGAGGAGATCGTCATGGCCCTTCCCATTTCCACACCCAATGCTCCGGCCGCGCTGGGCCCCTATTCGCAGGCGGTTCGTGCCGGCGACACGGTGTACCTGTCCGGTCAGATCCCGCTCGATCCCAAGACCGGCGAGCTGGTCGAGGGCGGCTTCGAGGTGCAGGTTCATCAGGCGTTTCGCAACCTGAAGGCCGTGGTGGAGGCTGCAGGCGGCCACCTGGGTCAGGTGGTGCGGCTGGGGCTGTTCCTGACGGATCTGAAGCAGTTCGCCACCGTCAACAGCATCATGGCCGAGTATTTCCATGCGCCGTATCCGGCACGCTCCACCGTCCAGGTGGCGGCGCTGCCCAAGGGCGCACCTTTCGAGGTGGAAGCCACGCTGGTGCTGGCGTGAGGCTTTTCCGGTCGGCGCGGCACGCGCGATGAAGAACGTGCGCAAGGCAGGCGCCGCCGTGGAGGGCGCAGAAGCATCGGGCAAGGAGGCTGCCGGCGGGCGTACCGCCAAGGGGGCGGCCAAGGCGTCGTCCGGCCGCCGCTCGGCGGCGTCGCTGCTGGCCCGGCTGGGGCTGCACGGGCCGGACGACCTGGTGCTGCACCTGCCGTTGCGCTACGAGGACGAGACCCGGCTGGTGCCGATCGGTTCGCTGGTGCACGGCAGTTCGGCCCAGATCCAGGCCACTGTCACCCGTGCCGAAGTGACGCGGGGCCGACGTGCGCTGCAGGTCTGGGTGAACGACGGTACCGGCGAGCTGCAGCTGCGCTTCCTGCATTTCTATCCGTCCCAGCTGACGCAGTTGCAGCCGGGGCGGCTGGTGCGCGCCTATGGCGAGCTGCGGGTGGGGCTGTTTGGCCGCGAGATGGTGCATCCGCGCTACCGGATGGTGAGCGAGGACACGCCGCTGCCTGACCGGCTGACGCCCGTTTATCCCACCGTGGCCGGTCTGGGCCAGGCCACGCTGCGCCGCGAGATCGACCGAGCTCTGGCCGATTGCCGCTGGCAGGACACGCTGCCGCCAGCGTTGCTGACGGCGCTGATGTCGGGTTCTGGCGACGGAAAGTCAGCATCGGGACGACGGCTGGGCGCGGACCCGGTGGTGTCGTTGCTGGGCGGGCTGCCGCCGCTGCTGGAATCGTTGCGGCTCATCCATCATCCGCCGCCGGGGACCGATCTGGACGCCCTGCTGGAGCGGCGCACGCCAGCCTGCCAGCGCATTGTCCTGGAAGAGCTGGTGGCGCAGCAGCTGTCGCTGCGGCGAGCGCGCCAGCTGCGGGCGGGACAGCGGGGGCAGCCGCTGGTCAACCGCGACGGTGAAGCGGCGCTGCTGGCATCGTTGCCGTTTGCGCTCACCGGTGCGCAGCGCCGCGTGTGTGACGAGATTGCGGCCGATCTGGCGCGGCAGCAGCCGATGAACCGGCTGCTGCAGGGCGACGTGGGCAGCGGCAAGACGGTCATTGCCGCGCTGGCGGCGATGGTGGCGGTGGGTTCGGGCTGGCAGGCCACGCTGATGGCGCCGACCGAAATCCTGGCACGGCAGCACCACGAGCGGCTGTCGCCGTGGCTGGAGCCGCTGGGCGTGCGGGTGGGCTGGCTGGCCGGTTCGCTGGGGGCGGCCGCCAAGCGCCGGGTGAAGCAGGCGGTGGCGGCCGGCGAGGTGGACGTGCTTATCGGCACGCATGCGCTGATCGAGGATTCGGTGGTCTTTCCCAGGCTGGCGCTGGCCATCGTGGACGAGCAGCACCGCTTCGGCGTGGCGCAGCGGCTGGCGCTGCGCGGGGAGGGCCGTTTCCTGCCGCACCAGCTGATGATGACGGCGACGCCGATTCCGCGCACGTTGGCGATGACCTTCTATGCCGATCTGGACGTGTCGGTGATCGACGAGCTGCCGCCGGGGCGTCAGCCGGTGACGACCAAGCTGATTGCCGATTCGCGGCGCAATCAGGTGGTGGAGAACGTGGGGCGCTGGGTGGCCGAGGGTCGGCAAGCCTACTGGGTCTGCCCGCTGGTGGAAGAATCCGAGGCGCTGGACCTGCAGAACGCCATCGACACACGCGAGCAGCTTCAGGCGGCGCTGCCGCTGGTGCGCACCGGGCTGGTGCATGGGCGGCTGTCCGCGGCCGAGAAGGATGAGGTGATGGCGGTCTTCAAGGCCGGCGAGCTGGATCTGCTGGTGGCCACCACGGTGATCGAGGTGGGGGTGGACGTGCCCAACGCCAGCCTGATGGTGATCGAGCACGCCGAGCGCTTCGGTTTGTCGCAGCTGCATCAGCTGCGCGGCCGCGTGGGGCGGGGCACGGCGCAGAGCCTGTGCGTGCTGCTGTACCGGCATCCGCCGGGGGCCATTGCCCGCGAGCGGCTGGCCACCATGCGGGAGACGCAGGACGGCTTTGAGATCGCGCGGCGCGATCTGGAGCTGCGCGGTCCGGGCGAGCTGCTGGGCGCCCGTCAGTCGGGGGCGATGCTGCTGCGCTTTGCCGACCTGGGGCGGGACGCGCCACTGGTGGATATTGCCCACGCCCTGTCGGAGCGGCTGCTGGAGGCACGCCCGGACGTGGTGGAAGCGCATCTGGACCGCTGGCTGCGGCGGCGCGAGCGCTTCCTGGATGCCTGAGTGGCCAGCTGCGTGGCGTTGCGGCCCGTTTTTGTGGGTGGGGTTTCCGTCGTGCGGTCGGCCGGAAGCCGACGGAATGTGAAGCGTTCGGTGCCCAGTCTGAGATAGAATTCTTCTATGACTTTGACTGAACTGAAATACATCGTGGCCGTGGCCCGCGAGCGACACTTCGGCCGGGCGGCCGAGGCTTGCTTCGTGAGCCAGCCCACCCTGTCGGTGGCCATCAAGAAGCTGGAAGACGAGCTGGAAGTGCAGCTCTTCGAGCGCGGCAACGTGGAGGTGAGCGTCACCCCCGTGGGCGAGCGCATCGTCGAGCAGGCCCAGCGCGTGCTGGAAGAGTCCGCCACCATCCGCGAGATCGCCAAGGAAGGCAAGGACCCCCGTCATGGGCCGCTGCGCCTGGGCGTCATCCACACCATCGGTCCCTACCTGCTACCCCGGCTGGTGCCGGCCATGCTGAAGGCCGTGCCCGGCATGCCGCTGCTGCTGCAGGAAGGGCTGACGGCCAAGCTGCTGGAGGCGCTGAAGCTGGGCGAGATCGATGTGGCCGTGGTGGCCGAGCCGATGCCGGTGCCGGGCGTGATGTCCTGGCCGGTCTATGACGAGCCCTTCGTGGTGGTGGTGCCCACCAAGCATCCGTGGGCGGCGCGTCCGTCGGTGGATTCGACCGAGCTGAAGGACGAGACGATGCTGTTGCTGGGCGCGGGTCACTGCTTCCGCGACCAGGTGCTGAAGGTCTGCCCGGAGCTGTCGCGCTATTCGCAGACCAGCACGGCCGGCATCCAGAAGACCTTCGAGGGGTCGTCGCTGGAAACCATCCGCCACATGGTGGCCTCGGGCATCGGCATCACCGTGCTGCCCTGGACCGCTATGCCGGCCGGCATCGAGCCCGGGGTGGAAGGCAAGAACAATGACGGCCTGCTGACCTACTTGCCTTTCGAGAAGACGCCCCCGGTGCGTCAGGTGATGCTGGTCTGGCGCAAGAGCTTCGGTCGGGTGGAGGCCGTGGAAGAGCTGCACGACTGCCTGGTGAAGCTGGAGCAGCCCGGCGTCATGCCGCTGGATGTGCCCGCGCCGCTGTCGCTGATGACGGTGCCGGTCTGATGGCGCGTCTGCGATCGGGGTGGCCGGCGTCTGTCGACGGTGCTGTTCGCCCGGACAGATCAGTAGTGGTAGCGTGCCTGGGCGATCAGGATGGCGTCGTCGACTTTCTTGTAGACCAGTCGATGTTCGGAATCGATGCGGCGAGACCAATAGCCCGAGTAGGTGAACCGTAGCGCCTCAGGTTTGCCGCTGCCCTCGAAGGGGGTTCGCATGATCTCCTTGAGCAGGTTGTTGATGCGCTGCAGGGTCTTCCTGTCATGCTCCTGCCAGTACAAATAATCCTTCCAGGCCTGCTCCGAAAAGATCAGTTTCACAGGGCAATGCCCTTTTCCTGGCCTTGGCCACTTTCCAGTTCGGAGATGCTGTCCATCAGGATGCGCGCATTCCGTGGACTGCGCAGCAGATACGCTGTTTCTTCCATGGCCTTGTAGTCTTCTAGGGATATGACGACGACGGACGGTTGGCCACTGCGCGTGATGATGGTGGGTTCGTGATGCTCACACACGCGGTGCATGGTTTCGGCCAGCGTGGCTCGGGCTTTGCTGTAGGTGATCGAGTCCATTGGATTGCTCCAGTTGTACAATTATTTGTACATAGACCGACTGAGCATGTCAAGGTCAGCCCTCATGCGCCCGCCCGCACCAGCACTGCCAGGCGCGGTGGGCCGCCTGGCCGTCGCCAGCCGGATCGACGCCGAATAGGCCCGGTGAGGGCTGGCCGTGGTCGTGCGGTAGTACCAGATAGCAGGTGCGCCGATTCACCGCCAGACCCACCGGCGCGCCGTGCGGCAGCGTCAGCGTGGTGGGCTCGTGGCCGAAAGGCAGGCCGGTGATCAGCGGCGTGGGCGTCTGCGTGCGCAGCCACTGCCAGACCTTCTTCATCGTGTAGCGATCGCCTTCGGCCTGCTTCCAGCTGAAGTGGCCCAGCAGCACGGCGCGCTGGCGGTCCAGCACGCCCATACGCAGCAGCTGGGTCATCAGCCGTTCCACGCGGTAGGGATGCTCGTTGACCTCTTCCAGGAACAGGATGCCGCCGTCGATGCGCGGAAAGAGCGAGGTGCCCAGCAGCGAGCAGACCATGCTGAGGTTGCCGCCCCAGAGCGTGCCTTCGGCCTCGAAGCCCGAGGGTGCGCCTTCACCCCGAAAGCCCACCAGTTCCAGCCGGCCCGATAGGGCGTCAGCCAGCGTTTCCAGCGTGGTGGGATCCACGTCGGCCGGGTCGGCAGCGTCGAAATGCGAGACCAGCGCAGGGCCGGCCCAGGTGGTGGCGCCTGTCCGGGCCAGCATGGCCAGGTGGAAGGCGGTGAAGTCCGAGAAGCCCAGCCATTTCTTGCCGCTGGCGGCCAGACGCTCGAAGTCCAGCTTTTCCAGGTAGCGGGTGATGCCATAGCCGCCCCGGCTGGTCATGATGGTGGGGGCGTCGGATTCGATGGCCCGCTGGAAGGCCTGCAGGCGTGTCTCGTCGTCGCCGGCAAAGCGCTGCTGGTAGGTGGCCAGCGCCTTCGGGTCCAGTGTCAGCCGAAAGCCCTGGCGCTGCAGCAGCCGGCGCGCCCGCTGCACGCGGCTGCGGTCGGCAATCGCCCCGGAAGGGGAGATGACGTAGATGTCGCGGGCGTGAGGGGGAAGGTCCAGCGGACCGGCAGGCAGGTCGGAGGAACTGGGCACGGAGGCAGGGCTTGGCACGGGGGAGGATCGTCCATGAACGGGCATGAGGCCAGCTATCTTAACGCCGCTGCTCCTGTCTGCCGTCATGCGGATGGCAGGATCCCCATTCGGCGCGTCAATGCAGCCGGATTCGGCGCGTGTCGGGCTGCTCATGCTGGCGCTGTCTGGTGCTGTGTCCGTGAGAGGTCGGCCTGAGCATGGTCGGCCTGAGCATGAAGAAACGTCAGGCCGCGTCCCCGATGTTCAGGGCGAGGGCGTCTTCTGCGGCAGCGTGGGCTGGTTGGGCAGTTCCAGCTGCGGTGCACCCAGCGTGCCGGCATGGCGCTGGTGCAGCACTTCGGCCAGCTCGGTCACGGCCATGGCGTAGAAGAACGAGCGGTTGTAGCGGGTGATGGCGTAGAAGTTGCCGGTACCGATGACGTAGCTGGGCGGGTTGGCGCCGTTGGGCAGGTCCACCAGCATCAGCGGCTGGTCGGCCGGCAGCGACAACGGGCTGGTGATGCCGGCGGCACGCAGGTCGGCGATGTTCAGATCGGGCTTCGGGCCACGGGCCAGCAGCGAGGTGGGGTCGGCGTTCTCGGCCAGCGTGGCGGGGTAGTAGAGGTCATGGTCCTTCTGCCAGCCGTGGATGGCCAGGAAGCGCGCCACGCTGCCGATGGCATCGACCGGGCTGTTGACCAGGTCGATGCGGCCATCGCCGTCGAAGTCGGTGGCATAGCTGCGGATGCTGCCGGGCATGAACTGCGGGGTGCCGATGGCGCCGGCGTAGGAGCCCCGGGGAACCATCGGATCCAGCCCGTTCTCGCGGCAGTACAGCAGGAACTGCTCCAGTTCCTTGCGGAAGTAGGCGGCACGCGGCGGAAAGTCGAAGGCCAGCGTGGAGAGCGCCTGGATGGTGGGGAATTTGCCGGTGTTGCGACCGTAGAGGGTTTCCACGCCGATGATGGCGACGATGATCTCGGCGGGCACGCCATGTTCCTGCGTGGCGCGCTCCAGTGCGCCGGCATGCTGCTCCCAGAACTTCAGGCCGCCGTCGATGCGCACCGGCTGCAGGAAGCGGGCCCGGTAGGTTGGCCAGTCGGGCAGCTTGGGGGCCGGGGGCGGTGTGGTGGGGGCGGTACCTGCGGGCGTGGCGTCACCGGCCGGGGCTGGCACGGGGGGCGGCGGAGGCGGGGGCGCCATCAGCGCCAGCGTGCGCGCGTTGGGGCTGACCTGCGCGAACAGTGCCAGCAGGGCGTCGCGGTCGAAGCCGTGGCGTTCGGCCATCTCGCTCACGAAGGCCTTCACGTCCAGATGTTCGGCATAGTTGCCGGGAACGGGCTGGGGGCCGCTGGGCGCCGCAACTGCGCTGGCGACCGCTGCGGCGGATGCCGCCGTGGCTGACGTGGCGGTGGCCTTGGACGCGGCTTTGGGGACGGGCTGTGTCCGGGCCGCTTTCCCGGCGGCGTGTCCCCAGGAGGCGCGGGCCTTCGCCGTCGCGGGCTTCGCTGAAGCCTGAGCGGAACGGGATGCCTTGGTGGCCTTGTTCTGTCCGGCCTTCTTGCTGCCTGTGGCCGAGGCTGCTGCACGCTTCTCTTTCGTGAGTGCTGCCTTGCGCGCCGATACGGTCTTTGTCGCTTCCTGGGTCGCAGGGGCCGCCAGGGCGACAGATGCGGTGCCCAGCAGGGCAAGGCTCAGGCAGAGGGCGGCAAGCCGCGGGGCAGGGGGCGTGATGACAGGCATGAAAGACGGGCGGGTAAAACGGGGCGGGTCGGGGCCGGTTGGCAGGGGGCTGGCGACCGGATTCCTGCGGCTCGCCTTCCCTCAGGGCCGGAAGGCCCGCACCAGCCCGCGCAGCTGGGTCAGCAGATCGGCCGTGCCGGGTTCCGGATCGTAGCGCATCCGGTTGTAGGTAGCGACGATATCGTGTGCCAGCGCGGCATTGTCGGCATCAAGCAGACGCTCGACACGGTAGAGGAACTGGTTGGCCGTTTCCTGGGGCATGCGGTCAGCCCCGATGGCCGCCAGTTTCCGGCAGAAGTCGTCGAAGGCCCGCTCCACCGGGTCGCGCGGCTGACGGGCCCGAAGGGTGAAGAGTGCCGTGATGGCCAGCGCCAGACCCAGGGTGCCGGCCAGGATGCCGGCCAGCGTCTGCCAGCCATCGGTGCCCAGGCCCAGCCGCTCCAGCAGGCGACGCTGGCTGTTGCGGTCGTAGGACAGCAGCCACAGGTTCCAGTGGTGGGTGATGCCGTCCAGGCTCAGCGTCCACCGTCGGGTCAGGTCCGAGGCGGTGCGTGCCAGCGTGTCCTGCTGCTGGGCGCGCAGTGACTGCAGGTTGCCCTGCTCGATGCGTTCGGGAGCGACGGCGGCCGTGGGGTCGGCGCGCAGCCAGCCTTCCTTCGGATGCCAGATCTCGGCCCAGGCGTGGGCGTTGGCCTGGCGGACGATCCAGTAGTCATCCTGCGCATGGTGCTCGGCACCCTGGTAGCCGGTCACCACGCGGGCGGGCACGCCCATGGCGCGCATCATGAAGACGAAGGCGCTGCTGTAGTGCTCGCAGAAGCCCGCCCGGCTCTCGAACAGGAATTCGTCGATGCTGTCCTTGCCCAGCTTGGGGGGCGACAGGGTGTAATGGAAGGGCTCTTCGCGGATCCAGCGCAGCACATGGGCGGCCAGCACGTTGGGATCGTCGCCCAGCTGCTGGCGCCACTGTCGGGCCAGCGCCAGGGCACGCGGGTTGAAGCCCGACGGCAGTTGCAGCCAGTGGTGCAGGCTGCGCTCGGTCTCGTTCAGCCCCGTCCAGGAGCCAGGGCGCGACTGCGCCACAAAGCGCATCCGTTCGGTCAGCGGCGACTGGCGCACCCATTCCATCGTGGGCAGCACGGCGGTGGGTTCATCGCCCACTTCCGGGGTCTGGGTGATGGAGTCCAGCCCCAGCAGCCAGCGGTTGTTGCCGGGCTCGCGCGTGATGGTGTATTGCCACGTGGCCGATCCCTGCGGCACGCGCACCTCGGGCGGCGGCAGGCTGCGCTCGGCCGAGGGGGGCAGGGTCGTCCAGCGCCGGCCGTCGAAGTGGCCAAAGCTGGGGCCGCGCCAGTACATGTCGCTGGGGGCAGGCGCATCGCCCTGAAATTCCACCCGCATCACGACTTCATTGGATTCGGCCAGCTTCGAGAAGTCGCCGGGGGCCATCGAATCCGACAGGCCGGTGGTGCTGGCGTCCTGCTGGTTCTGGTTGCCCCACAGCGGCCCGCTCGGGCGCGGGAACAGCACGAACAGGATGATGGCCAGCGGCAGGGCCTGCAGCAGCAGCACGACGGCCTGGCGCAGCCGGGTGCGCAGCGGTACCTCGGCCTGCTGGTACTGGATGGTGAGCAGCACCGCCAACAGCGCCGGAATGGCCAGCAGCGTCCAGGCACCCATCAGGATGCTCTGGGAGTGCAGATAGGCGGCCAGCAGCAGGAAGAAGCCCAGGAAGACGGTGATGTAGAAGTCGCGCCGGGTGCGCATCTCCAGAAGCTTCAGCCCCAGAAAGAGCACCACCAGCGCCACGCCGGCCTCCTGCCCCACCAGGGTGCGGAACTGGGCGTAGACCGCGCCCACCACGGCCAGGCTGGCCAGGATGCGGATCCAGCGTCCCGGCAGGGGGCGGCCGGAAACGAGCAGACCCAGCCGCCAGGCAAACAGGATGGCAAAGCCCGCCGTGCACCAGAAGGGCAGGTACAGGGCATGGGGCAGGACGGCCAGTAGCGTTACCGCCAGCAGGAAGAGCGTGTCGCGCCGGTCGCGTTCCCAGGTGCCCCCCAGGCGACCGCCCAGCGCGCGCAGCGAGGGCCGCAGACGCGGGTTCAGGGTGGCGTCCTGGCTGCGGCGTGTTCGTGCGTCCGGATTCCGTGATCCACGGCCCGCACTGCTGCCGGGGGCTGCCGTGAACGGCCGGGCAGGCTGCGGCCTGTGCGGGGCCTGGCTCATGATGCGGGGGCCTCACCGAAGCGGGCCAGGGCTTCCAGGCAGGCAGCGCGCTGCTTGGGGCCCCGATCGGTGGTGAAATGGCGGCGCGGCAGCTTCAGTGCATAGGGCTGCTCGGCCTGTTCGGCCAGTTCGATCCAGCTTGTCAGCCGCGACAGGCGTGCTTCTTCGTCCAGACCCGGCGGAAGCTGCTCCCAGTCGAACACCAGCTCGCCGCCTTCGCCGCCGTCGGAGAATTCCCGGGTCTGCGGCAGGCCCTGCGGATGGCGGGCCATGGCGCGCCAGGCCAGCCGCCGGATCGAATCACCGGGGCGGTAGGGGCGCAGGTGGCTGAAATCGTCGCCGCCATGCTGGTGCTGCTCGGCATGGCCGGTGGGATCATGGGACTGGGGCAGGGGGCTGGGCGGATTCTCGGGGGCCGGCCAGGCCAGCACGCCGGCGGCCGGATACCACAGCGTCCAGACCCGCCACAGGCCCAGCGGGAAGTCGGAGGTGAGCCGCAGCAGCGGGGCCGGCTGCCAGCCGCGCTTCTCGGTCTTCAGCGCCACCGACACCATCTGCTCGGCCTCGGCGGCAATGTCCACTTCCTGCGCCTCGGTGTCGCGGCCCGTATCCAGGCGGATGGCGTAGCGTGCCAGCCGGGTGGGGTTCAGAAAGCTCAGATTGAGTTCCGCTGTCTCGCCGGCGTGCACCGGATCGCCACGGCCCGGACGCAGCACCAGCCCGGCCAGGTTGCGCCACGCATGAAAGAGCGACACCCAGAAGACGCCGCCCAGCACAAAGACCAGCACGTAGCCCAGTGCCAGTCCGTAGTTGATGGTCAGCACCAGCATGACCAGCAGCGCACCGGCAAAGATCAGGCCCATCCGGGACGGCAGGACGTAGATCCGTCGACGGGTGAGGGGGAAGTCGCCTTCCCAGGGGGTGCGCGTGCGGCCGAAGAAGCGCATTCAGGGGTGGGAGGTGGTCGGAAGCGGACCTTGCACCGGAAGGGGCAGGGCCATGGCGTGGAACGGGGGCGTCATGTCAGGGAATGGCCACCGCCTTCTGCAGCTCGGCCACCAGCTCGGCGCGGGCGCGGTGGTTGGTGGCGGCGCCGCGCGCCGGCTTCAGGCGATGTCCGGCCACCGGCAGCAGCACGGCCTGCACGTCGTCGGGCAGCACATGGTTGCGGCCGTCCAGCAGCGCCCAGGCGCGGGCGGCGCGCAGCAGCGCCAGGCCGGCCCGTGGGCTCAGGCCCTCGGCAAACATCGACGAGCGCCGCGACTGGGTCAGCAGGTTCTGCACGTAGTCGATCAGGGGGCCGGAGGTCTTCACCTCGGTGACGGCTTTCTGGATCTGCAGCAGCTCGGCCGGCGTGAGGATCGGCTTCAGCTCGGTGAGCCAGTCCCGACGGTCCCGGCCTTCCAGAATGGCGCGTTCCGACTTGGGGTCGGGGTAGCCCAGCTCCACGCACATCAGGAAGCGGTCCAGCTGCGATTCGGGCAGCGGGAAGGTGCCGATCTGGTCCTGCGGGTTCTGGGTGGCAATCACGAAGAACGGCTCTGGCAAGCGATGGGCCACACCCTCCACCGAGACCTGGCGCTCTTCCATGGCCTCCAGCAGCGCGCTCTGCGACTTGGGCGAGGCGCGGTTGATCTCGTCGGCCAGCAGCATCTGCGTGAAGACCGGGCCGGGCATGAAGGAGAAGCGCTGCTCCTGACGCTGATAGACGCTGGAGCCGGTGATGTCGGCCGGCAGCAGGTCGTTGGTGAACTGGATGCGCTTGTAGTCGAGCCCCAGCGAGCGGGCCAGCGTGTGGGCCAGCGTGGTCTTGCCCACGCCGGGCAGGTCTTCCAGCAGCAGGTGGCCACGGGCGAACAGGCAGGCCAGCGTCAGGCGGATCTGGCGCGGCTTGCCTACGACGATGGCGCCGATCTGCATGGCGACTTCCTGGATCTTTTGCAGCATGGGGAACCGGCCTGACGGAATGAAGGAATGGGGGCGGGCCTGCACGGAGACTGGCATGTCGATAAGTCGCTGTGCCAGGCCAATGCCACCGCCGGCGCCGATGGTAGTGGGGAACGCCTGCATGACCGGTTCCGGGCTGACGGTCGGTTGGCGGGCGCGGATGCGTCCCCGCTGTCCGGTCCTCGGATCCCATGTCGGCCGTCAGAGCGGGTTGTCGGGCAGGGGATGGCTTTCTGGGCTTCCGGGCTTGCAGACCTTCTGGCCTTCATTCCTCTGGCCCTTGGGCATCGTGGCGCGTGGGGCGTCGGGCGGGTCAGCCCATCCGGACTGCGGCGGGTCGATAGTTCATGACCTTCCAAAAGGCAGACCTCATGGGAAACCCTTATGAAACACTCTCTTATAATGTGCGGAAAAACGAGCGTGTCATGTACCTGCAGGCCGCCGCGCTGATTCCATGCCCCGGACTCCCGGGCCTCGCATTTCCGATTGGGGAGGGTGATGGACCCATCCGGGATCTCTCCAATGGCGGCGTGTATGATTCCACGCGATGTGGACTACCTCTATCAACGGACTTGTCTCATGAAAATTCTGGTAGCAGTCAAACGGGTCGTCGATTACAACGTCAAGGTCAGGGTCAAGAGTGACAACACCGACGTGGATATCGCCAACGTCAAGATGTCGATCAATCCCTTTGACGAGATCGCCGTGGAAGAGGCCGTGCGCCTGAAGGAAAAGGGCGTGGCCACCGAAGTGGTCGCCGTCTCGTGCGGGCCCACCGCCTGCCAGGAAACGCTGCGTACCGCGCTGGCCATTGGCGCCGACCGTGCCATCCAGGTGGAGACCGATGCCCAGCTGCAGCCGCTGGCCGTGGCCAAGCTGCTGGCTGCCGTGCAGGCCAAGGAGTCGGCCGGCATCATCCTGCTGGGCAAGCAGGCCATCGACGATGACGCCAACCAGACCGGCCAGATGCTGGCGGCGCTGCTGAAGCTGCCGCAAGGCACCTTCGCCTCGAAGATCGAGGTGGCCGATGGTCAGGCTACCGTCACCCGTGAGGTCGATGGCGGTCTGGAGACGCTGCGCATGCCGCTGCCGGCCGTTATCACCGCCGATCTGCGCCTGAACGAGCCGCGCTACGTCACGCTGCCCAACATCATGAAGGCCAAGAAGAAGCCGCTGGAAAAATTTTCCCCGGCCGACCTGGGCGTCGATCCGGCGCCACGCCTGAAGGTGCTGAAGGTGACCGAGCCGCCTGCCCGCCAGGGTGGCGTGAAGGTCTCCAGCGTCGAGGAGCTGGTCGAGAAACTGAAGAACGAAGCCAAGGTCATCTGATCAGGCGCAACGGAAGAGGGAGTGACCCATGGCAGTACTGGTTATTGCAGAACACGACAACAAGACCCTGAAACGCGCCACGCTGCAGGCCGTGGATGCAGCCGCCCGGCTGGGTGAGGTGCACCTGCTGGTGCTGGGCAGCGGCGTGGATGCCGTCGCGCAGGCCGCCGCCAAGGTGGCGGGCGTCGCCCAGGTGAAGGTGGTGGATGATCCGGCGCTGGCCGAGCCGCTGGCCGAAGTCGTCACCGCCCAGGTGGTGCCGCTGGCCAAGGACTACAGCCACGTGGTGGCCGCCGCCACCGCCCACGGCAAGGACTTCATGCCGCGCGTGGCCGCCCTGCTGGACGTGGCGCAGATCTCAGAGGTGACCGGCATCGATTCGGCCGACATCTTCCGCCGGCCCATCTACGCCGGCAACGCCATTGCCACCGTGCAGAGCAGCGACCCCATCAAGGTGCTGACGGTGCGCGGCACGTCCTTCGACGAGGCCGCCGCTGAAGGCGGCTCGGCCGCCATCGAGAAAGTGGCGGCCGTGGCCGTCGACGGCCAGCCCGCCCTGGTGGGCCGCGAGAAGGCCTCCAGCGACCGTCCCGAGCTGACGGCCGCCCAGGTGGTCGTCGCCGGCGGCCGGGGGCTGGGCAGCGCCGAGCAGTTCCAGGCCGTGCTGGAGCCGCTGGCCGACCGGCTGGGCGCGGCGCTGGGAGCCTCGCGCGCCGCCGTGGACGCCGGCTATGCGCCCAACGACTGGCAGGTGGGGC
>ERZ772968.435-NODE-435-length-21310-cov-11.032745_pt1 | contig 21310 bp, 10 predicted proteins | sample MGYA00580674_ERZ772968 | MGnify/ENA primary metagenome ERZ772968 (study PRJEB29015, sample SAMEA2737940) | human oral metagenome | biome: human oral; feature: human-associated habitat; material: dental | place: China | collected 2138 ...
AATGCCAGCGTAAAGACCAAGATGGTCGTCATCCTCATGCTGATCAGCGCCGTGCCGCTTCTCATCAGCATCGGCGTGAACTTCTACAGCACGGTGACGAGAGCTACGGAGCAGGTGAAGGCGGACAGTGAGCAGCGAACGAAGCTCATCAACGCCAATATCACGGGCTTGTTTGAGAACAACCTCAACGGCATCCGCGCCATGGCGGCGAACGAGGCGACGGTCGCCTATCTGCAGAATCCGAGCGCAGGTGCTGACGCCGTGGACAACTCGCTTGTACGCACGAATGAGATTTTCGGCGATTCCAATCCGATGTATATCGCGGACGCCAACGGTCAGCAGCTCCTCAGAAGTGATCACAAGCCGCTCGTGAACACGGCGACGCGCGATTATTCTCGCGAAGCAATGGCAGGTAGGGAGTGCATTTCGGACATCGTCATCAGCAAAGCGACGGGACGCCTCATCTCCGTCATCGCCGTGCCTGTGTTCGATGCGGCGAAGCGACCGATCGGCATGGTGCAGCGTGCCTATGATCTCAGTATCTTAGAGGATTTCGTCAAGGCGGAAGCTGACGATCATACCGAAGTCGTCATTATTGATCGCGAAGGAAAGATCCTTGCCCATTCGAAGCGCAAGATTGAGAAGGAAGAAGACCGCACGGATGTCACGGGCTATGCGTTTATCAAGGAAGCGCTGGCAGGTAAGTCTGGCATCGTCGATGTCAGTATTGACGGCGGCGAACACTATGTGAGCTACGCTCAGAATCCGACGACGGGCTGGGTCATTGTCACGGAGACGCCGCATGACTATGTGACCTCCCTGGGCATTCATGCGGCATTGCCCATCATCGTGCTCGGTCTCATCCTTGTTGTAGCGGCAGGCGTCTTTGCCTATTTCCTCGCCTCTGTGGCAACAAAACCACTCCTTCGCATCGGCAATGCTGCAGAGCAGATCGCGGGTGGCAACCTGGCGCTTCCCGATCTCCCCGTTGATTCAGACGATGAGATCGGGCGTATGGCGCGGTCGTTCAACCACATGATCGAGCGGTTGTCCGCTGTCCTCAAGAGCGCAAAGAACAGTGCGGAGTCCGTATCTGCTGCTTCCGAGCAGCTCACGCAGAACTCGGAGCAGACGTCCGAAGCGGCGAATCTCGTGGCGAACTCCATCGTCGAGGTGGCGGAAGGAACGGTCAAGCAGAAGTCTTCCGTGCAGGATGCCATCGATGTTGTGGAAGAAGTGGAAAAGCAGCTCGTGCTCCTCTCGGACAACTCCAAGAGCATCGCCGATGCTTCCCAGGCGGCAAACCGCTCCGCTGCAAACGGCGCGGGCAAGGTTGAGCAGGCGGTCGAGAACATGGACAAGCTTGAGCACACGGTCAAGGAGACCGAGGACATCATCCGTGATCTCGGCGAGCAGTCGAAGAAGATCGGCGAGATCGTCGATACGATTTCGGGCATTGCCGAGCAGACGAACCTTCTCGCACTCAACGCGGCGATCGAGGCGGCACGCGCGGGTGAGCACGGCAAGGGATTCGCTGTCGTCGCCGAAGAGGTGCGAAAGCTCGCGGAGCAGTCGGGCAACGCGACGGAGAACATCACGAGCATCATCAACGACATCCAGAAGCGCACGCAGGATGCGGTCGTCTCCATGCAGACCGGCACAGAAATGACGCTGGGCAGCGTGCAGTCCGTCAACGAAGCGGGCAGTGCCTTCCAGGAGATCGTCGCGCAGCTGGAGCAGCTTCTCGCGCGCATCGAGCGTTCTGCTGAGGCGATCAAGGAAACGAATCGCGGCAGCAAGCGCATCACGGAAGCCATTCACGCGATCGAGACGGTTGCCTCCGCACTTGCCGAAGAGACGCAAACAGTTTCCGCCGCGACGGAGGAGCAGACGGCTTCCGTTCATGAGGTCGCTTCCGCGAGCAAGAAGCTGGAAGAAATGGCGGCAGAGCTGCAGGGGTCTGTGGAGCGCTTCAAACTGCGCAGCTGATAGTATATTTTGCAGCAAAAGAGGACGGTTCAAGGGAGAGCCGTCCTCTTTTGTTATTCACATTTCGACCAGCCGCAATAGGTGCAGGTCACGCAGTTGCCTTCGGGGCGCAGGGTGTGGCGCTTGCATTCGGGGCATTCTTTGTTGATCGCCTTGTCGTCGCTCTTGTCCTTGTACTTCGCCGTCTCGTCCTTTTGGCATTCGTTGTAGATTTCGGCGAGAGCCGTGCCGATGGCGCTGCCGCACGAGAGCGAGATGTCTTTGCGTCCGCTGCGGATCAGGGCTTGGCAGGCGGAGCAGCGGCTGACGGTCAGCTGCTTGATGATGTCCTTGACGCGCACGCCCGAGCGCAGTGCGAGAGAGGTCAGGCGCGTGATCGTCGCGATGTTCGACTGGCAGCCGCCCGAGGTGTTCGTGAAGAGCTCGAAGACGTCGCCGTCGGAGGTCTTGTTGACCGTGATGTACATCTTGTCGACGCACGACGTATGGCGAAGGAGCGTCACGCCTTCGAGCCGCGCGATGTTGTCGCGGCGGCGCGGGCGCACGGTGTCGTAGGCGATCTCCTGCTCGGCGGCTTCTTTGACGCCGAGGATGTTGCCGCGCTTGCAGCCGTCGCGGAAGACCGTGATGCCCTTGCAGCGCGATTTCCATGCTGCGAGGTAGATGTTCTTGATGTCGGCGGGCGTCGCCGCATGCTTCAAGTTCACCGTCGAGGAGATGGAGTTGTCGACGTACTTCTGCATGGCCGCCTGCAGTTCGACGCGGTGCAGGTAGGGGACGTCGTGGCTCTCGATGACCCACGGGAAACGCTTCTTGATGTCCTCGTTCGTGAGGTCGTGCGGCAGCTTGTGATAGTCGAGCAGATCGCTGACGGAGTGTGCGTAGACGCGGAAGGAGCCGCTTCCTTCCTCCATCTTGTGCGTCGTGCGCTCGTAGCTGATCTGATAGAGCGGTTCGCAGCCGCCCGAGAATACGCCCATGAGGAGCGAGATCGTGCCCGTCGGCGCGATGGAAAGAAGCGTGCCGTTTCTAAGGCCGTATTGCTCGATCTCGGCGTAGACCTCGGGCGCTTCCTCGGCGAGACGTTGGATGAGCGGCGATTTCTTCGTCTTTTCCCAGTCGTATTTGCCGAAGGCGCCCTTTTCCTTGGCGAGGGCGGCGGAAGTGCGTGCGGCTTCCGTGAACATGGTGCGCAGCACGCCTTGGATGAAGTCGCAGCTCTCGCGGCTTCCGTAGGCGAGCTTCATGGCGACGAAGGCGTCGGCGACGCCGAAGAGCCCGAGTCCGACGCTGCGCCAATCGCGGATGCACTGACGGTTTTCTTCCAAAGGCTGCGTGTCGAAGCCGTAGTCGAGCACTTCGTCGAGCGCACGAACCGCCGTCCGGACAGCGGCGCGGAACTCCTCTTCTGCAAGATGCGGCGCATCGCCGAACTTGTCCTCGATGAAGGAATAGAGGTTGAGGCTCATGAGGTTGCATGAGTTGTAGGCATTGCCGCCGAACTCGCCGCAGGGGTTCGTGACCTCGATCTTGTATTCGTCGTAGCCCGAGAGCAGCGTGTAGTCGTTGAGCCTGTCCTTGAAGAGTGCGCCGGGATCGCCCCAATCCCACTGCGTCTGACAGTATTCATCGAAGAATTCGGCGGCGCGGATCGTCCGGCGGATCTTTTCGCCCGTCGCCTCGACGTCGAAGGTCAGCTCGTATTCGGTATCATCGACGACGGCCTGCATGAAGGCGTCGGAGAAGAGGATCGAGAGGTTCATCGAGGCGAGTTTCTCGTTCTCTTGCTTCATGTGCAGGAATTCGTAGATGTCGGGGTGCTCCGAGTCGAGCGCGACGAGCATCGCGCCGCGTCTGCCGTTCTGGCTGATGACTTCGCCCGTCGTGTTGAAGATCTTGAGGAAGGATACGGCTCCCGTCGAGCTGCGCGCGACGTTGTTCACGCGGCTGTCCTTGGGGCGCAGGCCGCTGATGTTCACGCCGATGCCGCCGCCGTAGGAGAAGATCTTGGCAATCTGCTGGTTGACGGTGAAGATGGACTCGATGTCGTCCGTTGGCGACGGCATGATGTAGCAGTTCGACAGGCTGCTCTTGAACTTGCCCTTCGCGCCCGCTGCATAGAGTGTGCGCCCCGCGGGCGAGAGTGCGCCGTCCTCAAGGTAAGCGCGCATCTTTTCGCGCACCTCGGGCGAGAAGATGCCCGCCACGCGCTCGATGAACTCGTGCGGCTCTGTCTCTCCCGCATGATAATATTTTGCCTGCAGGATGTTCCTGCCGATTTCCGTGTCAAACCACTTTTCCAATGATGTGCCTCCTACAATATGTGTTCGTTTTAAAACGCTAGCGTCTATTATAGGATAAAGAGTATCTGTTGGCAAATGAAAAATGCTGGATTTTCGCCTGAAAAACTAGATGTTGTTGTTTTATGGAAAGATTACTGGCATATCTTGATGATTTCCTGCCATTTCTTGTGGGGGTATGAACGGGGGAGGCCGCCTTCCTGTCCGCAGCAAAGGGAAGCGGCGGGCAGGGAAAAGGAGTCGGCAGAGAGAATCTTTCCCTAGGGAAGCGCTGAATTTATCAGTGATTCCCTAGAATAGGAGGCAAAATTATGCTTGTGTTGAAATCTCTTGCGTATTTCCTTCTGGCCGGATTGTTCGAGATCGGCGGCGGCTATCTGATCTGGCAGTGGCTGCGAAATGGCGCGAGTCTTTGGTATGCTTTTTTCGGCGCGGTCATCCTGATCCTTTACGGCATCGTGCCGACGCTGCAGCCCGAGGGCAGTTTCGGGCGCGTCTACGCCGCTTACGGCGGCGTCTTTATCGTATTGTCGCTCCTATGGGGCTGGCGCGTCGACGGCATCGCGCCCGATCGCTTCGACATCATCGGCAGCGCCATCGCGCTCGCGGGTGTCGCCGTCATCATGTACGCGCCGCGCTGAAGCGACAGGTCAATCAACAGAAAGGAACAGCGGCCTGCGCTTTCGGCTTGACTTCTCGGACTTTCGCGCTAAAAAAGCCCGCCCTTTTCCGTGCGATCAAAATTCTTACTCAAACATGCTTCGTCTGAGTAAGAATTTTGACTGGCATTCAAGGAAATGGGCGGGCTTTCGCTTATGAAATCCCGTATTCGTGCCTATGGCTGTGCCGGATCAGTCGTCTTCCGGCGGATAAATCATGAAGCTCAGACTGCTGAAGATCTTGTCGCGTGTCGCTTTGCCGTCGGACTGCGGATAATCCTCTGCGAGTTCGAGACCGATGACATTGATGCTGCCGTTGGCGACGAGAACATTGGCTTTGCCGTCCTTGTCTGTAGTCATTGTCACGGTGTGGTGATTGACGACGTCGGGGATGATTTCAGCGTTTGGCAGCGGCTGGCCGTTGTGCAGTACCTGTACGGGCAGATAATCGCCGACATTGAGCTTGGTGGGATCTTTCAGGGGAACGATCTGGTACGGCAGATCCGGCAAGGGAGCCACCTTGTCGACGCCTTTAAGATAATTGACGCTGTATTTGATGGCATGCGTGCCTATGGTCGAGCCGGGGACTTGATCCATTGGCTTGTTGACGTATTTGCCGTCCGGCCCTTTCGACCAATAGCCGTAGTCAAAATAGACGACAGCGACGGAAACGTTTTGAGACGGATTGATCGTGATGTGATTGCCGCCGTCAATGATTTCGAGAGGAACCCGCGTATAGGTTTTATCGAAGCCGACAAGCATCGTGACATCCTTTGGGTCATAAGCATTGTCTTTGTAACCTTCGCCGAGGACGAGCTGGGTCTGATCCAGACGCGGTGCGAACCAGACGCCATGAGCAGAGGCGGGGACGGCAGTGGTGAGCATAGCAGCGCCGACAAGGGCGGAAAGAATTTTGGTCTTTTTCAAAATGAACACCTCTTCATGATGATAGAAGTTAACGAACGGCGGCATTGATTCTCCGCAGAATGAAAGCATAAATAATATATATGCTTTCATTCTTAAAACACATGAGTATCTTAGCATCGATATAGGTGAATTGTCAATTTAAGACGGAAGTGAAATGGGTGAGAATCCTCTAATTTTTGGGAAGAAGGGGGCGATTGTCAATAAGGGAAAAGTGCGGCGCAAGGCGTTCTTTCCTATATGGAAATATAAGAAGGGCAGTCTCTCGACGGAGGTCGAGAGGGACTGCCCTTCTAGCTGTTTGTTTTTTCCTAGTGCTGCATCATGTTTGCTGTTTTGTCAGAACGCCCACTTGACGGATGCGCCGCCCGTGATGCCCTTGCGTTGACCTTGCCAGCCATTGAGGTGGAGGTCGTAGCTCACGCGGCTGTTCTCAGGCATGAAGCGGTAGCCGAGTTCGAGCATGGTGCTTGAGCCTTTGAGCGAGGGGCTGGGTGCGGCGTCGCCTTGGTAGGTCGCGCCCGCCTTGCCCGCGAATTCATGCTCCCAGGCGAGGCCTGCGTAGAATTCGCCCGTCGTCTTGTCCTTGAGGCTGTAGCGCAACCCGAGGCGCAGACGCTGTGAGTTGACGCTGCCAAATTCGTAGCGGTCGCCCGTGTTGAGTGTTGCCGTCATGCTGTTCTGGTGCGACCAGAAGTAGCGTGCATAGGCGTCGATGGAAGAGTATTCCTTGATCGCGAAGGTCTTGCCTGCGCCGAGGTGAGCGCCGTAATAGGTGTTCGAGCCGTCGTAGCTCGCCGCCGTGCCGCTGAGGTTGGCGCTGTAGTCGCTCTTGGCGCGGCCTGCACGCAGAGATCCTTCGAGCCAGAGACCGTCTTTTTGCGTGAGCTTGCCGAGGATGCCCGCGCCGATATAGCTGATCTTGCCGCTGCCGTGTGTGCCGTCGTCGAGGTAGGAGTCGTAGGTGCCGCGGCCGTATTCGACGAAGGGGCTGAAGAGAACCTTCGCGCCGTCTTTCTGAACATCTTCACGCGCCCAGCCGACACCGAGGTTCCAGCCCTTGGAGTCGACGTAGGAGCCGCTTTCCGCTCGCATGCTGTTCGCGCCTGCACCTGCCCAGAGCTGGTAGGCCGCGCCGTCGGAGGCGGTCGCCTTGCGCTGGGCGTTCTTGCCTTTGTCAGAGGTACTTGCGCTGACGGACATCTGGGCGGCGGCAAGGCCGTCCTGCACGAGGTAGTCGGCGCCTTGGTTGACGAAGCTGGCGAGTCCTGCACGCGTTTCGACGAGGGATTTTGCCTGCTCGGCAAAGCCCGCCTTGGTGACGGTCGCCGTCAGCTCGCCCGTCGCTTCCTGCTTGATCTCGTACTCGTAGCGGCGCGATACGCCCTGCATTCCTTCGACCTTGTTCTGAATCGCGGCGTCCGTCGTGAGTGCGCCCCCCGCCGTCTTCATGAGCAGGATCTTGTCGCCCTTGTTGAGCTTCGGCGCGGCGCCGCTTCTGGCGACGCCGATGTTCAGGCCGCGGATGTCCTTCGTCGCCGTGCCGAGCTTGAGCATGGGCGTCGCCGCGCCCGCTGCCATCTCGTCGGTGTAGAAGTGGAGGTTCTGGATGGCTGCGAAGTCGTGCACCTCGGATGGCTTGTAGACGGCGAGCGTGTTGCCCGTGCCGTTTGCCTGCGAGCCGCCTGTGACCGTGCCCGTGACGCGTGCGCCCTTGAGGTTGATCGTGTTGTTCTTCGTTACTGTGCCGAATCCGCCATAGATGTTGGCGGCGGTCGTGACTGTGCCGAGGTTCACGGTGTTGCCCGAGGCCTCGCCGTTTGCAGCGTAGCCGCCGTAGAGCGTGCTTGTGACCGTGCCCGCCGTGTAGTCGACGGTGTTGTTCAAGCTGTTGTTTTGCTTATCAGCAGCAGCTTTCGTGCCTGTGCCGCTCGTCCAGCCGCCGTAGACGTTCGCGTAGGTCTTGCTGGCATCGCTGAGCGTGAGCTTGTTGTCCTGCGTCGTGTTGCCCGCCTTGGAGCGTCCCGCCCAGGTGTCTGCGCCGTAGGTCGTCGCCTGCGTCGCGCCCTTGAAGGTGTAGCCTTCGTAGGTGATGGCGGTGATCGTGCTGCCCGACTGGCGAACATCGATGTTCGTCTCCATCGTGGCGTCGGCGTTCAGCTCGGATTTCACAGCGTCGCCCATGCGGCCGCTGATGTTGATGCCGTTCGCATTTTCCAAAAGCGTCAGCGGCTTTTCGCTTGCACTGGCATTCTTCACGGTCAGCGTTTCCCAGTTGACGTCAGTTGCGCCCGTCGTGCGCAGCATCGCTGCGTCTGTAGATGCATCCGTCGCGTCGAAGTTCATCTTCTGGAAGCCCGAGATGCTGCCGGCCTTGTTGTCCTTGCCCTTGACATTGAGCGTGTTGCCCGTGCCGTTTGCGGCAGAGCCGCCCTTGAGGGCGCCTGTGACATTTGCGCCGCCATTGAGGTTGACCGTGTTGTTGTTCGTCGTCGCGCCTTCGCCGCCCGTGATGGAATTGACCGTGGCGTTGGCGAGGTTGACAGTGTTGCCCGAGGCCGCGCCTGTAGATCTGCCGCCCGTGATGTCAGCTGCGTTCGCCTTGACGGTGACGGTATTGCCCGATGCTTCGCCTTTGGCTTCGCCGCCGACGACATTTGCCGTGAGGTTCTTTTCAATGGTGACTTCGTTATTTTGTGCCTTGCCGCCCGCGACATTGGTGAAGCCGCCGTAGACCGTGCCCGTGACATTTGCCGAGCCGTTGACCTTGACCTTGTTGGCAGTGCTGTTCTTCTGCTTATCGGCTGCAGCCGTCGAGCCAGAGCCGGTCGTCCAACCACCGTATATGTTCGTGTGCGTGCCATTGGCGACGACGATCGTGTTCTCTGTCGTCGTGTTGCCTGCTTTCGAGCGGCCGCCCCAAGTGCTGGTGACGCCGCTTTCTGTGAAACTGGTCGTCGTATGCTTGCCTTTGAACTGGTAGCCTTCGTAGGTGAGCTTTGTGATTTGGCTGCCGTTTCTTTCGACGCCGATGCTCTTCTCCATCGTATCGTTCGTTTCGGACTTCAAGACGTCACCCGCGACGGTGGTTGTGAAGTTGATGCCCGCATTGTTTTCAAGCAGGGTGACTTTTCCGGCAGACGTGCCGTTCGCCTTGAGCATGTCTTTATCGACGCCGTTCATCGCTGTGCCATCTGTGAGGTGCAGCATGGTATCGCCCTGCGTCACGCCTGTCGCATCGAACACCATTTTTTGAAAGCCTGCGATTTGCCCTGCGCTATTGTTCTTGCCCTTGATATTGAGCGTGTTGCCTGTGCCGTTTGCCTGTGAGCCGCCTTTGAGCGCGCCCGTAACGTTTGCGCCGCCATTGAGGTTGACCGTATTGTTGTTCGTCGCCGCGCCTTCGCCGCCTGTGACGTTACCGCTGACGGTGACGTTTTTCAAAGTCACTATATTGCCTGTAGCCGCGCCTGTCGTAGACTGCCCGCCGTGAATGTTGCCGTTCAACGTGCCGCCTGTGGCTGTGACTTCATTTTCAAGTACATCGCCCGAGCCTGCGCTGTAGCCGCCGTAGACATTGCTGACTGTACCGCCGGAGATGTTCACTTTGTTCTTTTTGACATGCCCCGTGCCTGCGACTTTATTGGCAACGCCGCCATAGACGGCGGTATTCACTGTACCGTTCTTTATCGTGACGGTGTTTTCCTCAGCTTTTCCTGCATCGGTATCGACATAGCCGCCATAGAGGTTATCTGTCGTTGCACCGCTGCCGTCGAGCGTGACTTCGTTCTTGTAGCTGTTGTCTTTATCCGTTGCAGTTGTACCGGTGCCTGCTGTCCAACCACCGTAGATATTGTCATGGGTGCCGCTTCCGACGGTGATCTTGTTGTGGCGCGTCGAGTTGCCGACGATGGAGCGGCCGCCCCAAGTGCTTGTGAGGCCGCTTTCCGTGACGGTCGTCGGCTCCGTCGCGTTTGCAAACCGATAGCCTTCATAGGTGATCTTTTTGTTGTCTGTGGATTTCTCCAAGATGAGTTCCTTGTCGTCGCTCGTCTTGATGCGGCGATTCTGACCATCTGTAATCGTGATGCTGCCGGACGCAGACGTATTCTGCAGCAGCACACCTTTGCGTCCGTGCTCGCCGTCCACGTTGAGGTCGTTGAGACTTTCGATCGTCGTTCCGCCGCTATCATTCAAGGTCAGGAAGGAAGCGGATTGATTCACATGCGCATTGAAGTGGAAGTTGATCTCGGCGAAATTTCTGATATTGGATGCTGTCGCATTGCCGTAGACGTTCAGCTTATTGCCTGTACGGTAGTCATTCCCGTAGGTGGTTCCGCTGCCACCGTTGATAATGCCGGTGATGCTTCCGCCGAAGGCGGCGTCTGCACTGCCGATATTGACAATGTTGCCCGTCGCGTTGCCGCTCGCCGAACGTCCGCCATCCACGTTGCGCACCGAGCCGCCCGTGATATTGACGATGTTGCCCGTCGCGTTGCCGCTTGTTGAGAAACCGCCGTAGACATCGTGGCTCGCTGCGGAGCCGCCTTTGATGTTGACGGTGTTCTTTACGGCATCCCCGCTCGCAGCAACGCCGCCATAAATATCGCTGCTCAGCGTGCCGCCTGTGAGCGTGGCGGTATTGCTCATGGCTTTGCCCGTGCCGCTGGAATAGCCGCCGTAGATGGTTCGCGCCGTGCCGCCACTGATTTCGACGGAGTTGCCCTCGGTGTTACCGCTCTGCGAGTGGCCGCCGTGGACGTCTTGTGCCGAGCCGCCCGTAACCTTGGCAATATTGCCCTCAGCGTTACCGTTCTGCGAGTGGCCGCCATAGACGTCTTTTGCTGTGCCACCTGTAACTCTGGCGGTATTGCCCGTTACCTTGCCCGTGCCATCGGTGTATCCGCCGTAGATCTTACCTGCGCCCGTGATGGTGCCGCCTTCGATGGTCGCTGTATTGCCGATGACATCGCCATTTGCTCTGCCTACTGCCATGCCGCCGTAGATGTTGTTTGCGTTGCCGCCCTTGAGGAGTGCTGTGTTGCCCTTGACGATTCCTGTGCCTGTGCCTTTCGTCATGCCGCCTACCAGATCGCCGTTGAGCTGATTGCCGTTGAATTCGGCGTGATTGTACTCTACATTGCCGCCGCCGTTCGCGTTGCCGCCAAAGATTCCGTCGGTGTTGGAAAAAAACGTTCCCGTTGCCGGATTGACGAACACCTTGTTGCCCGTCACATTTCCCGTGCCGAACGTAAGGCCGCCGTAGAGTTGTTTCGTATAGTCTATATTTTTGAATGTCAGCGTATTGCCTGTCACGTTGCCGCTGTTAGCTTCCTCCTTGATAAAACCTGCGGCTGTACCAAAAGCAGGACCGCCTCCGGGCGCTATGGCGTTGTCGCTCGGTACATGTGCATCGTCAATCTCCACATTCTGCCCGCTGACGTCGGCAGCACTCGCCGCAGATGGTGCGAGAAACGCGCCGCTGCCGAGGGCGAGGGCGACGAAAAGCGCCAGCGAATGGCGCGAAGATTTTTTGTTGAACATTATTTTCCTCCTTTAGGACTAAAAGCTCAAGACTTTTGCATAAGCTAGACTTTTGGATTCATTATAGCAATTAATTGATAATTGGTCAACATTTCTCCTCTTGCGCCCTTTTATTGCGGCTTCGGGCTTTTTTTGCTATACTGCTGTATTGAACTATATGATATGAAGGCAGGCGGCGGCAGCTGTCTGTATTCGATAAGGAAAGCAGGGGAAGTTTTGGAGCAGAAGCGCAGTTATCGGCGCATCGGGATCCTCGTCGCCGTCTTGCTCGTCGCTGCAGTCGCGGCGGCTGCGGCGCATTTTTTCGGCGGCGGCCTCGTGCGCCGCACGACGGCGGACGGCATGATCGCAGGAAGTTCCGAGATCCATGTGATGATCTTGGGCGTCGATGAGCGAAAGGACGATGTGGGGCGAAGCGACACCTTGATGGTCGCGACGGTCGATCCCGAGAAGGGGACGGCTTCGCTGCTTTCGATTCCGCGCGATACGCGCGTCGCCATCGAGGGGGCGGGCTACGACAAGATCAATGCCGCCTACGCCTACGGCGGCTATGCGCTGACGAAGAAGACGCTTGAGCAGCTGCTCGACGTGCCGATGGACTATTATATCCTCATCGACGTGCATGCCTTCGAGCGCATCATCGACGCCTTGGACGGCATCGACATCGACGTGGAGAAGCGCATGTACTACGAAGATCCTTGGGATGACGACGGCGGACTCGTCATCGACATCTACCCGGGTATGCAGCACATGACGGGCGAGAAGGCGATCGAGTATGTGCGCTATCGTGACATGGAGGGCGACATAGGGCGCATTCGCCGCCAACAGCGCTTCATGCGTGCGGTTCTGCAGAAGGTGACCTCGCCCGAGATCTTCGCGAAGCTGCCCGAGATCGTGAGCGAAGTGGCGAAGAGCGTCAAGACCGATCTCGACACGAGCGACATGATCAAGTTCCTGCAGATCATGAAGAAGGTGCAGGAAGACGGGCTGGCGGCGGAGATGGCGCCGGGCAATCCCGCTTGGTTCAAGGGCGTCAGCTATTGGATTCCGGACATCGTGGAGATCCGCCGCATGGCGGCGCGCGCGGCGGGCGTTCCTTTTGCAGGCGAGGCGGCGGAGCGCGCTGAGAGCTATGCGGCGAAGTACAAGGCGGAAATGCCCGAGGGCTTCCGCTTCGACGATGCCGGGCCGCAGTCGGGCGAAAAAGCAGCGGGCGGCGATGCAGCGGGCGAGAGTGCGGCAAAGAAGAAGGAAGAGCCGACGAAGCCGCCCGCACCGAGCGCGGTCGCCGTCACGGTCGTCAATTCGAGCGGCATCACGGGCGCGGGCGCGGAGGTCGCGGCGATCCTGCAGGCGAAGGGCTTCGTCATCCGCAGCGTCGAGACGGGCAAGAGGAGCGACCGAGCGCAGACGACGATCACGGCGGGCGGCAGGACGGTCGACCTCTTCTACGGCATGCCGTTTCCGTGCATCCTCATGGAGGGCGGCGCGAAGGACGAGGCGCTCGTGAACATCGGCAGGGATTATGTGAAGCGATAAAGCGCAGATTTTTTAGGAAGCGCTGATAAAATGAAGTCTCCCGGATGTGCAAAGATGGGTGGCTGAATTTATCAGAGATTCCGTTAGAAAAGGGAGTTTTAGGTGAAGGCAGTCGGGCTTGCCAAATCGTTTGGCGTGAAAGAGATTTTCCATGATGTGACCTTTGAGGTGCGCCGCGGCGAACGCGCGGGTCTTGTCGGCGCGAACGGCGCGGGCAAGACGACCTTGATGCGCTGTCTCCTGGGCGAGGAGGAGGCGGATGCCGGAAGCGTGCAGCTCGACGACGGCGCGGCGATCGGCTACGTCGAGCAGCAGGCGGCGTTCGGCGAGGGCACGCTCTACGAGGAGTTTCGCCGTGCCTTTGCCGACGTCATCGACCTCGGCGAGAAGAAGCGTGCATTGGAAAAGGAGATTGCCGCCGCATCGAGCGAGGAGAAGCTCGCACTCTACGGGCGCGTCGTCGACGAGTTCGAGCGGCTCGGCGGCTATTCGTTCGAGAGCCGCATCCGCCGCGTCGCCTTTGGCCTGGGCTTCACGGCGGAGGACTTCGAGAAGGATGTGCATCACTTCTCGGGCGGGCAGAGGACGCGAATATGTCTCGCGAAGGCGCTTCTGCGCGAGCCGGATTTCCTTTTTCTCGATGAGCCGACGAACCATCTCGACATCAAGATGATCGAGTGGCTCGAAGACTTCCTCTCAGAGTATGCGGGCGGCGTCATCATCATCTCGCACGACCGCTTCTTCCTCGACCGCGTGGCGACGCACATCCTCGACCTTTCGGGCGGCACGGTGACCGCGTACGCGGGAAATTACAGTTACTTTCAGAAGGTGCACGCCGAGCGGCAGAAGTCGCTGCTCGCCGCCTACGAGAAGCAGCAGGAGCACATCAAGCGCACGGAGGAGTACATCCGCCGCTACCGCGCGGGCATCAAGGCGAAGCAGGCGCGCGGGCGCGAGAGCCAGCTGCGCCGTATGGAACGCATCGTGCTGCCGGCGGAGAAGGCGAGCTTCAGCTACTTCGCCTTTCATCCGCCCGCCGAGTGCGCCGACCGCGTGGCGGAATTGGAGGATGTGACCTTCGCTTTTGGCAGCCGCGCCGTGTTTTCGCATCTCTCCTTGCTCGTCCGCAAGGGCGACGGCATCGCCATCGTCGGCCCGAACGGCGCGGGCAAGACGACGCTCCTGCGCGTGCTTCTGGGCGAGCTTGCGGCGCAGACGGGGCGCGTGAAGATCGGCAGCCGCGTGAAGATCGGCTACTTCTCGCAGCAGCATGAGGGGCTGAATCCCGAGAATACCTTGGTCGGCGAGCTCAACTACGATTTCGGCATCGCAGAGGACGAGGCGCGCAAGTACCTCGGCGCGTTCCTCTTCCACGGCGACGAGGTCTTTCGCCGCATCGGCGATCTCTCGGGCGGCGAGCAGGCGCGTCTGGCGTTCCTCAAGCTCATGCTCACGGGCGCGAACTTCCTCGTGCTCGACGAGCCGACGAACCATCTCGACATTCCTGCGCGCGAAGCGGTCGAAGAGGCGCTGATGGCATTTCCCGGCACGTTCGTCGTCGTCTCGCATGACCGCTACTTCCTCGACAAGGTCGCGAACACGACGGCGGAGCTTGCAGCGGGAAGTTTGCGCGAGTACGAGGGAAACTACAGCTACTACCGCATGAAGAAGGAAATCGAGGAGAAGGAAGCCGCCGAAGCTGCCGAAGAAAGGGCGGGCGGCGCGAAAAAGGCGGCAAAAAAGAGCGCGGCTTCCGCTATGCGGCGGGCGGCAGGTGCGGCGTCGGACGTGTCGCCGACGCAGGCGGGCGCTGCCGCAGGCGCGGCGAGCGGTGCAGATGCTTCTAAGACGGCGGAGGAAAGTGCTGCCGCCCGCAAGGAGCAGGAGCAGCGCCGCCTCGCTTCTCTGTCGGACGCCAAGCGCACCGAGATGCTCGCACGCGCCGAGGCGGAGATCGCCATGGCGGAGGCGGAACTCAAGGGATTGGAGTTCGAGATGAATCGGCCCGAGGTGCAGGGCGATCCCGAAAAGAGCGCGGAAATCGCCGAATTGTATGCGGCGAAGGAGCAGGAGATCGAGGAGCGCTACGCGCGTTGGGAAGCGCTCGCCGACTAGGGAAATGCCCGCGGCGAGACTGAGCCTTTGCGCGGAGCGAAGCGCAGGAAGGAAAAGAGCCGCCAAGGGACAGGAGGTGCAGCATGGAAACGCTCGAAGGGACGGCACAAAGCGTCGTCTTTGCCGCGCCCGAGGGGGGCTTCACGGTCTTTCGCCTGCGGCCATCGGGGCGGCGCGGACTCGTGACGGTGACGGCGAACGCGCCCGCACCGCTCGTGGGGCAGGAGATTGCGCTTTCGGGCGAGTGGGTGCAGCACCCGCGCTTCGGCGAGCAGTTCAAGGCGGCGACGCTTCGCGTTTCTGCGCCGACGAGTCTCGCGGGCATCGAGCGCTTCCTCGCGTCGGGCGCGATCGCGGGCGTCGGCGAGGCGATGGCGCACCGCCTCGTGCAGAAGTTCGGCAAGGAGACGCTTGAGATCATCGAGAAGAAGCCCTCGCGCCTCACCGAGGTCGCGGGCGTCGGCAAGAAGACGGCGGCGAAGATCCACGCTTCCTACATGGAGAAGGAGGAGCTCAGAGAGATCATGCTGTGGCTCGAAATGCACGGCGTTTCGGGCGCGTACGCCGCACGCATCTTCGAGACGTACAGCTCCTTTGCCATCGAGGTCATGGAGAAGCATCCGTACCGTCTGGCACGCGACGTCGCCGGCATCGGCTTTTTGACGGCGGATGCGATTGCCAAGAGCGCAGGAATCGCCGAGGACAGCAAGGAACGCATCGAGGCAGGGCTAGGCCACGCGCTCCTCACCGTCTCCCAGCAGGGGCATTGCTGCATCCCTGCGCCCGCTTTGACGGAGCGTGCGGCGAAGCTCCTCGGCACGCCGACGGAGGAGGTGCGCGAGGTCTTGAAGGAAGCCTTGGCCGCCGAACGGCTCGCCTTCGAGGAGGTCGGCGCGGAGACGCTCATCTATCCGCCGTGGCTCTACCGCGCGGAGAAGCGCACGGCGCAGATGCTTTTTTTCCTGCAGCAAAAGGCCGCCGTGCTGCCCGCAGAAAAGGCGGCAGCCATCGTCGCCGACTGGGAGCGGGCGGCGGGCATCACGCTCGCCGCAGAGCAGCAGCAGGCTGTCGCCGCCGTGCTCGACCATGCGGTCTTCGTGCTGACGGGCGGCCCGGGCACGGGCAAGACGACGGTCGTGCGCGGCATGATCGCAGTTCTTGAGAGCCAGGGGCTCTCCGTGCTCCTCGGTGCGCCGACGGGACGCGCGGCGAAGCGGCTCGCAGAGGCGACGGGGCGCAAGGCGGAGACGGTGCATCGGCTTCTGGGCGCACAGGGCGGCATAGAGGCCGACGGCTCGCCCGTATTCGAGAAGGACGCGGACGATCCTCTGGACGCCGACGCCATCATCCTCGACGAGGTGTCGATGATGGACATCGTGCTCATGGAGCATTTCCTTGAAGCCGTGCCCGAGGGCGCACGCGTCATCCTCGTCGGCGATGTCGACCAGCTTCCTGCCGTCGGTCCCGGCTCCGTCCTCAAGGACATCCTGCGCTCGGGCGCTGTGCCGAGCGTGCGCTTGAAGGAAGTCTTTCGCCAGAGCGGCGAGGGAACGATCGTCCTGAACGCGCACGCGATCAATCGCGGGCGCATGCCGCAGTTCACTGCGGGCGGCGATTTCGAGTTCTTGGAGATGCCCGACGAGGAGACGGCGGCGCGGCGCATCGTCGCGCTGTGCCGCGAGGAACTGCCGCGCGAGGGCTTTTCCGCTCTGGAAGCGGTGCAGGTACTGTCGCCCATGCACCGCACGCCGTGCGGCGTCGACAATCTGAACCGCCTCTTGCAGGCGGCGCTCAACCCGCCCGCGCCCGAAAAGGCGGAGTTTCGTAACAGCACGCTCACGTTCCGCGTCGGCGACAAGGTCATGCAGACGAAGAACGACTACACGAAGGGCGTGTTCAACGGCGACATCGGCTTCATCCGCGAGGTGTCGGCGGACGGCGTCAAGGTGCGCTATTCCGACGAACTGACAGCGGACTACGAGCCGAACGAACTCATGATGCTCACGCTCGCCTACGCCATGAGCGTGCACAAGAGCCAGGGCAGCGAGTACCCCGTGATCGTGCTGCCGCTCGTCGCCGCGCACCACATCATGCTGCAGCGCAACCTCCTCTATACGGCGGTGACGCGTGCGAAGAAAAAGGTCGTGCTGCTCGGCTCGAAGGCGGCTGTCTTCACGGCGGTATCGAACGACAGGACGCGCAGGCGCTACACATTGCTCGCCGAGAGGCTTGCGGGCGCGGGCGGCGAGAGTCCGCTGCTCTCGTGAGGGGCGCGGCATGGCTCGCCGCCTTGGCGGACGCTGTATCTTCCGTCGTCTTTCCCGCGCGCTGCCCGGCCTGCGGCGCTTACTGCGAGAGGCGCGGCGGCTGGTGTGCGGCTTGTCTTTCGCGCACGGTGCGACCGCATCGCCTCGCACTTTCGGCAGAAGCGCTCGCCGCGCTCGATGATGCGTGGGCGGTCGGCTTCTACGGCGGCGCGCTCGGCACGCTCGTTCGCGACCTCAAGTATCGCGGCAGGCGCGGCGTCCTGCCCTATATCCACGCGGCTCTGGCGGCGGCGAAACTGCCGGAGCAATTTCTCGCCGCCGATCTTGCCGTCTATGTGCCGCTCCATGAAGCGCGCGAGAAGGAGCGCGGCTTCAATCAGGCCGAGCTGATCTTCGCCGCTTGGCTCAAGGCGAAGGGCATCCCCGCACGCCCCTTGCTTCAGCGGACGCGCTCGACCGCGCCGCAGTACGGACTCGGCGAGAGGGAGCGGACGGACAACGTGCGCGGCGCGTTCTCCCTCGCCGAGGCGGGGAAAGGCGGCGCGGGAGAAATCGCGGGGAAAAGCATCGTGCTGCTCGACGACATCCTGACGACGGGGGCGACGCTCACATCCTGCGCCGCCGTGCTGAAAAAGGCGGGCGCAGGCTCTGTGTATGCACTGGCGCTGGCGAGCGACCGAAGCTAGAATAGGAATGCTTGCATCGTGTTGATTCAGCTGCGCAAGCATACAAAAATGCCCCATCTGCCGCATTTTGCGGCGGGTGGGGCATTTTGTGTTATGTGTTTGTGCGAGAGCTTACCCGGGAACCTTCGTCAGAAGCTCCAGGCTGTGCTCTTCGTTCATCGTGCGGCACATTTCGATGAAGGTGTCGAGCGGCACATCTTTGAGCTGCTCGTTCGTGCCGCGCACGTTGATGGAGACGGTGTTTTCCTCGGCTTCCTTGTCGCCTAAGACGAGGATGTAGGGATCCTTGTAGTGCTTGAATCCCTTGATCTTCTCGCGCATGTTCTTGTCGGCGTAGTCGACCTCGAAGCGCACGCGGCTCTTGAAGAGCTTCTGCGCGACCTTCTTGGCGTAGTCGTTGTGCTCGGGGCGGATCGGCACGATGCCGACCTGCACGGGGCTGAGCCAGAAGGGGAATGCGCCCTTGAAGTTTTCGATGAGGACGCCGATGAAGCGCTCCATCGAGCCGAAGATGGCGCGGTGCAGCACGACGGGCTGCTTGTGGCTGCCGTCCTTGGCGATGTACTTGAGGTCGAAGTTCTGCGGCAGCTGGAAGTCGAGCTGCAGGGTGCCGACCTGCCACTCGCGGCCGAGCGCGTCCTTCATCTTGAGGTCGATCTTCGGGCCGTAGAAGGCGCCGTCGCCCTCGTTGACTTCGTAATTGCCCTCGCCGTACTTGCGGTCGAGGATCGCCTTGAGTTCTTTTTCCGCGACGTTCCAAGTCTCGATGTCGCCCATAAAGTCGTCGGGGCGCGTCGAAAGCTCCGCTTTGCAGCTCATGCCGAGCGTCGAATAGATCTCGTCGGCGATGTCCATGATGTCGCCCATCTCAGCGGCGATCTGGTCTTCCATGAGGAAGGTGTGGTCGTCGTCCTGACGGAAGAGCTGCACGCGGAAAAGGCCGTTGAGCTCGCCCGACTTCTCCTTGCGGTGGATGACGTCGACCGTGTTGTAGCGAATCGGCAGATCGCGGTAGGAGCGCGTCTTGCGCTGGTAGATCTTGATGGCGTTCGGGCAGTTCATCGGCTTGATCGCGAAGGTGTCGTCCGCTTCGATGTCGCCGTCCGCACCGGGAATCAGGAACATGTTTTCCTTGTAATGCGCCCAGTGGCCGCTCGTGACCCACAGGCGCTTGTTGTTGATGACGGGCGCGGAAACTTCCTGATAGCCGTGCGCCTCGTGAATGCCGCGCCAGAATTCCAGCAGCGCGTTGAAGAGCTTCCAGCCGCGCGGCAGCCAGTAGGGCATGCCGGGCGCCGTCTCATCGAACATGAAGAGGTCGAGCTGCGGCCCGATCTTCTTGTGGTCGCGCTCCTGCGCGTCCTTGATGAACGCGAGGTGCGCCTTGAGCTCCTCCTTCGTCGGGAAGGCGTAGGCGTAGATGCGCGTGAGCTGGTCGCGCTTCTCGTCGCCGCGCCAGTAGGAGCCGGACATGGAGCGAAGCTGCCAGGCGGCAGACAATAGTGCGGCAGAGTTCTCGACGTGCGGCCCACGGCACAGGTCGACGAAGTCATCGCCCGTGCGGTACGTCGTCAAAATCTCGTCGTCGGGCAGATCCTCGATGAGCTCGACCTTGAACTTTTGATTCTTGAAAAGTTCGAGCGCCGCCTTCTTGGAAATCTCCTCGCGCTTCCAATCTTCCTTGCGCTTCAAGATTTCCTTCATCTTCTCTTCGATGGTCTTGAGATCGTCGTTCGTCGCCGCACGCGGCAAGAGAAAGTCGTAGTAGAAGCCGTCGGCAATCTCCGGCCCGATGGCGTACTGCGTCTCCTTGCCGAAGACTTCGATAACGGCCTTTGCAAGCACATGTGCCAACGAGTGGCGATAGACGTGCAGGAATTGTTCTTTATCCATGATGTTTCCCCTTTGTTGGACATTTGTGCAGCCGCATCACGCACGAGGCGAGCGGCAGCTTGCACAGTTTCCTCTATTATAAGGCAAAATGTGCAATCTGTCACGAAACTCTTGCATGCGGGGATTCTAGGGGAAGATTGCAAGTTTAATTGTCGCATCGTTCTGCCAAACTTTGGCATCTTATGCAGCCGCAGCATACATATCATTTGCGGTCTTGTAGTCGAAGATTTTGCGTGGATAGTTATTAACCCAATCCTCGATCCGTTTCAGTTCTCTTGGTTTCAACGTGCTGAAATCGGTTCCTTTCGGCAAAAATCTGCGCAGAATACGGTTCCCGTTCTCGTTGCTCCCGCGTTCCCAGCTGCTGAAAGGATGGGCGTAGTACACTGCATTGCACTTGGCCGCCTTTTGCATCCCGTTCCCATCCAAAAACTCTGAACCATTATCTGCTGTGATGCTTTTAAACACTTGCGTGAAGTCTCCCTTCACTCGGCGATGGGCGCGCCGAATCGCTTGCAGAACTTCTTTCTGTGTTTTGTTTTTCACCAGTACATAGATGGATTTGCGCGTTTGCCGTTCGACTAAGGTCAAGATGACAGGTTTGCTTCTTTGTCGCCCCACCACCAGATCAATCTCCCAATGCCCAAATTCTTTCCTTTGGTTCACATGTTCCGGGCGCTCTTCTATGCTTTTGCCTGCACGGTTGTTCCATGCAACTTTTCGTACTTTGCGGGCTCCTTGCTTCTTATCTTTCTTCTTTTACAGCAGGTCTTTGTTGCTGATTCCAAGGAACAAGTCTCGATCAATATAATTGTACAGGGTTTTGACGCAGATCAGGGTGGCAAACGGCCATCCTTTTTGCTCTAGGTCGCCTAATACAGCCGCAGGAGACCATTTCTCGTTCTTGATCTTGCTTTCAATATATTCCACCAATCGATGGTCGTTCCCGATTTTCAGAGGCCTTCCTTTGCATGCACTGTTTTCTTCATGACGCCTTTGCGCCACATCCGCTAGGTAGACCCATTGTTTTTGAAGGTCGCCACACGTCTTGATGTTCTTGCTCGCCGGTTTCAGTTGCTCTGTTAAGCCCAATGCCCGCTCACGCTCAATGGTTCGCTTGGAGTACCCCATACGCTCGGCAATCTCCTGTGTTCTCATTCCGGCATTGAAATAGGCCTCCAGATGATACCGATCTTTTTCCGTAAGTTGTTTCCATTTGCGCTTTGACGTGGTAGAATGAATCTGTTCCATTTTGGTTCCCCTTTCAGTTACTTTTGGCTCTCAACTAAAGTTTAACTGAACGGATTCCAAAATGGAACTTTTTGCGTCAATTTATTTTACAACTTCCCGTGTACTTCGTTGAAGACCTTCCTGTTACAGCTTTAGTTTACCAT
>ERZ772968.441-NODE-441-length-21113-cov-4.459065_pt1 | contig 21113 bp, 16 predicted proteins | sample MGYA00580674_ERZ772968 | MGnify/ENA primary metagenome ERZ772968 (study PRJEB29015, sample SAMEA2737940) | human oral metagenome | biome: human oral; feature: human-associated habitat; material: dental | place: China | collected 2138 ...
ACCCCAGGTAGCGGTTGAGCTCGAAGCGCAGGAAGGCGTCGTCGCTGGCGACGTTTTCCCGCAGAAAGCGCCACGCCGAATCGGCGTCCCACGCGCCCTCGCCCCACGGGCCGGCGTCCTTGCGCAGGTGGACGCCAAGATCCACCACCACGCGTGAGGTGCGCAGCCGCATCGAGTCGAGCACGCCCATCCGGTCGCCCAACTCGTCCATGTACCCGAGTTCGGCCATAAGCTGCTCGGCGTAGAGAGCCCACCCTTCGCCGTGACCCGACACCCAGCATCCGCTGCGACGCCAGTCATTGAGCGAATCGCGCAGATACGTCGCTAGCCCGATCTGAAGATGGTGGCCGGGGACGCCCTCGTGGTAGACGGTGGTTTTCTCCTGCCAGCTCGCGAATTCCTTGACTCCGGAGGGGACGGACCACCACATGCGGCCCGGGCGCGAAAAATCGCCCGTTGGTGGCGTGTAGTAGATGATCCCGGTGCCCGAAGGCGCCAAGCAGCACTCGATCTTGCGAAGCGGCTCGGGAATGTTGAAATGTTCAGACATCGCGACGATCGAAGCGTCGGCCGTCTCCTGCATCCACTCTCGCAGAGCGTCGACCCCGTACAGTTTGCGCGCCGGGTCCGAGTCGAGTCTTTCCATCGCTTCGCGCACGCCGACGCCCGGCCCGTAGAGCTCGCGAGCGATCCTCTCCTGCTCCGCGATGATCCCCGCGAGTTCGGCCTTGCCCCACTCATAAGTTTCGTCCAAGTCGATGTCCGCACCCAGGAAGAAACGAGAAAAGAGGCTGTATCGCTCGCGGCCCACGGCGTCTTCCTCCACCGCAGTTGGCAGCACCTCCTGCCGCAAGAACTCAGCGAGCTGACCGTAGGCCACGCGTGCGGTGTCGGCGTTCGTGGCGAGATCGGATCGCTTGTTCACCAGGTGGAGGAAGGGGGATTCGCCCCCCGCTGCCCCCTCGCACTGCTCGGCGCACTTCTCCACTTGGCGTGCTGGGATTGCCGGGCCGGAAGCGATCCGCTGCCACAAAGATTCTTTGTACCCCTCTAAAGCCCCGGCCACCGCGCCGAGACGACGATTGATGTCCCCCCAATCTTCTTCGGTCTCGGTGGGCATGAGGTCGAAGATGTCGCGGATGCCCTGGACGGGCGAGGCGATCACGTTGATTTCCCCGGTCTGCTCGCCAGAGTCGATGAGCTCAAGCTCCAAGCCGAGTCGTTCGTTCATCGCCGCCACGGTGATCCGGTCGACGTCGTCGGTGACCGGAAGCGAGTTGAGCTTGGTGAGGGTCCCGGATATCAAATTCCGTTGCTTATCCACACCTGCCGGTGAGTAATCCGAGAGGGTGCCGTGGTCGGCGTCGTCGGTGCCCACGGATGTCGCCGCCTCGGGAAACAAAGCGAGATTTGCGTGAAAGTACTCGTTCGCGAGTGCGTCGATGGCGCTTGGGGTGCGGGTATTCGTCATGTGTCCAGTTTATCGAGTCAAACCCTCGGGGCTACAGGAGTATTTGTATCCGTTCGGGCAACGGTGCCTATCCGTTCGAATATCGAGGTCGGGATTCGCTGGGAGGGGGCCGAAGAGGCGGGTATCGCACGCTCGGCCCGATTGCGACGCTCGGCAGGAGATACGTGACGTGGACCGCTTCGGTACCGTATAGTGTGTGATTGAACGCACAAAGTGAGGGGGGTATGTGAACCTGACGCGAGACGACAACGGGACCGAAGAGCGCACGGAGGTCGAAAGCGACGTCGCGCGCCGGGCAGCGGCCTTTCCGCAGGTTCCACAAGATGCCGGTAAACCCGTGAATACGGTTGAGCGCTACGCTTGGGGCATGCTCGGAGGGGGAGAGAAGTACACCCTGGAGCAGGCGGCCGAGCTCGCCGGGCTTGACGTGGATACGGCGCTTCGATTTTGGCTGGCCATGGGCTTTCCGACGATCTCGGACAAGCGGGAAAAGAGGATCTTCACCGACGGCGACGTCGATGCCATGCGATTGCACGCGCGAGCTTTGTGCTCCGGCCTGCTCACCAACGAAACCCTCGAATCGCTCAATCGCGCCCAGTCGCATATGTCTGACCGCCTCGTCCTGTGGCAGCACGAGGTGCTCGTTGATTACGCGCGCAGGGAACTGGGGCTTGATGGCATCTCCGCCAGATTCTGGGTGCTCGACAACATTGCCGACTACGGGGAATACCTGCGTCAGCAAATGGAGTACTCGTGGAGGCGCCACATGGTCGCCCTTCTGCGTCGCAGCGAGACCGAGGTCTCGCAAATGGAGTTGACAGAGGCCTCCGAAGTCACTCTGCGCCGGGCTTTCGGTTTTATCGACATGGTTGCGTTCACCAATCGCTCGAACGAACTGGGATCGGCCGAGTTCATCGAGCTCATCGAGGAATTCGATTTCACGTGCCGCAGGGTCATCCACGCCCACGGTGCCCGGGTGGTCAAGAGCATCGGAGACGCCTTCCTGTACATCGCCGACGATCTCGACACGGGAGCGAAAGTCGTCACGAATGTCGTTGATGAGCTGCGCAACGTTCCCAGAATGCTCCCCGTGCGGGCCTCCCTGGTGTGGGGAGGCGTCGTTTCCCGTTTTGGCGACATTTTTGGGCCGAAGGTAAACCTCGCTTCGCGCCTGGTCGACGTGGCCGAGGCCGGTGCAATTCTGACCGACAGCGAAACTGCCGAATCCTTGCGCTCCCAGTTGCCGGGCAGGTACACCCTGGTTACAGCCGGCAGCCCGAATCTTCAGGGATTCGGAAAGATTGAGGCCGTTGAGGTTCGGAAGATGCCGTCCTCGTGAAAGGATTCGCCCTTGTGGGATGGCGGCGATCCGGTAGTCGAACGTGGTGTCGCAATGGTAAAGGAATCCCAAGACAAAGAGGCAAATTTTAACGGAATTGCTTTAGAATTACCCCATGACCAAAATGCTTCTTGTAGAGGACGACACTGCGATCTCAGGACCACTCATGCGCGCCCTCGGGCGAGAGGGATATGACGTACTCCTTGCAGAGACCGGACGGGAGGCCATCGACGCGATGGGCGCCGGTGTGGACGTCGCGATCCTGGACCTCGGCCTGCCGGATATGGACGGCCTTGACGTTGCGCGGCACGCGCGGGCGAATGGCTGGATCTTCCCCATTCTTATTCTCACGGCTCGTTCCGAAGAGGTCGACATGGTGGTTGGCCTTGATGCGGGTGCTGACGATTACGTTACCAAGCCTTTCCGCCTCGCGGAGCTTCTCGCGCGAGTTCGGGCGGTTTTGCGGCGAAGCGAAGGCGGTGAAGGCGAGGTCATCCGGGTTCAGGACCTCGTCATTGACGTCCCCGCACATAAGGTCACACGAGGGGTTTCCGAGCTGGGGGTTTCGGGCAAAGAATATGACCTGCTGGTTGTCCTCGCACGCAATGCGGGCCAGGCCGTCTCCCGCGCGGAAATCATGCAGGAGGTGTGGGACGCTCCCGAAGATGAGGCGTCGAAGAAGCTCGACATGCACATTTCGTGGTTGCGGCGCAAACTGGGGGATTCCGTCTCAGATCCGCACTACATCTCCACCGTGCGCGGAGTGGGATTCCGGCTCGAGAAGGAGTAGGGCATGCGCAGGCGCGCCCTGACGATGACGACGGTGGCCGTGCTGATAGCCGTCCTGCTGCTAGGGATCCCGGGGATGGCTTTGGGGTCGCTTTACATCCTCCGTAGCGCAGACGACGACGTTCATCGCAGGGCGACGCAAATCGCCAACGTAGTCGATCTCAATGTCATGGATCAGCAGGCGGGCGACGGCCACGCCTTGCCCCTCGACGTCATGCAGGCGACGGCGAGAGGTGCAACCTATCCCATGTACGTTCACGTGAAGATGCAAGATGAGACGAGGCAGGTAGGCACGCGGCCGAACGGTGAGGTCATCGAACACACCGCCGCCGGAAGATCGGGCGCCCAAGTGACCGTGGGTATCGCGAAAAGCGCGGTGTGGCGCAGGATTGGGCTGTTCATCGGGCTTGGAATCGCCGCTGTGGCAACATCCTTTGCCGTGGCCGTCGCCTTGGCGCGCCGTCAGTCTCGGCGAATATCGGCGCCCCTCATTTACCTCGCCGCAGCTGCCGAGCAGATTGGCGCGGGCCAGGCGAGCCCACGGATGAAGAAGTCCGGAATTGAAGAGATCGACCTGGTTTATGAAGAACTCGTGCGCACCGCCGATCGCATGGCCGGGCGAATTGCCGCCGAACGGCAATTCGCGGCCGATGCATCCCATCAGCTGCGCACGCCTCTCACGGCTCTCTCGATGCGGCTCGAGGAGATCGAGTATCTTTCCCAGCAGGAGGAAGTTCGCCAAGAGGCGGCATCGTGCCTGGAACAGGTGGAGCGGCTTACGGGCGTCGTCACCGATCTTCTGCGTTCTTCGCGGGCGGTGGAAGCTAGCACCGAAGCCGTTCCGCTTCCTAAGCTTTTCGAGCAGCAGGCCGATGAATGGGAGCGTTCGTTCGCCAAAGCCGGCAGGGACCTGGTATTCGAGGACGACGCCGGGGTTTCGGTGCTGGCCGCTCCGGGTGCTTTGGCGCAGATTGTAGCCACGCTTATCGAGAACTCCCTCAAATACGGCAAAGGAACGACGAAAGTGGCGGCCCGGAAAGTCGGCAAGGGCGTGGTGATTGACGTTTCCGATGAGGGCGAAGGCATTCGCGAAGATCTCGTGGACGCGATTTTCAATAAGGGCGTGTCTACCGGCGGGTCGACGGGAATCGGTCTTCCGCTGGCGCGCGGACTCGCAGAGGGCGCCGGAGGCAGGCTTGAGCTCGCCCAGGCTGCTCCGCCGATTTTCCGACTGACGCTCAACGCCGTTCCCAAATCGATCAATCTGCAGGAAATCTTGCCTGCCGGCGCGATCGTCTCGGTGGGGGCGCGCAGACGCCGGAGGTGAAGCCGGATGCGGCGGGTTTCTTGCCGCCGCCAGTCTCAGCCCGAATTTCGGTGCCGCATCCGGATGCGACGTCAGCGAGGCTTAGCGTCCGCGCTTTGCGACGTCGGGGAAAAAACGAAATATCGATACATGATGTAACGGAAGGCAGTGCCGAGTATAAGGCCGACCACGTTGCCAGAAATATTGTCTGCGACCTGGGTGGTCAGGTGCAGAACGTAACGCGAGAAACCGAGACAGCCGAGGGCAATGAGCAGACCGCCGAGGTTGACGAGCGCGAACATGGCGAATTCCCGGGGCTTGTTCTCGCTTCGCCTCTTCTTGAACGTCCACATTCTGTTGGCTATCCACGCGAAGATCACCGAGACCGTCACCGAGATGATCTTGGCTGTCAACGACTTGTCGCCTGGGAGGTCGATGGGAAGCGAGTAAGCCAGAAGATTAAAAAGGCCGACGTCGACAATGTAAGCGCCCAAGCCGACTGTGCAGAACTGCAAGAATTCGACACACCATTCGTGGAACGTCTGGCCTCGCAGAAGCTTGCGCATGAGATTCGACAGCACCACGTAAGTGTAACCGGCGATAATGGTAAAAATACACAGGCTGGAATGTGAGAACGCCCAGGAGGAAATGTGGCCCATAATGAAGCCGTCGGAACGAATGCGGCCCATGACAATGTGACCGAAACGCGCAATGAGGCCAGCGGTGCGCGCAACAAGGCGAGCGGCGCGAATATGGCCCGTGACAAGGTTGTCGGCACGGGTGCGACCGCGCGAGCCCCGCGTGTGGGCGTTATTGGCGGCGGGCAATTGGCGCGCATGATGCAAGAAGCGGCCGTACCCCTGGGAATCGAGTTGAGGGCTTTGGTCGAAGCTGCCGACGGCGCGACCGGCCAGGTCGTCCCCCATTCGGAAGTTGGGGCCGCCGACGACGTCGCAGCAATCCTCGCCCTTGCCGAGGGCGTCGATGTTCTAACCGTTGAGCACGAACACGTTCCCGATGGGGTGCTCGCGGCAGCCGATAAGGTAGTCCCGGTCCGCCCGGGGGCTTCGTCGCTGGCCTTCGCTCAGGACAAGCTCCTCATGCGGCGCAGACTCGGAGAGCTGGGAATCGAGTGTCCGCGTTGGTTTGCCGCGAAGAATGAGGAAGACATCGTGGAAGCAGTGCGGGAGCTAGGGGGAAAAGCGATTCTCAAAACTCCGCGTGATGGATACGACGGCAAGGGAGTTGCCGAGATTCGCCTGGTTTCACAGGGAGAATCCCGGTTGCCGGAAGAAGACGCGAGACTCGAAACGTCCGCACCGATTCGCAGATGGCTCGCCGACGCCGGCGACGAAGGAGTGCTCGTAGAAGAGTTCGTTCCCTTCGCCTGTGAGATCGCTCAGCTCGTCGCGCGCCGCCCCGGAGGGCAGACCGTCAGCTGGTGCGCCGTCGAGACCATCCAACGCGGGGGAGTGTGCTCTGAAACAATTGCGCCGGCGCGTGTTGATGCCGACGTCGCTCGGCGCGCGGCTGAAATCGCCAAAACCGTAGCTGATCGGCTGGGCGTGGTGGGGATTTTGGCCGTGGAGATGTTCGTCGATGCGACGGGACGCGTTCTCGTCAACGAACTGGCGATGCGCCCCCACAATTCGGGCCACTGGACGATTGAAGGGGCGGTGACGAGTCAATTCGAACAGCACCTTCGAGCGGTGCTCGACCTTCCGCTCGGTGCCACGGGCGAGCGCGCACGGTGGACTGTCATGGTCAATCTTCTTGGTTCGCAGCTTGAAGACCCGCGAGACGCGTTTTCGACGGCGATGGCCAACAACCCGGCCGCGAAAATTCACATTTACGGCAAAGAGGTCAGGCCCGGTCGCAAACTGGGGCATGTGACCGTGTGCGGTGACGACCTTGACACGGTGAGAAGGCAGGCGTACGAGGTCGTCGAAATTCTCGCTGGAGAACGACGAGGCCCAGCAGCAAAGGGGTGAGAAACGACGTCCTTGAGTCCGCCCTCAAGTCCGCGGAGCCGCGCAGTCTGTGAGGGCGACGACGCTTGTGTTGGCTAAAACGCGCCCGCCCCTGTGTGGCTCAATCGGGCGCGCCTGCGCCCGTAGAGTCAGCGCCCGTACAGTCTGAGAAGTAGTGCGTGCCCCTGTATGGAACCTGCGCATGGAGTGAGGCATTTGAATGACATGAGAAAATCGAGGCATGAATGCAATCGTTGGAATCGTCATGGGGTCGGATTCGGACTGGAAGGTCATGGAGGCCGCCGCGTCGGCGCTTGATGAATTTGGGATAGGCTACGAGGTCGACGTCGTCTCCGCCCACCGCATGCCCGAAGACATGGTCGACTATGGCAGAAATGCAAGCGAAAGGGGCCTGCGCGTCATCATCGCCGGTGCGGGAGGCGCGGCTCACTTGCCGGGAATGTTGGCCTCGCTGACGCCGCTGCCGGTTATTGGCGTTCCGGTTCCGCTGCGGTACTTGGATGGAATGGACTCGCTTATGTCGATTGTCCAGATGCCCGCGGGTGTTCCGGTGGCTACCGTGTCGATTGCGGGCGCCCGAAACGCCGGCTTGCTTGCCGCGAGAATCATCGGAAGCGCCCCCGAGGATCGAGACGTTCGCGACCGAATGGTCGCCTTCCAGGACGAACTGAGGCAGGCGGCCAAAGCGAAAGGAACAGCCCTCCGCGCACGCCTGTGATGGTCACCCTACCGGAGCGGAGCCCATGGGCGAATAGAAGTCGGCAGTTGTGAGGGAGCCCTGACGGAGCTTCTCGAAAAATCCGTCGATCTTATTGGGGTCGAGCCGCACGGCGGACTGCCTGTTCACCCGATAGTTCATGTCGGATATCGGCGGAGCGCCCATGAGGCCGTCGGGCCCCATGACGTTGCGTATGCTCAGCCCGGCTCTGCCCAGAGCGATCATCCCGGTGTCCGGGTCCACCGTCAGATGTTCGGCCACTGTGCCGACAAGCGCCCGCTGACGCATCGGATTGACAAATGTCGAGGGGGAAGCCGCTTTCGACACGACTTTTGATACCACTTGGCGTTGCCGCAACGCCCGGCCGATGTCACCCAAAGGATCGGCCTTGCGCATCCGGGAGAACGCAAGGGCGGTGGGCCCGTCGGCGTCATGGCACCCCTTTTCCCAGACCATGCCCGAGTCGCGGTCGTTGACATCGGCGTCGTAGCAGAGATTGACGCCGCCGACTGCTTCGACGAGCGACTGGACGCCGCCCATCGAGACCTCGACGTAATGATCGACTTTCAAACTGCTCAGCTCTTCGACTGTGCGGACGAGGAGCTTGGGGCCGCCAATGGAGTAAGCGGAGTTGAGCTTGCCGCTGCCGTTGTCCGGGATCTTGACGTAAGCGTCTCTCGGGAGCGAAACGAGGGCAGGCTTGCCGGATTCGGGTACGTGCAAAAGCATGATCGTGTCCGAACGTTGGCCTTCGGTAGGGTCGTCGATCGCGCCCTTTTCACGCTTGTCAGAACCGACGATTAAGTACGTTGATCCGGGGGTGTCAGCCTTGTCGGAAAGCGCATCCACGTTGTGGAGCTTCGAATTTCCGTAATGGATAAGGTAGGCGGGCCATGCGATGAGCAACACCAAGAGGATGATGAGAGTGATGCCGATACGACGCCGCCAATGGCGTTTCCGGCGCGGTTTGGACAGCGGGCGGAAGCCGGTGGGTTTCTGAGGCGGGGTGGTTGCCGGAGAATTCGGTCCGCCAGGCCCGCCCTGCCCGCCAGATTCTTGCGCTGGCCCGCCAAACTCTCCCGCCGCACCAGATTGTTCATTGGGGTTCGGCGACTCGCCAGAGCTCGGCGGAAAGGAAACCGGTGGGATGTTCGATGCCCCCGGGCGCGCGGACGACTGAGGCCGGTTCGGCGCGCCCGCGCTTCGCGTTCCCGCGGGATCGTCATCTAGACGTTGCGCGCTTCCGCCGGGCCTGGCCGTACTGGTGGAGCCGGGCCTGCCTGAAGAAGCGCCTGGCCTGGGTGGATTCGCCGAACCGGAACGTGCCGAATACGCCTGACCACTGATGTCTCCCGATCTGCCGGAGTTGGTTGATCCGGGGGTCGCCGACCGGGAAGGCCCCGATGCCCCAGTCGAAGTGCCCGTCCCGCGACCGTGCGCGAGCGCGCTCGACGGGTAGCTTTCCGGGCTCAACGAAGGTTGGGAACTCGATCGATGCGTACCGCGAGAGGTCGACTGCGCGGCGCCTCGGTGCTTACCAGGCTCGATTCCCAACTCGCTCTCGAGAAGAGAACGTCGCCGCTGAGGAGGGCGTCCGTCGAGAGCAGCCCATTCTTCGAGCTGATCCGATGTGCTTCCCGGAGTGCTGCTTCCGCTCGCGCTCCTCGAACCAGATTTAGCTGAGCCCGTGCCGCCTCCCACTTCTTTCGCACCGGAAGAATCCGGACGTGAGGCTTTTCTATTGGGCTCGAAAGACGGAGGTTGAGTCATGTGGGCTTCCGCCTACTTGGCGTTCTCCTTTGTGCAAACCGGCGTCTTGGTGCTTGTAGCGGAGGGGGACTTCAAGGCAGACTTCGAGGGCTTGTGAGATGTCGAGGCATCACTGGAAACCGCTGCCGGATTGGCTTTGGCCCCGGTGCCCGATTCGGCCTTTGCCTCCGATCCGGTTGACGGGGACGAAGCGACGTCGTCCGATGTGTCGGTGACCGTGCCTTCGGCCGGGTCGACCTTCATTGTGACGGGCTTATCCTTCTGAATGCTCTCCCACAGCTTGCTGGCCTCCTTGCGTTGCACGACGTACGAGCCCTTTTGTTCGAAAGGCATCGTCATGAACTTGACGTTGCTGATGGCGATATTCTGCAGGGAGGAGCCCAGGCCCACGAGATTCGGAATGTCGCCGAAGCCCTTGTTGGTTTCCACGTTTTTCGTGGTCGTCTTGAGGATTCCGTAGAGCTTGTCAACGTTGGAGAGGATATCGAGTTCCATGGTTTGGAGCAGGATCGTTTTAACGAGTTCCTGCTGCCTGCCCACGCGGCCCAGATCCGAACCGTCGCCCAGGCTCTTGCGTGCACGGGCAAGCGCCAGAGCCTGATCCCCATCAAGAAGGCGGCACCCGGCTTTCACTTTGAGTCCGGCTTCTTTGTCGTTGACGTCGTCGGGGAAGTAGACGGGAACTCCGCCGAGCGTATTGACGATGCCCTTGAAGGAGGCGAAGTTAACGACTACGAAATTATCGACGCGAACCTTGTAACCGCTGAGTTTCTCGAAGGCGCTGATCGTGCAGGAAGCTGCCGATCCCGTGTTGAGCTTGGCGCCTCCGGAAGCGAAAGCGGAGTTGAAACGGACGTTCTTCTGAGGCTTCGTCTTGTAAAGGACTTTGTCTTTGTCTTCTTTGTCCCTGACTTTGCATTCGGGAATGTCGACCAGAGTGTCGCGGGGGATCGAGACGACTTCGACGCGCTTTCGGTCGGAAGAAATATGGACGAGCATGGTGGTGTCCGAGCGCATTCCCACGACGTCGCCCGAGGATCCGGCGCCGTCGACGTCAGATTCTCCGCTCCGGTAGTCGGAGCCTATGAGTAGGAAGTTGACGGATTCGCCAGCATGCGGATCGACCGTAGGACGCTTGGAGTTGTAATCAGGGTCGTACTGCTCGATATTCTGTTGAATCTTTACATACATGAAAGCGACGGTGGATACGCCCGTCAAGAGAATCGCGGTGAGGCATAACCCCGCGATTCTGAAGATATGGCGTGGCCGACGGCCGGATTCCATATGGGCCGCATCGCGCTCTTTTTTACTCACGACGTCAATGGTACGTGCCGTTCCTGTAGGAGTGCCGAGAAGGGAGGAGGCCGCGCCCTTTGTCGATGGAATCGGGAGACGGCCGCCGGTGACTCGCAAAGGTTCGCACTGCGGCAGAAGTTCGCGGAGCATCTGCGGCATAACGGTTGCTGACGGGACGGTTGTGACAACTGGGACGCCAAGTGCCAGCTTCCTCGAAATGTAGCAACATTCACAGCCGACGAAGTTGAGGATGGTGCCCCGGTCCGGTCGCGGTCGTGCGCCACTTAGGCTGCAGGTTGAACGGCGGGCGGATGCGAGATCCGGGAACCGGGCCCGGGAGGTTAGTCTTATCCAGTGAGCACCGAACACTTGAGAATCGTCACCGTCGCCTTCAACCCCGGCGAAGAGCTTGCGTTGTGGGCCGAGTCCGTTCTTGCGGCCACGCAAAGAAAGGCCGACGTCGTGATAGTGGACAACGGCGCCGCCGGCGAAGTCGTCGACGCCGTCGGGCGGATTTACGGCGCTTCCATCGTGCGGCCGGGGCGAAATCTGGGCTACGGAACCGCGGTGAACCGCGGGGCGAAGGCGCAGGGAGAGTCGATGGATTCCGAGTGGATCGTGGTGGTCAATCCCGACGTCGTCTTTCTTCCAGGCTCTATCGACGCACTTATCGAGGCCGCGGCCGCCTGGCCCAAAGGCGGAGCCTTTGGGCCGCTTGTGCGCGACCGCGAGGGAGCCGTCTATCCCTCGGCTCGTAAATTCCCGCGGCTTGTTTCCGGGATCGGGCACGCGCTCCTGGTCGGCGTTTGGCCGAGTAACCCGTTTTCTCGTGCTTATCGCGAAAATGCGGATACGACCCGAGCCCATGCTGTCGACTGGCTCTCTGGATCGTGCCTGCTCCTTCGACGCGACGCATTCGAGGCCGTCGGTGGTTTCGATGAGTCTTACTTCATGTTTTTCGAAGACACGACTCTGGGCGAACAACTTGCCGCCGCCGGGTGGCAAAGTGTTTTCGTTCCCGACGCTGAAGTGGTTCACGATCAAGGCGCAAGTTGGAGGAACAAGCCCGAGAACATGATCCATGCGCATCACCGCTCGGCCGTCCATTACCTCGACGGCGTATACGACAAGCCTTATCAAGCGCCGTTGCGCTGGGCGCTCAGGGCGGGGCTGAGGGCGCGCGAGGAGCTTCTTGTGCGGCTGTCGCGGCGGCAGACTTCCAAGAAATCCCTAGGTTAGGAACCTACGCTTGGTTAAACCGCGCTTGACTTGCGAGGTCGGCCATCGGCGTTGAGCAGGATCGTTTCGGATTTCGAAGATCGTTTCGGATTTCGAAAACCTCACTTCGATGCGTTTGCTAGAGGTTTGCTAGCCAAAGCGCCTCTGGGCACCCACCTGGTGGGGTGACGTGTCAGTTGACTGCTGTCCGGCTGGCAATTGTTCGTTTAGTCGAACCCTCATACCTCACATGGTGAGGTATGAGGGCGAATTGTTGCAAAAGTGACAAAAGTGCGTTTTGTTAATTATGTGATGTATAGTGGATTACCCTTTCTCATGGAGGCAGAAAGAGGCACACATATTGGAGGAGAGATATGACTATCCGAAGCTTCGCTGGTCTGTCTTTGGCCGCGTCGCTCATCTTTGCGGGCGCACCCGTTTTTGCGTCCGATGCGCCGGCCGCTCAGCGGTCCGAAGCCACATGGAGGCAAGGCCCGGCGACTAGCGGGTCCTTGCCCGCCCAACCCACCGGCGGTTCAGAAAAAACGCAGATACTCGCGATCACGGACGGTTCGGGTCACCTGACCCAGACGGGAAGGCAAGCCGAACTGACGGCGCCGCAGGCCGACGCGCAAAATGGCGGGCAGGCCGATGCGCACACAAGTTCTTCGGAGGCGTCGAGAACACGGAACGGCGCCCCGGGGCAGCAAGCGAAAAACGCCGCCGCGTCGAAGCCGAAGAACGCCGCCGCATCCGGTGTCAAAAGCGGAAGTACGCACCTGACCGCGCACATCGGAACCGTTCAGCCGAACGCGCTCGACGGTTCGACAGACGGGTCTCAACCCTCCGGGACGGGTGAGACGTCTGCGGGAACGTACGAGAAAAACGTACCGTCTACGCCAACTGAATCGGGACGGGACGATGCCGCCCAGCCGGGGTCTGAGCCAAGTCAAGCGGGGGCCGAACAATCCGGTCAGGGCGAATCCGGCCAACCGGCTCAACCCCAGCCCAATCAACCGGGAGGCGAACAGTCGCAGACCGGGCAACCGGAAGCTGGCCAGTCCGATTCGAATCAGTCGACGCCCGCGCAAGGCTCCTCGGCCGGAGCACCGGACGGCTATCTGTTCATGTCTGAGCCTTTGGCCGTGGATCAATTCGCCGTCGCCGGTTTGACTTGGAACAAAGGCCAGTCTCTGCCCGGCGGCGCCACCGTCGAGATGCGCACGCTCGATGCCACGGGGTGGTCGGATTGGTACGTCCTTTCCGTTGAAGAGGACGACAAGGGACGGCCGGGAACCGAGGCCAACATTTCGGGCGGATCGACCGGCGTGCAGATTCGCATCAAGGGAAGCGGCAACCTTCCCGCAGGGCTGGCCGTCAATCTTCTCAACGGCCAGGGGCCGACGAAGAAGCTGGGGCAAGTTCAGGAGGTGGCGCCCTCGCAGCAGCCCTCTGTAGGCACCCTCACCCAGCCGGTTGCCAATCCCGATGAGGAACAGGCGATTCGTTCGGGCCGGGCCGCAGGCGTGGGTTCGACGTCGCAGTTTGGCGCAGCCGCGGCGAATTCGACGTCCCATACCGCGGGCCGCGCTCGCACGGCCGTCAACGTCACAGCGACTCGACGAAACCTGACGAGACCGCAGATCGCCGCCGCGGATATGCTGGCGAGCATCCACCCGCGTTCCGCATGGGGTGCGGACGAGTCGAAGATGGCTTGGCCGCGTTCGTACCAGAATTTTGAAGGTGCGATCGTTCATCACACGGCGGGATCGAACAACTACTCTCAAGCGCAGGTTCCCGCGACGATCCGCGGCATCTACGGCTACCACGCGATCACGCGCGGATGGGGCGACATCGGGTACAACGTGCTTATCGACAAGTACGGCGGTCGATGGGAAGGGCGTTCCGGCACGCTTGAGGCGCCGCACGGAAAGGTTGTGACGGGGGCGCATGCGGCTCCCCGCAATCAGGGAACCTTCGGCATTTCGGTTCTGGGCACGTATAACTCGGCGAGCAATGTCACCCCGCTCATCCTCGAAACGTTCTCGGACGTTATCGCTGCGCGCTTCGCCCTGGGCGGCGTCGATCCCAACAGCCAAGGGACGATGAGAGTTCCCTCGGGCACGGGTGCGGCACTCCAGGCTGGGACGATTCTGCCGCGCATCGTCGGCCACAAGGACGTCAAGTCCACCGCTTGCCCGGCAGCGATCTACGGTTTCCTCGATCAGATTCGCGCTGCGACAGCGGCGAAATACCAGAAGATTATGGGTACTGCTGTGGCGGCTTCCGCCTGGAAGCCAGCCAAGCAGCCGTCCCCCACGTATTACCTGAACAACGCCTGGAGTGGGAACGCCACCCACACGTTTGCCTACGGTCGCAGTTCGGATGTGGAGATTGTCGGGGACTGGGACGGCGACGGCAAAGACACCGTATCGCTGCGTCGCGGCAACACCTTTGCGGTGAACAATGTCAGCGCCCCTACCGCCTCGCCCAAATTTGACGCGGCATACGGTATTCCCGGCGACGAGTACTACGTAGGCGATTGGGACGGCGACGGCAAGGATTCGCTAGCCGTGCGCCGCGGAAACGTCTTCCACATATCGAACCGCATGGGCTCCTCAACGGCTGATCAGACGATCGCATACGGCAAACCCGGCGACACGGTTATGGTGGGCGATTGGGACGGTGACGGCAAGGATACCTTTGCCGTGCGCCGCGGAAACCAATACCACATCCGCAACACAATATCCTCCGGGGTGGCTGACAAGGTCGTTCCCTACGGGCGGTCCGACGACGAGGTGTTCGTCGGCCACTTCGGCGGCTCGGCGAAGGATGCCTTGGCGGTGCGCCGCGGCAAGACCTTCTACGTGTCGAATCACATCCACAATGGCGACGCCGACAGGGTGATCGACTATGGCCGCGTCGGCGATCGAGCCTTCGTCGGCGATTGGGATGGAGATCGGGTCGACACTTTCGGCGTGCGCAGGGGATGATCGCGCGGCGATCTCGGCTGTTGGCCAGGTACTGGTTGAGGCCGACTCGGTTGCAGGCCCGAACCGTTGGCTCTGGCTTGGGCCGAGGCGGCTTTGACCCAGATTGATAAGTAAGCAAAGAAGTGGGGCGGTGGATATCCACCGCCCCACTTCTTTGCCTACTGTCCGGCCTTGCTTACTGCCCAGTCTTGGCGTACTTGGCCTCGACGGCTTCCTTCTGCGGACGCCACCATTCCTCGTTCGCCTTGTACCATTCGACGGTGTCGTGCAGGCCGGCCGCGAAGTTGGGGAAGGTCGGGTTCCAGCCGGTTTCCTCGATGAGTTTGGAGTTGTCGATCGCATAACGCTGATCGTGGCCGGGGCGGTCGTTGACGTGGTCAAAATCATCGGGTTCGCGGCCGAATTCCGCGAGGATCATCCGAACCACTTCGAGGTTGTTCTTCTCGCCGTCGGCCCCGATGAGATAGGTTTCGCCGATGCGTCCCTTATTGATGATCTCCCACACTGCGGTGTTGTGATCGCGCACATGGATCCAATCGCGCACCTGCTCGCCGGTTCCGTAGACGCGCGGGCGGATGCCGTCGATCATATTCGTGATCGTGCGAGGGATGAACTTCTCGATGTGCTGGTAGGGGCCGTAGTTGTTCGAGCAGTTTGAAATCGTTGCCGGGACGGCGAAAGAACGCACCCATGCGCGCACCAGCAGGTCAGAAGCGCCCTTCGACGATGAATAGGGACTGGACGGCACGTACGGGTCACCCGGCTGGAATCGCCGGGGCTCGCCGATCTCCAGGTCACCGTAAACCTCGTCCGTAGAAATGTGGTGGAATCGCGTCCCGTGGCGGCGAACGGCCTCCAAAAGCTGGAATGTGCCTTCGATATTCGTGCGAATGAAGGGGCTCGGATCGTTTAGTGAGTTGTCGTTGTGCGATTCGGCCGCGAAGTTGACGACGACGTCGGCATCCTTGACCAGCGGATCCACGGTATCGGCGTCAGCGATATCTCCTACCACCAGTTCCACGCGTTCCAGACCCTCAATGGACTTGGGGTTGCCTGCGTATGTCAGCTTGTCGAGGACGACGACCTCGGCGTCGGGCATCGACTCAACCGTGGAATGGACGAAGTTGGCGCCTATGAAGCCGGCGCCTCCCGTGATGAGAACGCGCATGCGTTTCCTCTCTATCTATCGTGGGCAAGTTTGCTATGCGATCGCTGAGCAAGTCTATCTGGTTTGCCCCCGCGCCGCTTGGGCTCCGGCAGGCTGCCCGCAGCTCTTTAGCGCCGTCCAATGCCCCTGTACGTCCACCCGGCTCGCTTCCACGAGGCCGGGTCGAGGGCGTTGCGGCCGTCCACGATCACGCGTTCGCCTACGAGCCCGCCGATGCGTTCGGGATCAAGCTGGTTGTATTGCTCCCACTCGGTGCACAGGATCAGGGCGTCGGCTCCCGCGACGGCGTCATCCGTCTGGACGGAAAACTCGGCCCCCGCGACCTGCGCGAGAACGTCCTGGCCGGAAGCGGCTGGATCGGTGATCGTCACTCGAGCTCCTCGGGCGACCAAGCTGGCCGCAATACCCAGTGCGGGGGAGGACCGAATATCGTCGGTCTCCGGCTTGAATGTTGCGCCCAAAACGGTGATCTTGTGGCCTTTGAGGCCGCCGACGAGTTCGGCTAGAGCATCGATCGTTCGGGTGCGCTGGCCGTCGTTGATGCGTTCGACCTCGGCCAAAAAACGGAAGGAGTCACGCAAATCCAACTCTCCGGCACGAGCTTGCAGAGCGCGGATGTCCTTGGGGAGACAGCCGCCGCCGAACCCGATTCCGGCGCGAAGGAAACGGTGCCCGATGCGTTCGTCCATGCCGATGGCTTGAGCCAGCCTGACGACGTCGGCGCCAGTGGCGTCACAGGCCCGCGCCATCGCATTGATGAACGATATCTTCGTTGCAAGGAAGGAGTTAGCCGCCACTTTGACGAGCTCGGCTGTCGCGAAGTCCATGGTCAGACGCGGGACGCCGGCGGCTATCGGCGCCTCGTAGCACTCGTCGAGGGCCTCACGGCCGGCGTTGGAATCCGACTCTTCGGACGAAAGCCCGTAGACGAGCCTATCTGGTTCGAGCGTGTCCACGACGGCCGAACCTTCGCGCAAAAACTCAGGATTCCACACGAGGCAGGCGCCTGCACGGCGGATTTTCGGCTCGAGCCCCGCCGCGGTTCCAACGGGAACGGTGGACTTTCCCGCTACGACGTCGCCCGGGCGAAGATGGGGCAGGAGGGAGTCGATGGCGCCCTCGAGATAGGTCAGATCCGCAGCCTGTGAGTGGGCCTTTTGCGGTGTGCCCACGCCTATGAAGTGGACTGTGGCGCCCCGTGCGGCCTCGGGGTCAGTTGCGAAGGCGATGTTGCCCGAGTTTAAGCCTTCCTTGAGGAGTATGTCGAAACCCGGTTCGAGGATCGTTGGATTTCCTGATGAAAGTGATGAGATTTTATCGGGGTCGCTGTCGATTCCCACTACTTCGTGGCCGAGATGGGCCATCGCTACGGCGTGCACGGCACCGAGATAGCCACACCCTATGACCGAAATTTTCATGCTGTTAGCCTACTGGATGGTATCCTTAAAGGAATGTGAGAACGATCAAAATTCTTGCTTGATGCTCAAACGATCCGTTCTATGAGGCCGCGTCGGCGGCTGATGTGTGGGAGGCGCCACCGTGAAGGTTTTCGTTCAAGTACCCTGTTTCAACGAGGAAGCGACGCTTCCTTCCGTTCTGCAATCAATTCCTCGGTCCATTCCCGGCGTTGATGAACTCGAGATATTGGTGATTGACGACGGGTCCACGGATGGGACCGTCAGCGTGGCGCGATCGCATGGAGTTAAGCACATCGTTCGCCATTCCAAGAACCAGGGGCTGGCCAGATCCTTCCGCGACGGCGTCGATTACGCCCTAGCGAACGGCGCCGACGTGGTTGTCAATACGGACGGCGACAATCAGTATCCGCAGGAACGGATCGGCGACCTCGTCGCCCCGATTCTCGACGGGCGCGCCGATGTGGTCATCGCCGACCGGCAGACGAAAGACATCGCGCATTTCTCGCGTTTTAAGAAGTGCATGCAGGCATTCGGCTCGAATATGGTCAATCTTGCCGCGGGAACGGAGCTGCCGGACGCGGCGTCGGGATTCAGGGCGTACTCGCGTCGCTCCCTTATGCGGCTCAACGTGGTCACGAGATTTTCCTACTGCATGGAGACGATCGTCCAAGCAGGGAACCTGCGGCTGAGCATCGCGTCGGTGAAGGTGACGACGAATCCCAAGACTCGCGAATCACGGCTGTTTTCCAACATTTTCCAGCACATGTACAAATCGGGAAAGGCGATCGTGAGGTCCTTCCTCATGTACAAGCCTCATGTGCCCTTGGGGATCTTGGCGGGAGTGAGCGGAATCGCGGGGATCATTCCCTTTATTCGCTTTCTCGTCTACTGGTTCCAGGGTGAGAGCGGAGGCCACGTGCAGTCGCTTATTTTCGGCACGGCAATGATCGTTACGAGCTTGCTAAGCGCTGCGCTGCTGGTGGTCGCCGACCTTCAACGCACGAATCGGGTGTTGATAGAAGATACGCTTGAGCGGGTGAAAGCCTTGCAGTACGGGCAAACAGATGCGCAAACCCGCCAGGAAGCCCCACGTGAGGACAGCGCGGATCTGGCCCCGAGCCTGAAGGAGGGTTCGTGAGAATCCTCGGCTTCGGCACCTATGACGTCCGGTCGCACCCGCGCGTCGGCGTGCTTTTCGAAGGCCTGCGCGAGCGAGGCTTTTTCGTCCGAGAGGTCGATGAGCCGCTGAACATTGGAACGGCCCAAAGGGTGAAGGCGCTGTCGAGCCCGGCGTCGGCCGCGCGATTCGCCGCTGCCGTCGTGAAGAGATGGGGGAGGTTGATACGCCGCCGCGCAGCCTATCGTGGAAGGAACGCTCCCGACGCCGTCCTTGTGGGCTATCTCGGGCATTTTGACGTTTTGCTCGCCAGGGTGCTGTTTCCGTCCACGCCCATTGTGCTCGACCACTTGATTTTCGCCTCGGACACGGCCAAAGACAGGGGCTTGCTTGGCCACGGCCTCTCGGAACGATTCAAATCCCGCCTGTTAAAGGCAATTGATGGGGCTGCTCTGGCCGCGGCCGACGTGGTGGTGCTCGATACCGCCGACCACCGTGCCCTCCTGCCCACTGCCGCGCGCGGCAAGGAAGTGATCGTGCCCGTCGGCGCTCCCGCGCGCTGGTTCGACGCAGGAAAAAAACGGGAGGAAGCGGAAAGCCGCGGAATCGAAAATTCGTTTGTCCAGTGTGGGGCGGAAGAGCCGGTCAGCGCCCGCGCCGGGGCCGACGAGGTAAGCGCGGGGTGCGAGTCGGCGAGCGCACCCGACCTGCCGCTCTCCGCAGTGTTTTTCGGGCTTTTCACGCCGCTGCAGGGGGCGCCGGTCATTGCCCGCGCATTGGCCCTTCTCGAAAACAGGGGCACTCGAATCGATGTCACCCTCATCGGGGACGGTCAAGACGCCCAGGCCGTGAGGGAGACGCTTCCCGCGGGCGAATGCGTTCGGGTTTCGTGGATGGATTGGGTGAATTCGGCGGACCTGCCGGGCGTCGTCGCCCGGCACGACGTGTGTTTGGGCATCTTCGGGACCTCCGACAAAGCCCGGCGTGTGGTGCCGAACAAGGTTTACCAAGGCCTGGCGGCGGGATGCACCGTCATAACGTCCGATACGCCCCCGCAGCGGCGGGCGCTCGGCCGCGGTGCCCTGTTCGTTGAGCCGGGAAATGCACAAGCCCTCGCCGATGCGCTCGAAGAACTGGCGAAGGCTCCGTCGAAGGGGCCGTCCTCGAAAGACGTTCGTGAAAGTTTTCGTGCCGCGCGGGTGACGGCCCCCCTTGACGATATCCTTCGCCGGCTGTGCCGCCACGGGGCGCCCGCCGGCAGCGGCGGCACGCGAGGAGCCGGCTCCCGTGGGGGAGAACCGAGCGTTTCCCGCGGTCGCGAGCCGAGCGTCGGTCAGCTCACCCGGCTCGGCGTGAGGCGACGCCGATGACTTCCCGATATGCCGGGTACTTCCGCGCAATGGCGCTGGCGCTCGCGGCGGCCGCCGCGGTGTGGGCGATTGTCGCGAATTGGACCCAGGTGAGAGCTGCTCTCGGTCAGATGTCGATTGCCGCCCTGGCGGTTTCCGCGGCGGCCACACTCGGCTATGTGGGGCTGACGATGCTCTCGTGGCAAGCCGTCGTCGACGTCTCCATTCCAACGGCGGCTCGGATCTTCTTCGTCTCGCAGATCGCCAAGTATCTGCCCGGCGGCGTGTGGAATTTCGTCGCCGTGGGGGAGGCCGCCCGCGGCTATTCGATTTCTCGGCGACGTTCGGTTTCCTCCCTCGCCGTTGCGGTCGCGATCTCGATCGTCGTCGGGGCCATGCTCGCCCTGCCCTTCCTCGTGATGGGCGACGACGCTTTGCGGGACCGCTACCGGTGGTTGCTGGCCGCCGTTCCCCTGGGAATCGTCGTTCTTGTTCCCTCCGTTCTCAACCGATGTCTCAATGCGGCTTTGCGGCTTGCTCGCAGGGATCGCCTCGACCTTCCTGTGTCTGGGCGCGCCATCGTGCGCTCGGCGTTCTTCTCCGCGGCCGCCTGGGCAGCGATTGGCCTGCAAATCTATGTTCTTCTCACCGCGTTGGGGATGGAGGCGAGTCTGGCGGGGCTCGCCCGCGCCATCGGCGGCTACGCGCTGGGGTGGACCGCTGGGTTCCTCGTTTTTTTCGTTCCCGCGGGTGTTGGTGTGAGGGAGGTCGCCCTTGGGGCGGTCCTCGCCGGCACCGTCGATACCGGGGCACTGGTTGTTGTGGTCATCACGTCGAGGGTGCTTGTGACGATGGCCGACCTCGTCGCCGGCGGGGTCTCGATCGCCGTCAGCCGACGGCGAAGGCCCCGCGATGAACGCTCGCAGGAAACCCAATGAAAACGCGAGAAGTCGGCCAAGACGAAGGCTGATTGCCAATCGCCTCGGCCGCGCTTGCGAGCGCCGAGGATTCGTGTGCCCGCGCTTGTCGCCGTCGAACTGCGCAGCGCACGGGAGGGGCGAGGCTTCTCCCGATGGCCGCGAGGAGAGCCCGAAGGTGACTGCCCGAGTGACCGATCGGCTAAGCTTCCTACTACACTAGGCGAAGCAAGAGTGGCGCTTCGGCGCTTAC
>ERZ772968.443-NODE-443-length-20994-cov-9.715173_pt1 | contig 20994 bp, 10 predicted proteins | sample MGYA00580674_ERZ772968 | MGnify/ENA primary metagenome ERZ772968 (study PRJEB29015, sample SAMEA2737940) | human oral metagenome | biome: human oral; feature: human-associated habitat; material: dental | place: China | collected 2138 ...
CAAACTGCCCGGCCGCCACGAACTGCACCAGCTGCGATTCACGGACGATCAGCTGTGCGCCGTTCTTGATCTCCTTGTCCTCATCCGGCCAGCGGAATGACAGCGTGTCACGCGAGTCGTCAGTCCATTCGATGACATCGATGAACTGGTTGCGGATGATGTTGAACAGTCTGTCCATGCTCGTCCCCCGTCACGAGCAAGCAAAAGATGCCTGCCCTGCAATCACTGCTCCGAACAGTCCCGTACCGCCCGGAAGTACACACGCCACCCTGCAACCACAAGCCGGACAGCACCGGAACGCTTTGCAGCAAACGGGCATCATGCCAGCAGCCAGCCCAGCGTGCAACGGACGAAAATCAGCCTCCTCCTCGTCCCATGCACTGGCCGTGGGTCGGTCGGCCCAAGTACCTCGGCCCCGGGCGCAGAGGCAGATCAGAACAGCCGCTCGCCGTTCAGCATCAGATGGCCACCAACAAACTGCACCTTGGTCTCCCAGGCATCGACCTGTTCACGCGCCACACCCTGCCGGCGCAGCTGGCAATCCAGGTTGCAGCCGTTCGCGTCCTTGCCGAAGGACTGCTCAAGCCGGCGGTTCACCTCGGCCGTAATGACCTTGGGCAGATACACGTTCACATCGGCCTTCAGCGTCTGCAGCATCTGCGGACCCAGCGGAACGGATGCGCTGCCTTGCAGCGGGTTCAACACCACCCTGGAATCCACATAGGCCGTCTTTCCCTGCAGCGTGCCATCCAGCCGCATGGCCAACGCCGGCGAACTGGCCGCCAGCGTGGTCACCACCGGACGCAGCCTGGCCTCGTCGGGCATGGCATCAGCGGGGTCCGTCGCCTTGCCCATCTCCTGCACAATGTCCTGCAACGGTACCAGCGCCGCCTCGTCGATGTTCGAGATCGACGCCGTGTAACCCAGCTTCTCCAGCGGCACATCCATCACCACGGCCTTGCCGGCACCACTTTCCTCGCTGGCCAGCAGCTTGCCGGACGACGTGATCTTGCCCTGGCTTTCCCAGCCGTTCACCGAGAACAGCGTGGACGGCTGCTTCCCGTCTTTCGAGACCGTTTTCAGCTGGAAATCGTTCAGGCGCAGCGTGTAATGGCCAGGCACCATCAGCCAGTGGTCGGGATTCGTGCCCGTCTGCTGGATATTGGCCGACAGGCCCGACAACGCCAGGTACATGCCCGGTTTGCCGGGGCCAAAGGCGCCCGGCGTGACCGACCACGTCAGCTCCGGCCATTGCAGCTGGGCCAGCACCTGCAGGCGGTTGCCGCTCACCATGTAGTCGTAGGTCAGCTGCTTCCAGCTCATCCGGTTGTCGGGCTCGCTGCCGGGTGGCATCATCTCGCCAGCAGGCAGCACGGCCTGACCGTCCAGCGCGCCATCGAAGCCCACCAGGGTACTGGCCGTCGGTGCACTGGCCTTGGCCAGCGCCTGCTTCAGGCCCTCGGGAACACCTTCCACCTTGTCCAGCCGTGTCTCGATCCTGGCCGCGGCCAGCCGACCGCCCACGAAGGGACCGTGCTTGATGGTCTGCACCAGATGCAGACGCAGCGTGATGTCCTCTCCCGAATCGTCCTGATCGTCGTCACCCATCCCCTGCGGCGGGCTGGGCAACACCAGCGTGAGGATGTCGGTGGCCTGGGACTCAAAGATCCCGCGCGTGTAACCGACCCGTTTCACCTCCTGGAAGCCCATCCGCTTCACGATCTTGTCGAAATCCGTCTGGTAGTGCTTCTCGGCCTGCTGGCCCAGCCACCAGCTGCTGCCCACATAGGCCAGCGCCAGCACCACCACACCCCCTGTCACCGATACCGCCTTGCCCATCGAAATGCTCCTGAAACGAAGAGTCGAAAACGGATTATCGCTTTGGGAGCATCACGGAAGGAAGGAAAATTGTCATCTCTTCCGACAGAGGGAACACGGACCCCCCGGAAGGCAACGGCCGGCTCTTTCGGGGACATGAAAGGTTCAGTTCTGCCCCCGAACGGCATCCCTGCTTGTCAGACAGGTGCGGAAACCCGCCTGACCGGAGCGGACTTTCCAGGATGCACGCGCTCAGGGCAGCGGGCTGAACTCGCCACGCACCCAGTGGTAGCTTTTCTTGCCGTAGGGCACGACATGGCCCAGACCCGGAAACGGCAGGTGTGCACCGCCCACCCACCAGTCCTGGCGCGCCGCCTCGGCAAACAGGCGCTTGCGCGATGCAATGGCAGCCGGCGCATTGCTGTCAAAGACGAGGTAGACCTGCGGCCTGGCAAACTGCACCGCGTGGAAGTGAACGATGTCGCCCCACAGCAGCAGACGATCATCCATCAGCCAGCCAACGTGGCCCGGCGTATGGCCGTTCGCAGCCACCATCCGCACACCCGGCAGGACTTCCATCGGCTTGCCACCGGCATGGCTGCCCTTCACCCGCTGCACGCGCTCATCCTTCATGTAGGGTGCCAGCGCCGTGGCGGCCTCGGAGAAGGCAGCCTTCAACGCTTCAGGCGCCGTTTCCGCATTCTTTGCGTCCAGCCAATAGGCCGCCTCGGCCTCCGGGATCCATACCGTCGCCTTCGGGTAGGCCTTGGTGCCATCCGGCCGCACCAGACCACAGACGTGATCCGGATGCGCGTGGGTCAGCAGCACATCCGTCACCGTGGAAGGATCGATGCCCGCACTCTTCAGCGCATCCGTCAGCTTCCCGGTGGTCTGGCCAAAACAGGTTCCCGCCCCGGCATCCACCAGCATGCGTCGGTCACCCCGCTCCACCAGAAACACATTGACCGCCGTCTGGATACCATCTCCCACCCGGGGGACATGTGCCTGTCGCAGCGCGGCTTCCAGGGACTTGGCGTCGATCCCCTTGGCGGTTCCGAAAGGCAGCGGCAGGAATCCGTCCAGCAACGCCGTCACGCGCAGGTTGCCGATTTGCTGCCGATAGACCCCCGGCACCTGCACGAAAGCGCCATCGGCCTGGTGCGCAGCCGAAGACCCAGCCACACCCTGTGCCGGCGTGCCTTCATGCTGTCCAGCCGGATTCGCTTCCGTCTGTGTGGACGGAACACCGACAGCACGATCAGGCAACTGCGCCGCCTCCCGGGCCTGCACCGATGTCAGGGCCATGCCGAACCATGCGGCAGCAACCGCCACGGCGATATTCCGATATCTGGATTTCATCATCACACCTCCTGTTCTCAAGGCGGATGAAGATATCTCGGTCCCCGGAATCGATTCGCTCAGGATTCCGTCCGAAACGCTCAGGTGTCGTCGCGGCCCAACTGCGAGGGCTCCAGTCCATAGCGTGCCCGGAATGCGCGAGCGAAGCCATCCGGGGATCGATAGCCCACGCGGGCCGCCACCGTCTTCAGCGGCAGCCGCGTGCCGTACAGCATGTTCAATGCAATACCCATGCGCACATCGACCAGTAGCTCGCGCAGCGAGGTTTCCTCGGCGGCCAGATGACGACGCAGCGTGGCACCCGACATCCCCAGCAGCGCCTCCACATCGCGCGATTGCCAGTCCCTGTCCGGTGTGGCCATGACGTGCCGACGTATCCGCTGCGCCAGGGTTTCAGCAGGCGGAAACAGCAGACGCATCATGCCCTGCCGCGCCAGCCCGATGACCAGGGACACCAGCGCCACCCGCGCAGCGGCATGGTCGGCCCGCAGCAGCGCCTCCGACCAGGCAGCTATCTCCCCGGAAAAATCCTTCACCGCCACACAGCGAAGCATCGGCCCGGCCGAAGAACCGGCAACCGGCGTTCCCCACAGCAGGCGTGCCGCTGCCAGCACCTCCTCGCACAGCGGCACCAGCAGCGTCAGATAGCGGCCCGTGACCGGATCCGGCCGGTTCACCACATCCATCCGGGCGCCTGCACACATCACGTTCAGAAGCCCCGGCCGCAGCACCCATTCCCCATCGGTGCAGCGGACGCCCTTCTCCCCCTCCAGTAGGACAGCCAGCGTGGGCTGCAGGATGTCCGCCGAACGGACCCCATGCTCCACACGTGCCTTGACCATGATGCAGTCCGCCAGCGACTCGCTCGCCATCAGGCGCAGCAATTGATCCCGCAGCTCCGCATCCAGTTCCTGGATTCTCTCCTGGTTCCTGTCCATGGCCTTATTCTGCCCGCACACACCATTTTTCAACATCGCCAGCACCCGCAAGGCCAACCTCTTGCCAAGGCTCAGTCCAGCAGACCCTCACGCCAGAAGTCCTCGCGGATCTCTTCGGGCTCGGGCTTGTCGCGACTGTCGTAGCGGATGGTCAGGTAGCCGGCCATGCCGGTCATGCGGTCACGCTCGGCATCCCGGTCGGCATCGTGCGTGCTGTCATCCAGCTCCACCAGCGCGACGATCCGATACTCGTCATCGACAATCACGAAATCCACCACCTTCTGAGCAAAGCGGCCACGGATCGACAGGAAACGCCCCGGTTCGGCGTCGTCTTCCTCGTCCATGTCCGGCTCCAGAATGGCGCCCATCGACACCTGCACTAGCACCCGGAACTCGGGTAGCGCGTCTTCCAGCCGATGACAGAATTCCAGCTCGTTCTCGGTCAGCAGCGGCCGCGACCGCACCCGCCAGGGCTTCTCGGGCTTCGGCCGCCCCAGCAGCACGAGGCCCACCACGAACAGCGCCAGGGTTCCCAGCACCCAGTAGCCCTCGTGCGCCAGCAGCCAGGCGTGCGCGGTCTGCCCGTTCAAGGAAGAGATCGACATGGATCACCCGGATCAGGCCACCGGGTCTTCCAGCAGGCTCTCGTCCTTGGTCTCGTGGATGCTGATGAGGGCCAGCAGCGACAGCACGCCGTTGAACGCCAGGTAGGCACCAACCCCGATCAGCCCGTAGTGGGCATTCAGCTCGATGGCGACGATGGTGGCCAGCGAGGCGCCGACGATGGCTGCCAGGTTGTAGGCCAGCGAAGAACCCGAGTAGCGCACCTTGGTGGGAAACAGTTCGGGCAGCAGCGCCGCCATGGGGCCGAAGGTGCAGCCCATCAGCACCATGCCCACCAGAACGAAGGCCAGCACCGAGGTGGGTGTACCGTTCAGCAGGAACTGCGGCATGAGCAGCCCGAAGGCAATGATGGCCACCGTGACCCAAATGAGCCAGCGGCGGCGCCCGATGCGGTCGGCCACAATGCCCGAGAAGCTGGTAAAGATGCCGAAGACCACGGCACCGATCATCAGGAAGCCCGTGAAGGTATTGGCTGGAATGCCCAGGCCCATGGGGTGGCCAGCGGCCGACATCACCGCCGGGCTCTTGGAGAAGACCTGCACGAAGGCCGTCATCACATAGAACAGCACATAGGTGGCCGTCATGATGAAAGTGCCCTGCACGATGGGCTTCCAGTAATGCAGCACCACTTCCTTCACCGGGGCGCTCACCTTCTGGTTGCGCTGCTCGGCCTCACGGAAGACATGGCTTTCATGCAAGGTAAGCCGCATGTAAAGGCCCACCGCCACCATCACGATGGAGGCAACGAAAGGAATGCGCCAGGCCCATTCCACCAATGCGTCGGAACCGAACGAGGAACTGACGGCAAAGAAGGCACCGTTGGCCAGCAACAGCCCCAGTGGCGCACCCAATTGCGGGAAGGTGCCGAACCAGGCACGCTTTCCGTCCGGGGCATTCTCGGTGGCCACCAGCGCGGCACCTCCCCATTCACCGCCCAGTCCCAGACCCTGTCCGATGCGGAAGATGCACAGCAGCAGCGGTGCCCAAATGCCGATGCTCTGATAATTGGGCAGCAGGCCGATGGCAACGGTGGAAAGCCCCATCAGCAGCAGCGAAGCCACCAGCGTCTTCTTGCGACCGATACGATCGCCAAAGTGCCCGAACAGCGCCGAACCGATGGGACGCGCCAGAAAGGCCAGCGCCAGCGTGGACAGCGACAGCAGCACCGCCACATGTTCATCGCTCTTGTCGAAGAACTGGGTATTGAAGACCAGCACTGCGGCTGCAGCGTAGATGTAGTAGTCGTAGAACTCGATGGCGGTTCCCACCATCGAGGCAATGGCAACCTTGTAGGGATTGTTTCGAAGATGAGGGACTTCTTGATGACTGTCGTTCATGGTCTGCGCCTGGAGAAATCGCGCCGACTATAGCGAATTCGATATGGACAGTCCATCACTGATATATACCGGCGTTATACCTATTGGCAGCAGACCATCACTGCGGCCGCCAGGCTTTACCCATCATTTCCCTGCCATACGGCTCCGTCAGAAGCCTTCTTCCGGCGGATGCTGAATGAGGCCGCCCACCAGCGAAGCCATGCTCTCCTGAACCCGAATCTGTGCCACTGCCTGTTGCCGCAGCGATTTCAGCCAGGCCCGCACGCCCTGCTCGGTCGCCAGCCGGGCCTTCAGTGCATCCAGATGCTGAAGCTGCTGCTTCACCCCGGCACGCACCTCCCGCAGGATCCGGGCAAGATCGCGGGGACGGATTGCCTTCTGGAAGCGATTGAGCGGATAACGCACCCGCAGCCACATCTCGCGCTGCTGCAGCTCATGCGCCAGGTCTTCACTCTGCTGCTTCAGCACACGGATGTAGCTCTGCAGCTGTTCTTCACTCAGGCTTGCCATGTCGCCCATGTCCGCCTTTGCCACTTCCAGTTGCAGCTCCAGCAGGTCCACCAGCCGATTGGCGTGGTAGGCCAGCGTGACCCGCTGCATCAGCGCCGTCTTGCGTGCCCGCTCGGCCGGATCCGTCTCCCGGTCCGGATGCAGCACACTGGCCAGATGCCGGAAGACCACCTGCACCGCATGGCTGGCCTGCTGTTGCGCCATTTCCTCAGCCTGGCGCCGCTTCTCGGCAGCGGCCGCGCGGCGGCGTGCGTTTCTCCGTGCAGCCTTTTCGGCCGGATCTGACGGATTCCTTACATCAGGAACATGGGATGTTGTGGACACGAAGCCGGCGGCTCCCTGCCTGGGTGTCGGCGTGAAATCCGACTCGACGCCAGCCGATGCCGGCTGTGACGAACCATCGGAAGACTCGACATCAAAGGCTGGCCAGACAACCTCATCCGGCCAGCCATGCGGCTGGGCCGGCTGGGTGACATCCTGGTCACCCGCCTCCCAGTCCTGCTCTTCCAGCTTGCGCAGCACCTGTTCCAGCAATGCACCCGGATCATTCAGGTCGATGTCCTCGTCCCCCAGATCCAGCCCCACCTCATCCAGCACCTGCGCCTTGAAATCGGCCTCTTCCTCGGCGTGAATGTCCTGCAGCGACACCCCGCTGTAGTGGTCGAACAGGGCTTCCAGCCGCTGGCACTCGTCCTCGTCCAGCACGCCTTCGGCCAGCACCGTCTCCACCATGTCGCACAGCTCGGATTCGAGCGTGGCCAGGTCCAGCTCGGACAGCTCCTGTCGCGCAGCCAGCGCATCCAGCCGGTCGATGACCTCCACCACGCCAGCCGCCTGCCGTGCCCGGAAGGGGGCAACATGCCGGGCCCAACCCCGCGCAAAGACCGCCTCCTTCGTCTCCCATGCCTGCAGCTCGGCACGCTGCCGGTCGATCTTCTTCAGCAGGCTGCTGAAGCGCTTCTGCGCCCGGGACAGCGCCGGGTCAGAAGGCAGATCAAGGGGGATGAACCTGTGCAGTGAAGAGGACATGACAAGGGGTCCGATGACGGATCCGGGAAGGATCATGGCCAATCCGAATGGCCTCTGCTCATGAGCTCGGCCATCATTGCGGCCATTTCCTCTTCCTCATCCTGCCGTCGCAGCGACTTCAGCCACATTCGCAGTCCCCGGGCCGTGGAAATCCTGTCCTTCAGTTCGTCCAGATCGCGCAGACCGGCCAGAATCTCGGCCCGGAAATCCTTGAGGATACGGAGCAGATCCTTGGGCTTGATGCGCTTCTGCACCCGATTGATCGGGTAGCGTGTCCGCAGCCGCATTTCGCACTGCACAAGCTCGTGCTCCAGATCCTCGCTCTGCTGCTTCAGAACCCGGTTGTAGGCTTCCAGCTGGCTTTCGGCCAGACCAGCAATGTTGTGCACATCCACCTGTTCGATTTCCAGCTGCAACTCCAGAAGATCCAGCAACCGGTTGGCCTGGTAGGCCGTCGTGGCACGCTGCATCAGCTCGGTCTTGCGTGCACGCTCGGCCGGGTCCGTTTCCCGGTCGGGATGCAGCTGGCTGGCCAGCCGACGAAAGATCGACTGAACCGACCGGCTGGCCTGCCTCTGTGCAGCCTCCTCGGCCAGACGCTTTTTCTCGGCGGCGGTGGTCCGGCGACTGTCGGCGCGCGGAGCGGCCCTGCCGGCAGCGCCCCGGGATCCCTGCCCGGCCCGACGTGCCTCGGGCGTACCGAATCCGCTGCCCGCTTCCTGCCCATCGGCTGCCCAACCCTGTTCCTCCAGCTTTCTCAGCACCTGCTCCAGCGCCGCACCCGGGTCACGCATGTCGATGTCCAGATCGCCCAGATCCAGCCCGAATTCATCCAGCACCTGCGCCTTGAAATCTTCCTGCTCCTCAGCACGGATCTCTTCCAGGGACAAGGGACTGTACTTGTCGAACAACGCTTGCAGACGCCGGTACTCCACCTCGTCCAGCACGTCTTCCGACAGGACCGACTCCATCATGCCGCACAGCTCCGGCTCCAGCGTGTCACGGTCCGTTCTGGACAGCTTCAAGCGGCCAGCAGCCTCGTCCAGCAGGTCGATGATCTCGACCACCTTGCCGAAATGCAGCGGCTTGAGTGGTGCCACATCGCGCGCCCATTGCTCGGCAAACACAGGCTCCTTTTCTTCCCACGCCTGAAGCTCGGCGCGCTGCCGCCCGATCTTCTTCAGCAGACTGTTGAAGCGCTTCTGTGCGCGGGAAAGCGCCTGTCCGGAAGTCGAATTTATGGAAACGAGCCTGGGCGATGAAGAAGGCATGACAAGGAAGCCGGGAAGATCCTGATGCGGCTATTTCACCACACCCTGTCCTGCCACCCAGACGATTGCCCGACGTGGATGGGGGTCAAGTGCAGCAAGCGTCAGCGTAGCACCCCAGCATCTGGTGTGCCCAGTCGATGACATCGGCCATGGCCGGCTTGTCTGGCGCAAGGATTTCGATCATTCATGATTTCACCGGCAGCGTGACCCGCAGGAAATCGTCCGTCAGCTCGAAGCGGGCATCCTTGCCGCTCCACTCGCGCGTCAGCGGCACGATCTTGCGGCGCACACCCATGCCGCGCATGTCAACATAGCCATAGTCCCGCATGACCTCGGTGATGATGGGATTGCGTGGCGAACGCTGGCCGGCCAGCATCTTTTCCAGCGTCATGGAATTCTGCAGCGTGCCGGGACTCGTGACGGTCAGACGGTCCGTGTAGTTGACCACCTCCACATCCATCGACCGGGTCCAGTCACGGTGGATGAGCGCATTGAGCACCGCCTCGCGCACCGCGTCCAGCGCATAACCATAGGTGCGCTCGCGCCGGAACTCGTGGTCGGGGGCCTCGGCCTCGCGCGAGATGAAGGGACGCATGCGATCCAGCAGGCGCTCGATCAGCCCGTGCTCCACCATGGGGCGCGAGCTGCCTGCCCTGCCCTCACGCAACGCCACCAGTGGGCCGTTAATAACCGTGTCGTCCTGCGCCTGGTAGGACATGTCGTCCCCCAGAAAGGACATCCAGCGCACGCCTGCCTGACGCAGGTAGCGCCGGGGCGCCCGCCCAAACAGCACCAGACCGGCAATGGTGCAGACCGGCTCGGCATCCTCGCGCGGCGTCATCAGCCCCAGGCCCATCAACCGTTCATGCCAGGCAGCGTTGCTGGTGGGTGCCTCGTCATCCCCCACCAGGTTCACCAGATAGTCGGTCAGCCGAACGAGGTCCAGACTGGCAAGCTTGCTGCCGGAAACGGGAAGCAGCTCGGCATGCAGCAGGCCGCCACTCTCGAAGAGGCGCGCCTGCTGTTCGCGGGTAGCAAGTCGTGAGGTGCTGCCCACCCGCACATAGATCTCTTCCCGACCGTTGTGGCGCAGCACATAGGGCTTGGCCGTACCCTGCGTGATGGAGACTACGGCCACGCGCCTGTCTCCCTCCATCCGCACCTCTTCATAGAAAGGCAGGATCTGCGGATGCACGTAGCGGCCAAACACCGTATCCATCACCCAGGTTTCCAGATCCGGCCGCTGGATACCGCTGATCTGGCCATCATCTTCCACGCCCAGCAACAGGTAACCACCCTGGAAGTTAGCCAGGGCAACGATCTCCCGTGCCAGCTGCTCTGGCCGCAGATCGTCCCGCTTGAACTCGACACCCGAGTTCTCACCGTTGGCGATGAGCTGCAATACGTCGTCTTTCAGCATTCGTTTCGTCCTGTTGGACAATGCGGGCTATGAATTCAATGACATTCATCGTCAAAATCGATAAGTGCCTCGCATCCTGATCCCCCTACGGCAACAAGGATACAGGCATCAGCCAGTAGCCCCGTCATGTCCCTGGCCGCTTCAGAACCACCAGCTGGCGCTTGGCTCGGGTTGCCGCCACATGCAGCAGACAACGTTCGGCAGACTCAATGTCGCTCAGCACACCGGCATCAGCTTTCCGGCCAATACGCTCTGCATACTTAGCCGGTCCCTCATAGCCAACGATAATGACGACATCAAACTCAAGCCCCTTGACGCGATGCATGGTTGCCAGTCGCACACCGGGTCGTGAATCATCATCACTCGTGTCGGCGTCCAGCATGAGGCACTCCACCTGCCGTCCCTCCAAAGCTTCGCGGGTCATCTTCAGATCACCTTGCGTACGACCAACGATGCAGATGTTGCGTGGCTCTATGCCTTTATCCCTGGCGTCATCAAGAATCTGCTGGATGGAGTTCGCATCCTCCTGTGTAGAAGACGATGTGCGCTCTTCCGGCGCATCACCGTGAGTCAGGGAATGGTAGCCTCGCAGGTTATCCGTCTCGCCATCCAGGTCATCGATCTCACATCCTTTCAGCACAGCCACGGCCCACTGTCGGATCTCGTCCGTCGTTCGATAGTTGACCTTCAGTGAGCGGCTACGGCCACGTACATTGATACCAACCTTGCTGAGCACCACCTTGTGACGATAGATACGCTGGTGGGCGTCTCCCACCAGGAACAGATCGTTTTCGTTCTGTGGCACAGCGGCACGAATCAGCTCGAATGCAGCAGCGCTGATATCCTGAGCCTCATCCACCACCATGCAACGAATGCCGAGCCCACCTGCTTCTGTCGGCACCCCCGCTCGGGCGGACTTCTCATCGGCCTGGCGGATAAGCGCACATGCATCACGGAAGGCGTCTTCCGGTTCGCACAGCCGGTTCTGGGCCAGCAAGGCCCTGTATTCGGCAAAAGCCACCCATAGAGCCTTGCGTTGCAGACGCCCTAGCTGACCACCACGGCCCACCCGACGCGCACGCATGTAGTCTTCGGCTGACTGGCAATTCTGTGGCATCACGACACGCTCGTACTCTGCCCTCAGAAACGATGGCTCGAACTCCGATTGCAGGTCCGCGTTCAGCGCCTCATGAGCGTCTTTCCACAGTTTGTTACGCTGGTCCTCGCTGTAAAGCAACTGATTCCTGTATCCAAAGCGATGCAGAATGGACAGAGCCCAGCTGTCCACGTTCACCACCAGGATCTTCTCCATCTGCAGCGGTGTGCACAACTTGGCCAGGTTATGGCGAATGTCCTCCGCCAGGGTGCGGGTGAACGTGGTGAACACCACCGGTTTTCCGGGAAGCGCTGCATACTGGTGCGCCAGCCGCGCCGCACGGTGCATGGCCACCACGGTCTTTCCTGTTCCGGCGCCACCAGTCACCTTCACGGGACCATTCCAGTCCCGTTCAACCAACTTGCGCTGGCTTGGGTGCAGGAAGACCCGCCAACGCTCCAGAGGTGCATTCAGCAAGGCTTCCAGATCGCTGTCTTCCGTCAGCACCACGAAGTGACGACGTGACGCCGACCGTTCCAGCGCCTGTGCGTAGTCTTCCGTATCGACATGCTCGGGTGCTTCCTGCTCTTCGATCAGCTTTTCATAGGGCTCACCGGCGGCATACATCACCAGGGCATCCAGCGCATCAGATGGAAGCCGTGACTCCTTCTGCAAGGCCATCAGCTCATCTTCAGTCTGCACCTCCCGGACCAGTGGCAAGCAGTCATCCGGAACACCCAATCGGCGGATCTCCCGGTCCTTCAGCTTGCTGAACAGCCCCGCTTCAACCGCCACCTGCGTCGTGCCAAGCTGTTGGACATCCCGGGGGCTGGAAGAAGATGGTTGAGCAGACAAATCGATCCCTCCACTGCTGGAGTCCGCTCCCGTCCTTTTCCCCAGGTCATTGGGCTGCACCGCATAGACCTGCATGCTTCCCTTGTCCGGGTGGATGGACACCTTGTGCCTTCTTGCCCATTGGTAGGCATCATCATGCCGATCCACCCACAGCAGGCAATAGACATCGCCGGAATCCGGCTTCAGCACGATGCCGCGAATCTCCTTGTTGATACGCACAGAGCGCATGTTCGCGTCTGCTGCATCGCGGATAACCTCATAGTTGATACCGGTTGCCCTGGGGTTCTGCCGAAACTTGGCAACAAACTCCATGACCCCTTGCTGCTCCTTCTTTCCTACTTTGAGAAGGCTCTTCAGGAAGTCATCCGACATTGCCACCTTGGGTGCTGCCTGCATGTCCGTAATCCTTGTCTTGTTCTCAATCGTTCTTCAGGAGGGCCAGAAGCTCATCGGGAACAGACTCCGACGACGCAACAAAGACCGTCCAGCCCATTCCGGTCATTTTTTCACGATCCGGATTATCCAGGCCGTCTTGATCAGAGGGCATTAACACCGCCACCTTTCTATCCGGCCAGGCAAGCTCAGCTTCGGCAAACACCCGGTCATCAGCATCCATCAGCTCATATCCTGGTTCAGGCGGTGGAGCGCCATGCTGGGCAAGCTGTTGAAGCCAAGGTTGTACTTCAGCAGCCACATCCGTTGCATCAAACTCCCAATTCTTGGGGAATACCCCGTAAAAAGAAGCTGCTAATGCACCTTTGGCCAAGCTGGCCAGATCAGGCATGCCCGCTTGTCCCACCCAGGTAGAGCGCAACGGCAACAGCAGGTTCAGAACCTGCCACAACTTATGCCAGACCATCTGCTTTTCATCAGCCAGTCCCATCGTCGAATCACCTACAGGATTCCACTGCACCACCAGCGCAGGATCATGCTGCCGGGCAGGATCTCCAGCCATCCAGCGTTTCAACGCTTCATTCGACATGCCCGCCATGAACTGGATGTCACTGCCAATGCTTCGGTAGCTCCAGCGTGCGGAAGACTCGTCCTCCAGCAAACCGTACCCTTTCAGCTGCTGCCAGAAGGCTCCTTCCCGCATCTGGCGCCCTTCTTTCTCGGCCATTACGGCAGCGGAACCAGACAATGGAGCCAACAGACTGATGGCCAATGCACCAGCCAGCCGCTCCATCTGGCGATGGGTATGACCTGCCAGACGGGTATGCAGCTGAAGAAACGCAGGCTGCTGATGGAAAGCGTTCAATGCCTGAATCCGGTTGGATTGCAACAGCTTCTCAAAAGCTGCTACAGCATTGCCGGACAACAGGCTTTGCCAAGGAGAGTGCCCTCTGGGTGCCGAGTTACCTGCAGTCGCCACGTTTGCCCCAGACCCGCTGATTGGATTGACTTGGTCATATTGAACGGCAACCGATACATCAGACCAAGTCAGCGTCCATACCGAGAACTTGCCACTATGCGCAATGGCTTGTCTCTTGGCCAGATCATCCAGAACCCGGTCCTTGTGATATTGCCAACCATCAGTGAACACGGCAATGGGCAGATCATCCACACCGTCATCGGGCCAGAACACGAAATCCGGCTTGCAGGGAATCGCAACCCCCTGGCTGTTATCCAGCATCACCTGCAGTTCCAGCCGCCAGCGACGCTTCCCGGCATGCACCCAATAGCCGTGCTTACCATTGAACATCGCATCCTTAAGCTGGAACTGACCGCTAGGCCATGGACGCCGCAACGCCTCCAGGAAGCGCTTCTCCAGTGAACTTTCCAGCAACGGGTTGTCTTGTTGACGCGCAGCAAGGCTGTGCACCTTCACAAGCTGATCCTTATGACCCAGCACCTCTTCCAGCAGCTGCAGCGCCAGGCGACGGGAGATCAGCGCACGATCGCGGTTGTTGTTGTAACGGTAGACGCAGCGATAGCAGCCGTCAGCCCCTTCGTCATCCTTGCAGGCGCAGTTACGCAGGACCTGCAGCGCGCCCTCCAGAACCTCCAGCACCGGAGTTCTGTCCCGCATCAACTCCTTCAGATACCCGGTACCGCCTGGCACCGTGTCATAAATGACCAGGTAGGTCTGTGCCGACTGCGAGTTGCTGGCCATACGTACATCGGTGGCAATGCGCAAGTGGCTCACTGCCCCATGGAAGCGGCGCATGAGCCCCAACTCCAGCGCAGACATGAAGCTGTGCATGGCTTCAGGAACATCCGAGAAGCCAACCTCCGGAAGGAAGAAGCGGATGCCCTCGCTGGCGAACTCCCGGTACAGGAAGATGCCCTCTTCCGATGAACTGGGGGACCCGAACAGCCCAGAGGGCGCTTGATGACGCGCACTGCACCAGGGCGCATGATTCAGATACGCTATTTCAACATTCCTCGTCTTCTGCAGGGTGCCACAAGTCTCACATAGCTGGAACCCTGGTCGGGGGCGCTCCTCGCCGGCAATGGTCATCATTGCATCCTGCGCCGCATCACCCGACTCTCCGAAGTTCACCTGCCGTAGCGTCACTTTCCTCAGAAACTCGAAGCCGAACGGAAAGCCGGGACTCTTCACCATGTAGGCGTCACTGACATCTTCAGGTGCAACGTCTACCAGCATCTTGTCAACATAGAAAGCCCGCTTTCTCTCATCGCTGTCATCACCAATTCGGCTTTCACTGTCAGGCGTCCGGGCATAGACCGTGGTCAACCGTGCCATCCTGCGCACACGGCCAGAGTCTGCCCACATGCCATCCCCACAACGCGGGCAATGCTTCAAGCCTGTCGTGGTGCCTCCCTGCTCTGCATGGCCGCATTGGCGACAGAAACGCCAAGGCTCAGGCTTGGCCTGACTGATATCCACCTGGTTGACCACAACCCGGCGGCCTTCCGCATAGAAGGTATTGTTGGGTGCCAGCTCCCGAATGGCGACCGAGGCAGCCCGCTCGTACTCGAAAGTCTGCGGGGCAACTTCATGCCCCGAACTCTCGGACGCGCTGGCACCGGAGGACTGCGATGAATGACTGGCAGATCGATCAGCGCGCGTGATGACGGAGCGAAGCATCACGCCTTCTTCCGGGAAGGCATAGTTGGGCAGCAGTCCTTCATCCGTCATGAAATTCAGGGTCTGCTTGCCATCGATACGGGCCGATAGCGCACCAATGGCTCGTCGCTCCTGTCGAAGCCTGGCCAGATCTTCCTTCACGGAATCGGATTGCACCTCGCTCTGGCGCTTGGCGGTCTCCTTGCCGATCCTCTCCTGACGCTTCTTCAGCTCTGCCCTGTCTTTATCCACTTCATTCAGCCGGTTCAGGATCCGGAAAGCCAGGGATGGCGCAACACCTTCCCTGTCTTCCCCCCCCTGAATGAAGGACCGTAGCCATTGAGTGGATTCAGGTGTCAGCTCAGCATCCAGCCTGTTCCGGGAAGACCCGGAAGATTCCTCAGACCTGAACAGTTCAAGGAAGCCCGCCAGAAGGGCTTCCTGATTGGCTTCCACATACTTCAACCACGTGTACGGGAAAGCTGTTTCATCTGCTTTCCCCACATGTTTCAGGACTTCACCCAGCGTCTTCGGAATGGAGGCGCCCTTGGCACGTGCTCCAGCCCGAAGCGCATCCTGTACCCAGCAGTCCAGCGTATAGGCCGTCAGCTGTCGTTCAAGCACCGCAGAGGCATTCAGGAACACCCCGGGGGCATCCACCGCACCGGCAATCATCGTGCGGGGATCGTGCCAGAAATACAGGTCGTGCGGCGTGGCGTTGGCCATGGTCATGACCAGCGCATTGCCGGTGCTGCGCCCGGCGCGACCGGCCCGCTGAATGTAGCTGGCCTGCCGTGGTGGAACCGAGCACTGCAGCACGGCAGAAAGGTCACCGATATCAATACCCATCTCCAGCGTGGGCGTGGCCGAAAGCACGTTCACATCCCCGGGTCTGACAGGGTGGTGATTGACCTTGAAGCGTCTTTCCACTTCCTCACGCACGGGGCGCTCCAGCAGGCTGGTGTGCTCTTTCGCCACCACACGCCGAATGTCCGCCGAAAGGTACAGCCTTCGGTAATACCCCTGTCTGTCAACCCCAGCATCGGATGAGGCGGGCTTCAGCCTACCGGAACACACCCTGTCCCGGCAGGGCTGCCCCTCCAGACTTCCATATCCGGACCGCTCGCCCTTGACCCCCATTGCATCACCCCGCCAGACCACCCGGTGGCAGGTATCACAGCACCATTGGCTGACCTGCGGGACAACCTGGAACGCCCCGGGCTTCAGGCCCCAGACATGGACATTCTGTCCTTTTTCATCCGCCACACAGTCTGCAATGCCAGCGTGCTGCAACACACTCAAGGCTACCTGATACAGCTCGGGCAACAGCTTGTCAGAAATCAGTGCGTGGGTATGTAGCACGGGAAATGCCTTGAATGCCCACGCCCTGTACCAGTGCTTTGCCGTGCCCAGCATGCTGACGCAGCGGCCGTACGTGGCCAAGGTGATGAAGCGTGGCGCCCGCAGGCCCGAAGAAAGATGGGACATCGCCAGGGGACGCCCCTTGTAGCGCCAGGGCTGGCAACCAGCCTCCATGTAGAGGTCCAACCCTGGTGCCTTCCAGGCACCCGCGCGCTGGAAGCTCTCCACCATGCCCTGAAGGAATACGCTCATCTCTTCCGGTGTGGCCTTACGAAGTTCCTCCAGCTTCTCCGGCAGGATGCTCGACATGTACTTCACGGCCTTGTCCAGCGCCTCTGCCGGCAGATGCACCGCAGCGGTTCCGGTCGCCACCAAGCTGCGACCAATGCCCGCTTCGCGGCCAAACTCCGCATTCAGCAACCAGGGCAGCAACGCAGAGAACCGCTTGGGCAATTCACTGCCCGCCGGAAGCTCTCCGTGTTCCTGAAGGTGCTCGAAGTCCCGCAGCCAGTGCAATGATGTTGGCAGAAAGTTGGAAAGGTAGAGGGCTTCACCCAGTTCCTTTTGCCAGTGGTGTTCAAAATGTGCAGGCAAGGCCTCCATCGTCAGCGGCTGGCCATGCTCATCCCCTTTGTTAATGACCTGGGCCAATGCCGGACGAAGGTTCAGCCGCCAGGTGCGGGCCTGCAGGAAGCCGGCCCGATGTGCGGCATCCTGAACCGAGTCGGAGAAGGCAATGAGTTTCTTGTCAGCGTTGAACGATGATCCAAACAACTGAGCAAGCATCACAGCCGACAGGCTGGCCGCCTGAGAGCCCAGGATGGAGAGCGTGTTGTCACCGTCGCAGAACGGGCAGTCGTGGCTGGAGTACGTCTGCTTGGCCCCCTTATGCTGCCGCTGCTTCATGTTGTTGGTAACCAGCACCTCCAGCAGGGCAGGCACACCTTCCATGCATCCGCATGCCGTGGCGCTCTGGTGATGCAGCTGCCCGCAGGCTGGGCACAGCTTGTGGACAGCGAACTGGCGAGACATCCGTGCATCAGACTTGCCCGCACCCAGCACCGCAAGCGGGAAGACCATGCGGGTGGAAAGCGACTCAGCAAAGAATGCGTCATAGAATGACTTCGGATCGGTGACGAGGGTGTTATCGTCTCCGTGCAATGCCGTTGCCCCCCAGCCTGTGACATGACAGTCGCGGCAGGATATGACCGGCGCCCACAGCCTGTTGTCCGGTCTGACATGGATATCATCATGGTGCTTCAGCTCTGGACTGGCACTGTCCAGACTGGCCACCATACGACGCAGCTCACGCAGCCAGATTTCAACCTTCACCTGCAGGAAGAAGGTAGTTTCAATGGCCTTGCCCGTACCAGCAACGCTCTGTGAAGCAGATTCCGGTCTGGCCACCTGCCGAGCGGGGGTTCCACCGCGTGCCGTTCTGGCATGGGCCACCAACGCCAGCAGACTGCCCAGCCACAGGCTGACAAAGCGGGAACTGGATCCGGCAGGAAGACGCGATGTCAGGGTCTGCAGAACCTGCTCTACAGGTACGGACCGGGATGCCAGTCGTTCCAGATCCTTCAGCAAGTTATGGAAGGCAAAGTGCCCTCGCAGCATGTCCGCCAGCTTGCAGCGCCAGAGAAGGTCCTCCACCTCATTGGGCGTCTTGCAGCGGTGAGTTTCACCGAACCACAGCGGAACCTGCGCAGCCAACCATTCTTTGGGAGTACCTGCAGCATCAGAAGACGGGTCCAATATGGCCTCGTCTTCCTGTTGCGGCGTTTGGGTGTACTCCACCACCAGATTCTGCAGGTACTCGGCCACCGACAGACGGTCCTCGGTGATGATGGCGTCGTTGCCCTCCGTGGATGATCCGGATGAGTTCCCCGAAGACTGGAAGCATTCCCCAAAGATCTGTCCTGCAAAGGCCAGCAGGCCTTCCTCACCCTCGCTACCCAGCGTTGCCGAGGTGCCCACACAAACCAGTTGTCCGGGTGGGGTCTGCAGCCGCCCCTTCAAGCGGCGGATGAGACAGGCCAGATCGGTACCCTGAGCCCCATCAAAGGTGTGAAGCTCATCCACCACCAGATAGCGCAGCGTATCGGGCTGCTGATGCGCCCACAGCGGACCATCTTCGGCGCGGATCAGCAGAAAATCCAGCATCTTGTAGTTGGTCAGCAGGATGTCTGGCGGATCCTTGCGCAGAACGGCACGATCGGTGATGAGCGAATAGCCGCCATTCTTCAACTGCTGGACCTTGCCGGAAGCGGTGCTGCCATCTGCAGGGTCGGCCGTGGCATCGCCACCCACATACAGCCCTGCCCGAATTCCCGACAGTTGTGTATTGGAAAGGATGAGCTTGGCCAGTCGAGAAGCCTGATCTGTAGCCAGCGCATTCATCGGGTACAGGATGATGGCCTTGATACCCTTGTGGCCAGCCTGCCGCTGCTGGCGACAGTGTTCCAGAACGGGATAGAGGAAACACTCGGTCTTACCCGATCCCGTACCAGTAGCCACCAGTGTGGAAGCCGCGTGGTCACCCAACAAGCGCTTGAAGGCTCGGGCCTGATGAGCATATGGCCTGAATCCGTCAGGCAACCACGAAAAGAGCGGCTTACCCAGATCTTCCTGGGTCCGGAATGGCAGTGGCAACGTCAGATAGGGGCCCTTGAAAAGGTTGCCGGGCCTGGCCAGAAAACGATCCAACAGGCCGTCAAAGCCTGGCGTACTGGAAGGGAAAGCCACCCTGAGAAAGTCTGCCACCCCACGGGTAATCTGATCAGCAAGAATCAATGGTTGCATTTGAAGATCTATCCCAGGTCAGTGCCTCTTTTCCGTGAAGTGATTCCACGCGGTTTTGTAATCCTGCTCACGGTCGGCCAGGGCAAACGGGGCCTGATAGCGAATGACCCTTTCCTTGGGCCCGCCTGGCTGTGTATCGTCCATGACCCGTCTTTCAATGACAGTACCGTCTGGCACCTTAGGCTTCCAAGAGCCATCTGGTTGCAAGACAGGCTGGATGTCTGACCAACCCAAGGACTTCTCTACGGGATCCTTACCAGGAATCTTCAAAAGGCAAGGCAAGTCCTTTTTTCCAGCCTTTCGTGGCAATCCCACACCCACCAGCCCCTTGCTGGCAGTGAACACGATTCGCCCGTTGGCGTCGTACCAGGTATCCCGCTCGTACTGACGCATGACCGGGAACTGCACCCGATACACTGTGAGCAGCTCTTCCAGTGTGAGACCCAGTGCCTGCGCGACGAGGACATCGATTTCGACCAAGGCCTGGCGGCGGGCGTAGTCGCTGCGGAGCGCATAAGCCCGATTCCATTCCTGTTTCAAGCTACTAAAGAACTCACCAGGAAGGCGGGAATCGGAAGCAGCCCAAGAATCCTTAGAAAAATTCTTATTCCAGTTTCGTTTCCAAAGATCAGCATAGGCTTTTGTAAGGCATGTCAAGACAAGAACTCGAATGGAAATACGACAATCCTTTACAAGAGGAAAATTTTTAAGCGTACTTTCATACAAATCCGTCTTTCCCGTTGACCTCAGAAGAAAGTCAACAGGCAACGAAAAAGATGTCCCGGCAAAACTGATTAGATCACTTTCATGCCTAAATACAGTAGATAGAACCGGGTGAACATGACCGACACCTTTAGGCTTAATCGTCGAAACGAATGATCGCTCTGCTGAAGGACTGAACATCCTCCGATTGACAAATCGGTAGTACTCCGTCACCTTCCGAGACTCGTTCTCTCCATGTTCCACCCAACTGACGCGCGGGATTCTTGCCTGATATTCGGCAGCGCTGCAGGCAGGGCGGTAGTTGCTTCGTGGCAGGTAGTCGTCGGGAAGGAATTCGAGGTCGAGAACGTCGTAAGCTTTGTTGGAGTTGCAGATGGCCCGAGGCGTCTTGCTAAAAGGGTTTCCTACATAAAAGTGAGGACCTGAAAGCACGAAGTTTTCCTGGCTATTTACAAAGCTCGTTTCCCGGCGGATAGTTCCATCCTCCTGCGAGGTTGTCTCATTCCAGTGTTGAGTCGAAAATATATCTTTTGAGATATCAGAAAGACGACGCGGAGCCTCAGAAAACTTCTGAAGCACAGACACCATTTCCTTGCTATGGACGGCCGGAAGCCTGGCCTGCAAAGGCCTCGTTCCAGGCTCATCATACAAGGTTGCAAATACACTCAGAAGACTCTCATCCACGTTTACGATTCTATTTACATGACCAGATAAATCCCACTTACCCTCCGCTGTCTTCATTCCAGGAACAGCCCCCGCTCCAGACTGATTAATACAACTTTCCAAAGTAATTGGATCAAACAAATTTGCAACTATTCT
>ERZ772968.445-NODE-445-length-20929-cov-5.807608_pt1 | contig 20929 bp, 19 predicted proteins | sample MGYA00580674_ERZ772968 | MGnify/ENA primary metagenome ERZ772968 (study PRJEB29015, sample SAMEA2737940) | human oral metagenome | biome: human oral; feature: human-associated habitat; material: dental | place: China | collected 2138 ...
AGAGCTGCGGACTTTTAATCCGAAGGTCGTGGGTTCGAGCCCCACAGGGGGTACCAGCCACGGCCTCGGCCCCACCAGGGACCGGGGCCTTACTCGCGCCCGGGACGTACGGCGCCGGAACCCAGCCCTCTCCACTGCGGGTGGGATAGAGGTCAGCAACCCCCACCCCAAGTACCTCAGCAACCACAGCCAAATCGCCCGCAGTCCAGCGCACCTTGCCACGCAGACGACTGGACACGCTCTGGCCGGGCACACCAAGGAGTGCTCCAAGGTGTGCCCGGGTGATCCCGAGGGAAAACAGGTGCTGCTGCACCGTGAATCCGACTGCGGCATCGAAGCCCTCGAGAGTCGGCGACACGTCGGGAAGTCCTTGTGAACTCATGCAACTAGCGTAACGAATGAAACATAAGGATGCAAGTGATACTTGCGAAGACGTTTGAACTGACGCACACTAGCGGCATGAATGAAACGTCAGACTTCAATCGTAGCGATCCGCTGATGTCGGCGCGTCAGGTTGTGGAGCGATGGCCTGACGCTGGCATCACCCGACAGCAACTGTGGCGCTGGGGCCGCGAAGGGCTGATTGAGATGGTGCGACTCCCGTCAGGTCGAGTGAAGTTTCGAAAGAGCACCATCGAAGCGCTTCTGAGCCCGGTAGGTCCATCAGCGCCTTCGGCGTCGTCGGCGCCTGGCGTTGGGAGCTTGGAGATGCCGGGGCAGGGGAGGTTGCCGGTATGAGCGCCTCGCGTGGCTGGTTAGGTTTGTCGTCTGCGGGTGGGGGTGGTCGGTTGGTGGAGTGGTGTGCAGGTGGTTCTGAGTAACCACCTATGTGTTGATGCATGTTCATTGTTAGTCCTCTTCTGTTGTTAGGAGCTTCTGATGTCTGTTTCTATTGCTCGTTTTTCTATCGCCGTTACTGCCGGCCTGGTCGGCGTCGTCAGCCTGACCGGATGCTCAGGGAGCTCCTCGTCGGCTCTGGTGACGGCGTCGCCCGGGTCTGTGCCGCAGATCGGTCAGATCGTGGCGACTGCGGGGTTGTCGTCTGGGGGTCATGACGCCTCCCGGTGCGGTGGTGTCGATGACGCCGCACGGGACGCGCTCCAGGCGAGTGCTCGCGAGAGGGGCTGGACTGTCGATCGCTTCTCCGCTGACGATCAGGGCTGCTGGACAGCTGCGGAGATGACGGCGCAAGGACAGGTCGTGACGCTCACTGTTGACGCGGATCAGAAGTCGTCCACCGCATCACTGCGAGTGGCCGATATTGCCGTCACCCCGTCACCGACGAGCACGTCTCCCAAGGGTGATTGAGGTCGGAGAAACGTTGCGTAGGGCGCGCTTGGCAGACACGAGCGACGACCGGCCGACCTCTCCGAGCGAGTACGTAGCCGTGTCCGAGGAGCCTTCGAGGGCCTGATGGCACCACCTGTTTGTTCTTCATTTCTTCGTGTCTTACCGAATTACATGCATGTTGTTTATCAGTGGGAGGTTTTCGTGGCTGAGGGGTTGTGGTCAGGCCGCGTTGCCGGCCTTGTTGGGCGACGGAGGAGCCTGGCCGGCGGCGCTGGGCTGTCCACATTCCCGGGCTGGGTCCGGCTGTCCACCTGTGTGTGGGCGCCGGCCCCGGCGATAGCCGGCGCCCTCCACAGGTGGGCAGGGGGCTACGGGCACGCCACCGAGGCCCACAGGGGCGTCGTGACGGCTGTTGGAGCTGTCGCCGTGGACTGGCCGTCTCAGGCGGCGGCTGAGGTGTTTGGAGGTGCCTCATGAGCAATCGCGCGTCGGCCTGGGCGTGGGACGTGGATCTGAAGGGCGATCCGTTGGTGAAGTTCGTGTTGGTGGCCTTGGCCGACCAGGCCGATGACTACGGCTACTGCTGGCCGTCTCAGAAGACGATCGCTAAGAAGGTCTGCCAAGGCGAGCGGACGGTGCGTCGTCACATCGCGACGCTGCGCGACCTGGGACTTTTGACCGTCATTCGCCGCTCGTCGACGCGGGGCCGGCGGTCGAACGGTTACCAGCTGCACGTAGGTATGAAGCTAGAGGAATCGTTGGAATCCCGGCTACCGGCCAATCTGGCCGGTAGCGGTGAGCCCACGGATGACGCCCCTGTGGATAACTCTGACGGACAGGGAGATTCGCCTGCTATTCCGGCTAACGGCCAATCTGGCCGGTTGCGCAAGAGGCCAGATTGGCCGGTTGCGCAAGAGGCCTCGGGTGGCCGGTCGCTACCGGCCAACGGTGGCCGGTTGCTCCCTATAAGGGAACCGTCATTAGAACCAGACCAGACCAGACCGGAGGGTGAGGTCACCAGCGCCCGTGGCGCGGGTGACGGTCCGGTCCGGTCGGGTCAGGCGGGCACCTCCGAGCCGGGACGTTCGTCCCGGGCTCGTGGACGCGGGTCGGCCGGCGGTGGCCGGCAACCGTCGGCGTCGTCGGCTGGGGCCTCGTCGGCGCGGCCGGTTGAGGACCAGCAGCTGATCGACTGGTGCCTGCCCGCTCACCTGCGGTCGTTGGACGCCTCGGGCAGGGCGACGGTGGCGGGCCTGCTGCGGGATCGCCTGGCGGCCGGCTGGGGTGCGGAGCAGATTCGCTCGTTGATGGATCAGCCGCTGCCTGAGCGGGTGGGCCGGCTCTCGGCGCTGGTGGCCAGGCGCCTGGAGCTCAACGTCGACGTCGAGGCGCCGCCCTCGGGGACCATCGTGGCCGACGCGGCCTCGGTGCGTCGGTCGGAGGATGAGCTGGCGGACCGTCGGCGTCGGCGGAGCGAGGAGCTGGCGGCTCCGCAGGACCGGCCGGTGCCGAGTGAGGCCTGGTCGGTGATGGTGGCTGAGGTGACGGCCTCGATGCCGGGGGCATCTCCGTTGGAGGTCGCTCGGGAGATTGCCCGGCGCGCGGCTCAGGAGGCCGTGTCATGAGCGCTGTCGCTGCTGTCGTGCTCCTCGATGAGGGTGGCCTGGGTCACGAGCCACTGGCCGGTGCCAGGTGCGCGGGTCAGGGTGAGGCGCGTCGTGCCGGTGCGCTGGCTGATGACCGCCTCGGGGCTGCGGGTGCGCACGGTGCGGGTGTGGGTGACGATCCGGTGCCAGCTGCCGTCGTCCTGGCGGGGGTTGGGGCTGGGGCCGCCCTCGGTGGTCAGGGCGTCGACGCTGACGGCGCTGTAGCCGTCGCCGGCTGCGGCGCGGGTGAACTCTCCCTGGCCTCGGGCGGTGTCGGGGTCGCTGGTGTCGGGGCTAGTGCGGCCGTTCGTGGTGAGGATGGCGGCCCTATGGGGGCCGTAGGCAGTGCTGGCGTCGACCTGGGTGTCCCAGGTGCCCAGGGTGGTGATGTAGGCGCTGGCGACGGTGTCGGGGTCGGTCCAGTCCAGGGTGGACGGGTCGACGGCCAGGACGGCGCTGCTGGGCCAGGCCACTTTGGCGGGGTAGATGCAGTAGCCGCCGGGGGCGAGGCTGTAGTCGGCGCCGATGCAGGTGCTGCTCGTCGTCGAGGTGGCTGGAGCGGCCTGGCCAGCGCTGGGCGCCGGCGCGGCCTGGCGGGGTGTCGTGGTGCTGCACGCGCCGCAGAGCGCGAGGGCCGCTGCGGCGAGGACTGCTGGGGCTGCGGGTCTCATGACGGGTGGTCCTTTCAGGTTTCAGGCGATTCGTTTGATGAGGGTGACGGTGCCCCAGATGGGCTCGGCGTTGATTCCGGTGGCCTCGCTGTCTGCGGAGACCATCTGGTTGTCGCCGGTGTAGATCGCGACGTGGTGGTAGACGCCGGATCCCCAGAAGAGCAAGTCTCCGGGCTTGGCCTCAGCGAGGCTGCTGACGGTGGTGCCGTAGCCGGCCTGGGAGTCGGCGAGGTGGGGCAGGCTGACTCCGAGCCGGGCCGCGTACTCCTTCGTGAGACCCGAGCAGTCGTAGCCGCCGTCGGCGGCGCCTTCTCCTCCCCACACGTAGGCGTAGTTGTCGTTGGCTGCGATGGACTGTGCCCAGGCGATGGCGTCGGCGATGCTGCCGCTGGCGGCGACCTGGGTAGTGCCGCTGTCCTTGTTCTCGTAGTTGGAGGCGTTGGCCTTGATGACCTGCACGTAGTGCTGGGTCTCGCTGAAGGCGGGGACGCCGCCGGCGTCCAGGACGGCGCCGAGCCCGGCGTTGTAGGCGGCCAGGGCGAGGGTGACGGGGTCGCCGGAGACGCGTCCCTGGCTGGCCGCCTCTTTGACCTGGTTGAGCTGGTCGCACATGTAGTGGCCCTGGGCGGGGATCGCGTCGGCGGGGTCGTTGACGTTGGCGTTGCCGTCGCCGTTGTAGTCCTTGCCGACCGACTTCCAGGTATTGGGCATGAACTGGGCGATCCCGGCGGCGCCGGCGGGGCTGGTGGCGCCCGGGTTCCATCCGGACTCCTGCGCGATCTGGGCGGCGATGAGTCCGGGGGTGATGCCGTCGCACACGGAGCCTGCGGCGTTGACCAGGTCGCGGTACTCGGCCGGTACCTGGTCGGACGCGGTTCCGTGGCGGGAGGCGGACTGGGACTCGTCGAGCAGGGCGACGACCCCGAGGAGCGCCAGGAGCGCTGCGGCTCCGGCGGCGATGTAGATGGTGATCTTCTTCACGGTTTCCCTCGTTTCGGCGGTAAGTAACGTAGACAGCATACCTAAGTTGCGTATATCGTTGCAATTGCGTAAAGTAGATGGATACAGAGGCCGCCTGTCCCCCAGGACGGCCCAAGCCGCAAGGAGCTGTGCGTATGAGTAGAGGCAACAGATGGGCAGGCGCTGGCTACCGCTCGAGCACCGCGCTCGCCCTGGTGGGCGACACGGGTGAGGTGACCGAGGAGCTGGAGGTGATTGAGGCACCTGAGGCAGAGAAGGACGACCCTCAGCTGCCCCCACCTCCGCCGCCGTCGGTGGTGGATCAGTGGAAGGTCGCGCAGCCGAGCCTGGATGACGAAGGCAGGCGCGAGCTGCCGGGCCGGCGGCGCCGGGCGCTGCGTGCCGTGACTTTCGGGGCCTACAAGGGTCTTGAGTCGGAGGAGGAGTGGTGTCACCGGCGCGCTGAGGCTCGGGCGCTGGCGCCTATGCCGGCGGACGTCGGGGTGGGCACCGTCGTGGTAGCCCAGCCCAAGGGTGGTGTCGGCAAGTCGGTCACCGCCGTGCTGGCGGCCTGTGCTCTGGGACAGTTCACTCGGCTATCGCCGATCCTGTGGGACTGCAACGAGAACGCCGGCGGGCGCTGGCAGCTGCGCACGGAGGACACCCTGTTCCTGCGGACGGCGCTGCACCTGCTGACCGAGCCACGACGCGGGACGGTGCTCTCGCAGGTCGAGGCGACCGCCATTGACCAGGATACGCAGGCGTATCAGGTCATTGCGGCGCCGATCCCGCCCAGGCCCTTCACCGACGGTGAGTTTCAGACGATCTACAGCAAGCTCTCACAGCGGTTTACACAAGTCATCATCGACACCGGAAGCACGGTGACCTCTCCGAACTTCGAGAACGCAATTCGGCGCGCTGACGTCGTTGTCGTACCCACTGATCTTGCGCCGTCGACGCAGTCGTCGACGCTGGCGCTGTTTGAGGCCCTGGAGGACCTGTGGGGCGAGAACTGGTCGAAGCGAGTGATCGCGGTGGTGACGAATCCGGTTCCGGACGCTGACCCTGAGTGGGAGAGCTTCCTTTGCGAGAAGGTCTCAGAGGTCGTCAAGGTCCCCTATGACGAGCATATCGCTGCCCGTGGACCCATAGCGTGGTCCGGGATGAGTGAAGGCACTCATGACTCCTGCCTGCACCTCGCAGGCGCAATCACCGACATCTACCGACAGAACACGAAGCAAGGAAACTGAAAATGCTCAACATGAACGTCACCAACCCCTTTGACCAGACAAAGCCCGATCTCACCGTTTTCGGGGTTGATTTTTCAAACAAACTATATGCAATTCTCGGAGGAATCTGGGCGCTGGCTTTCGTGTATGCCGCGGTCAGGTTGGTCATAGCGTTCGTCAAATTCATGGGCGCTAAGAAGGTGCAGCACAATCCAGATGCTCTTGAAGATGCGGCGGCCGATCTGAAGATCACGGCGCTCGCAATCATCGGCTTATCGGGTATTGCGGCGATCTTCACCGCTCTGGTGAATCTGTTCTGAGTCGTTTACAGGAGGAAAGGATCTGAGTCATGGTGGTTGAGGACGATCGCCCGGGCAGGGGTCACCTGGTGTTGGTTGTGGCCGCGGTTGTGGTAGCGATTCTCGTGGTAGGGGCCGTGGTCCTGGTGCGTATGAACAAGACTGGCACGCAGAGTAAGCGGGGTGCAGCATTGTCGTCGGCATCCGTCACCCTGGATACGGTGATTCCTGGTCAGGGCGCCGGCGGCAAATCCAACAATATTTCTAGTGTTGGCGTCAGCTATGCCGACACTTGCGTCGGCGCGGCTCAGGCGGCAGCCGGCTGGACGATCGACCTCCTGGGCGGTCTTACGCCCCAGAACGGCGCATCAGCAGACGCTCTGAGTAAGACGCTGGAGGGTGAGGTACTTGCTCCCACCTACGAACGCACACCATTGGGGAATGACCCTGCCGAGAATATCGTAAACGCAGCGACGAACTGGGAAGCAGATAAGTCAGCGAATCCGATCAATGAGGTGCACCTTCAGGATGGTGCATATAAGCTCGTGTCTTGCAACGAGCACCACGCAGCTCAGGTGACTGTCTATGGTTCGGTCACAACGAACGGCTGGCGGGGCGGTTCCCCTAAGACGGAGAACGGCAGCACCTACGAGACGCCAATCGTGTACTCCTACACCCTGACCTCGGTGGACGGCACATGGCGTATCCAGATGGTCAAAGACGAGGTCACGGCCGATAAGCACGACGGCAGGATGGACTACCTCAAACCGTGGGGTGAAGTGTACCAGAGCGAAGGCACTCTCCAGTCGAAGAAAGCCCAAGATGCACTGCTGCCAGCTCTCGGGGCCGGCGGCCACGCATACACGAAGTGATGAGGCAAAGCATGACTCGACTTCGTAAGATAGGACTCGTTTCGCTCGCCGTATTAATTATCTCGGTGATCGTCTCACAGGTAGCATTTGCCGACTATGTTGACGCGTCGAAGAACAATGACAAGCTCCCGAAGCAGTATGACTACTCGTTGTTCAAAACGGGCGGCTACAGCGTCGTTGATGGGTACGAGGACAAGGCCAAGCAGGCCGCCGACATTCAATGGCGCGAGTGCCTCCAGCAGATCAACTACGCCCGAAATGGTGCTGGCTGGATGGGTTGGGGCGGGTGGATTTACGTCGATGATGAGGCCCATATCTGCCGCACTTATCAGGCTTCACGAAATATTGCGCTTCCTTTCCAGACTGGATATGACATCAGCAATATTGAGCCGACGCATGTAATGAGAGCCCTTCTGGCTGGGAATAAGTTCCTTAAGCATACGGGTTCCGCGTACAAATATGACGAGAAACAGATGAAGGAGGCTGAGAAGGACCTGGCCGGCGACGCGGCCGCTGAAGCTGTCGAGAGAAACGGTGGAGGTGATGTCAGCCAGACAGTGGCCTCCGAGGCCGCAAAAGCGGCCGTAGACAACGGCGCGTCCGTCGATATGGTGAATGCTGTCACCGATCCGAAGGGGTCGCTGGACAAGGCAATGAATCAGCTCAAGGAAGACTCCGGCAAGGCGATCTCCCAGGGGTTGGGATACGTCAGCCAGGGATTATCCTTCAGCGGCGCCTTGAAGACGTACAGGGAGTCCTACGCGGCTGCTGCGGGCGTGGGACTCGTGCTCCTGGCGGGCAGCGCGGTGGTATCGCTGGTCCGGCTACGACGCAGCGGTCTGCCGGCCACCGAGGTGCTACAGAATTGGGCAGCAAGTCTCACGCTGGGGTTCTTCGGGCTCGTGTTCACCCCCATGTGGACGTATGTGTGCACCGACCTCGCTGACGGCTTGTCGGCAGGGATCGTGGACTGGATGGGGTCCTCGCCGCAGACCATCACCGGTTCATTGCTTGACCCGTTCAACGCACTGACCACAGCGAACAGCCCGCTGGGATGGCTGGGCGCGTTCGTGATCTGCATCTTGTTCTTCGTCGCCGGCGTCATGCTGGTCGTCACCTTCGCGATCCAGTTCCTGGTGGCCTACTTCGGGTCCACCGGCCTTGGAGTCGCGTGGGGACAGGTGACCTCAGAGAAGGGCCGCCGGCGCCTGAAGATGGCTATTGGCGTGGCGCTTGGGGCGGTGTTCGCCCGCCCGATCCTCCTCTTCATGGTGGGGGTCGCCATGAAGCTCTCGGGCCAGTTCACTGCGAGTGCTGACGGGTGGGGCACCGACCCCATGGGCACACTTTTCCGGATCATCCTAGGAATCGGCGCAATCCTGATGGTCTGCTTCTCGCCGGCAAGCCTGTCGCGGTTCATGCCGGTCGGCGGTGTCAGCATCGGTGGGCACTCCGTGGGCGGCGGCCTGCTCGGTGGCCTGGCCGGCGGGAGCGTTGCTGGGAGCATGATGGGCTCGCGGATGCACTCGCTCGCATCACGCATGAGGGGCGCCGGAAGGCGCCTCGGTGCCGGACGCGGCGGCGGTAGCCGACCGGGCTCATCATCAGGGCAGCGTCCTGGCGGTCGCGGCGGACCTGGAGCACGGCCCGGCGCCGGGGGCGGCCCCGGTAGGGGCCCAGGTGGCGCCCGTCCTGGTGGTCGCTCAGGCAGCCAGCGCACTGGTCAGGGCCGTGGCTCGACAAGTGGTGGCCAGCGTGGACGCCACGCCGCCCAGCCCGGTACAGGAGCCGGCGGTGGTGGCCACCAGCACAGCGGGAGCCCGGCCGGCGGTCAGCCAGTGGGCGCTTCCTCGATCCATGGCGGAAGTCAGGACTACGGGGCACCGGGATCGATGGGAGGACCGGCACCTTCAGGTGCGGGTCCAGCCAGTGGTCCCATCCCTGTAGGCGCTGGTCCTACCGGTGGTTCGCCTACGGGCGCGGGTCCTGCTGGACCTGGCGCCTCAGGTGGTGGACCGGCCACGCAGGGGCGGCCGTCGTCCCCCATGAGGCAGGTGTCACCGGGCTCAGGTGGGGGCTCGTACTCCGGGCAGTCCTCGCCAGCACCCAGGCCCGGGCAGAGGCTGCGGGGAGCCGACCTGGCGGGAGCGGGCCGGCGTGCGGCCTCGGGCGCCGTGCGGGCCGGCGGGACCGTTGCTGCGGGAGCAGTAGCGGTGGGCACCGTAGCGGCCTCGGTAGGCCGGGTCGCTGGCTACGAGGGAGCGAACTTCGCCCGCTCTGTTGAGGAGGCAGGACGATGAGCGTCGGTGTTTTTCTGGGCGGCGACACGGTCTCACGCGGGGTTGTGCGCACGAGCCGCGCTGAGGCCGGCGATATAGCGACGCTGGGCGTCTTCGGTGCCGGGGCGGTCGCGGTGCTCACAATGTGGGGCGCCTCGATGTGGTCGGCTGTGTCCGCTGCTGGGATCGCGGCTGTCGGCCTCGGAGTGTGCCTGCCCTGGCAGTTCATCCGAGACGCGACGGGCGGTACGTCACTGCGTGGCTGGCTGGGCGTCCGCATCGGCTTCCGGTGGAGGAGGGCCCATGGGCTCACGTCTTTCAACCCGACCGCAAAGACACCTGTCCCGGCGGGAGTTGAGTCGCTGACGACGACGGATGAGCTGATTGACGATCAGCTCATCGCAGTGACGGAACCGAGCAGGTCGGTGGATCTGCAAGGAAAAGGACGTGCTTTCATCACGGTTCTCGAGGTTCAGGGCGACCCTGAGCACAGAGGACCTGAAGGAACCCGGTGGAGCTCGCTCCTGGAGTACCTGGGGACTGAGGCCAGCCTGGCCTCTCACGTCACGACGGTGGCGTCCGTGACCGACTGGGATGCGACCGACCACGTGTGGCTCACGCGCCAGGACCTGGAGCAGGCCGGCGACGTCAACCCGCTGCTGGTCGAGTCGTACGGTGAGGTCATTGACCGGGTCCTCGAGGTCGCGGCGGCACGACGGACCTGGGTGGCGCTGCGGTTCCCGGTCACGCCGGCCCTGCGTGAGTCGGGTGACGACGAGGAGTCCCTGCGTCGCCGGGTCGCGGATCAGACCATGGCCGTGGCCGACCGGGCAGAGACTCTGGGTCTGCGCATGCGGCCGTTGGACTCTGTTGGTCAGGCGGCCTTGTGCCGCCACCTGATGGACCCTGAGGTCTCCCCTGACGACGTCCGGGGCCTGGGCGAAGGGGCTGACTGCTGGCTGGGCGCGTTCCCCGCGTTCAGGACGAGCAAGGACCGTCGCTCCCTGGTGGTCGACGGTGCCGCCGGGCAGCGGTGGATGACGACCTGGGAGGTGCCTGCCTGGGCGATCGAGGCGGCGTGGCTGCCAGTGGACTGGCTGTATCCGCTGTCGACGGCACTGTCGGGGCAGGTTCACCGTGTCATCACGGTGACCTGCGAGCTCGTCGAGACCCGCAAGGCACGGGCTGCGGCGCGCGCCGACGTTACCTCCGACAGCGCCGCTGTCGCGCGGCAGGAGACCGTCAGTGACGGGACCAATGAGGTGCAGGCGATCGCCTCTCGCACACGGCTGGAGGACCTGGCTCCAGGCCGGCAGACGGTCGGGGTTAACTGGTCGATGGCGGTGGCCTTCCACTCGCGCAGCGAGAAGGAGCACATCACCTTCGACCGCCGGATGATGGGTGCATTGGCTGACTCCTACATCGGTACTCCTCTGCGGCTGCGCTATCGCCAGGACGCCGCTCTCGGCTTGATCATGCCGATCACCCGAGCGGGCACGAAGACACGTATCGAGAGGATGACGGAGTGGGTCGGGCTATGAGGCTCTTCAGAAAATCAAGGCGCAGCAAGAAGTCCAACAGCAGCGCATCCCAGGTGGCGGGTGAAGTGACGCAGAGCGTTCGTCGCGGTGCGCACGGGCGAGCGGTACGCACGCCGTGGCTCGACGGTCAGCTCGGTATGAAGCTCTCACAGTCGACGCTGCACATGACGGCGTCGACGAGCAAGCAGATGGCTGGCCTCGCCCTGGCTGAAGCGGCCCCGCCTACTGGTAACCACGGGATTCTGCTGGGTGTCGACGTCGCAACGGGCGCTGCTGTTGTGCATGACCCGTTCGTGGCGTACCGGGAGGAGTCGGGCTTCTCGTCCCCGAACGGCGTGATTTTCGGGGACCTGGGATTCGGCAAGTCCCAGCTGGCGAAGGCCTGGATCACCCGCAACCTGGCGTTCGGGCGGCGAGTCATCGCCGTGGACAAGAAACGCCAGGAGTACACCGATGGCCGCCTGCCAGAGGGAGAGTACTCAGCGGTCGCGCGTGCCCTTGGGTATACCCCGGTGACACTGCGCACGGGTGGCGGTGGAGTCAAGATCAACATCCTGGATCCCCGAATCGCCGGCCACACGAGTGACGGGGTCGCCGGCCAGCAGATGCTGCTCGAGGCTGTGATCAGCGCGGCGATGGATCGGAACCTCACTGAGGTGGAGCGCAAGGCGGTCGCCTTGGCTCGGCGCACGGCCGTGCGTCGGGCTCAGGTGGCTGGCGAGATCGCCCACGTCGGCCACGTAGTGACGGCCCTGCTCGATCCAGACGAGGAGACCGCGCGCTCCACCCCGGGTGTCGGCAGCACGCAGCAGCTGATCGAGTTCGGGCGTGACTGTGGGTTCGCGCTGGACCGGCTGGTCAGCGAGGAGCTGGCCGGCCTCATTGACGGTCCGACCGACCCGTCACTGGATCTGGTAGGGCAGTTCACGTCCTTCGACATCTCCTCCCTGCCGGAGGAAGGCAGGGCGGTCCCGATCCTCATGACGGTCATTAACACTTGGGTCCGGTCGGTTCTGGTCGGCTCGGGGACACCGGTGCCGACACTGCTGCTCATCGACGAGGCATGGCACCTCGTCGATGGCGCCTACGCGAATATCGCGCGACGCAACGCGAAGATCGCGCGCGGCATCGCGCTGTCCAACATCTCCATCTTTCAGCACCCCACCGACATTCCTCCCGGATCGCCGGCTGCCGCGATGATCAAGGAGGCCCAGACGATCATCGTCTTCAGGCAGGGCAAGGCAGACGACGCAGCGGGCGTGTGTGAGCTGTTCGGGTGGGACCCCAATCTGAAAGATGTCCTCATGACCCTAGATCAGGGTGTTGCGCTCCTTCAGATCGGTTCCACCCCGCCGGTAGTGTGCTCCATGACCATGAGTGATTTCGAGCTCGAGGTCGGCGACACTAATCAGGCGATGCTGTCGACGGCGTCGGTGTCATCGGCACGGGCTCACCCAGGCGAGGTGGAGTATGGCAACCAAGGGTCTGATCGGTGATGGCTACGGCCAGGTCGATGCTATCGCTCGATATCACGCGATGCGGCAGACGCCTCGCGTGGCCAAGCAGCTCGATGAGGGCCGTCTGGTGGCCGCCTACTCCGGTATCGACCGGCGGAAGGGAGCGCAGACGCTCCAGGACCTTGACTATGTCTTCATGCCGGCGACCGCACTGCTTCCCATGGCCGGCCGACTCGTGGACTCCCTCGTCGCCCGCGACGGCGCCGATGGGGCCAAGGGCAAGAGCGTCTACGTCGAGGTCGCTGACTCAGCCGGCGCCGCACACAGGCTGCGCGTGGCCACGACGGCCAGCGGCCCGGTGGGACGCCTCACCGGCCAGGAGGTGGACACGCTGCTGGGCGGCAGGCTCCTGTCCTGGAGCTGGTCGCAGCGCGACTGGCAGTTGGTGTCATTCCCATCAGTGGAGTTCCAGCACCCACCACTGGTACTCGTCGCCGGCCGGCCGGCGACGCAGTCACTGTACGCCGCCGTGACGGTAAGTGCCTGGGAAGCACAGCTCATTGAGCTACTGAGAAGGTCACGACAACAGGAGTAAAGGAAAGATGGAGAGTCAGGAGCTCGACACCCTCTTGTGGGGGTCGTTGGTGGTCGGTGAGGCCGCCGTGGCAGGCGCCACTGCACTGAAGATAACCGGTCAACAGGCGGCTCCCGGGCTCTCCGGAACTGTCGCAGCGATGATGGCGGCGGACACGACGACGTGGGTCGTCGCCGCGATCCTGCTGGCGATCATGGGCGTGAGCACGATTGTCGTGGTCGGGTGGCTGCGCCGGATGCTGCACCCCGACGACGCTGACGCCGGTGGCGGGTCGACTCGCGCGTACCGGGACATGGAGTACCGGGCGGCTGTGGCCCGGGCACGTCGCATCCTGGCCGACTCACTGCCAGCAGATACGCATCTGGAGGACGACGATCTGGTGCGCTATGTCGGGGACCTGGGCAAGCAGCGCCTGTACGCCCAGCACGAGGACCCTGAGACGACATACGCGATCACCCGGTCGGGCAAGACGCGTCTTTTGGTTACGCGCCGTGTCCTGGAGGCACCGGGCGCTGTCCTGGCGACGTCAACGAAGGTCGACGGCATCGCGCTGACCTGGTACGCACGCCGGCATGCCACTGGGGGACGCACCCTGGTCTTCGACCCGATGGGGCAGGCCCTGGGGCCGGCGCCCGTGCGGTGGAACCCGATCTTGGGCTGCGAGGACTTCAACGTTGCTAGGGAACGAGGCAAAGCCTTTGCCATGGGCGCCACCACCCGTGTCGACGAAGGAAACACGAGGTGGTTCATGGAGCGAGGAGCTCAAATCTTAGGGTACTTGTTCCACGCAGCTGCTCTGTCAGGTCAGGACATCACTGCTGTCCATCGGTGGGTCTCCCACCCTGAGGAGGCCGTCGAGATCCTCCGCTCGGTGGGCTCACCGACCGCCAAGATGATGGTGTCCACGCTGACCGATCTTATGGTTGAGATGGCAAGTGAGACAATGTCGGGCTTCGTCGGCACGATGCAGGGCGCGCTGGAGCCGATCATGATCAACTCGGTTCTGGAGGCCCTGACTCCGCCGAAGGAGGAGTCCTTCGACGTCGAGTCGTTCCTCTCCTCCAAGGACGTCCTGTGGGTCATCTCTCCGGAGAGTGAGGGAGCAGTCGCCTCGGTGACGACAATGCTTGCCGACCACGTGGTTAACGCGGCCAAGCGAATGAGTGACCTGGTGCCCGGGCAGAGGTTGACCCCGCCTCTTTCCTGCGTGCTGGATGAGGCGGCGAACGTGGCCCCGCTGCCGTACATTGATCAGCTCTACTCCGAGGGTCCCGGCCGGGGCATTATGACGTCGGCGTTCTTCCAGGACGAGGCTCAGGTGGTCAAGAAGTGGGGGAACGATACGGCGAAGGTCATCTTCCAGCAGTCCCGTATCGTCTATGTGCTGGGTGGGTCCAAGGACGCCGAGTGGAACGAGCGGATGGCTAACCTCTCGCCTGAGTTCGAGGAGAGACGTACCTCCTACACCCGGGGCAGCACGGGCACCTCGACTGCCACGCACACCGAGCGCCGGCACGTCCTGCGGGAGTCCGATGTGGCCGGGTTGCAGTTCGGCACGGCTCTACTTGCCCCTGCGGGCCATCCTGCCGTGAAGGTGGGGCTGACCGATATCGTCAACGACGCCCGTTGGCAGAAGCTGGTCGATGAGGGCCGGCGCCGCTATGACGAGCACCTGCGTCTCGTGCAGCAGGCGCCGACGGCGAACGAGCGCCTCCGGGAGCGGCTGCGGCTGGCGGGCTGGATGGACCGCCTTGAAGTGAAGGAGGTCGCGTGATGTCCGACATCGAGACTGCTGAGGCTCGTATCGAGGCACTCGAGGAGCAGGTCGTCGAGCTGACCGGCCTGCTGGCTGAGCTCGCCAAGTCCGGTAGCTCGTCTCGCAAGGAGACGACGTGGCGACTGAGCCCCTTCAACCCTCTGGTGATCGCCGCTCCCGCACTGCGGCAGGGGGCGTGGCTGCGGCTCTACGACTTCGTCGAGATGCTGAACGCGACCTTCGGTACGCAGCGCCACGGCCCCGCCGTTGCGCCGCTCTACATCACCGCCGGCTGGTGGGAGAACCCGCTTGCGGTCATGCACCTCGCCGCGCTTTGCGAGGCCTGGGTCGAGGCCTGCGTGACCACTGGAGACCCCCTGGCCGGCGGCCATGACATGCTGTGGCTGCTCCAGGACCGCGCCGTGCCCCTGCTGCAGCAGGTGTGCGGTCCCGTGTCCCAGCCAGCCTGGGGGAAGCGCAGTGACAATGTCTCCTTCAGTCTTGAGCCACCAGTGGGCGCTGGGGCCCAGGAGAAGTACCGGCGCGCCCGTTTCGAGGACTTCCTGGCCGGAGATGAGCCTCTACCGGCGCGTACGACGTTCATGGTCCGGGTGCTCGACGAGCTCAACACCCCCGTCGACTAACCACTGCTCACAGGTGCGGGCCGCGCGGCGCCTGCCTGCGCGCAGGGGACGGCGGCTGGGCCTGGGGGTCGTGGGTCTGGCTGTTGCTGGCGCGCTCGGACAGGCTTCTGCGCGCGGCCTGTAGGGCGTCATCGATGGCAGCTCGCCGGCGGGCCGAGGCCAGCGCCCGCTCGGCCTGGCCGAGCGCGTCGTCAACGCGATCGCTGCGCGTGTCTGCTGCTGCCGGGCGGGTGAGTTTGTCGACGACGGCGCGCACAGGGGCATCGTCGCCGGTCTCTGTGGTGAAGGTCTGCTCCAGGGGGACGCGGTCGCTGACGCGGTTGACGCTCCGGTAGGTGGCGATCTCACCGAGCGCCTGCTCCCAGCCTGCCTGGGACATGTCCGCAGGGCGTTTGAGTCCTTGTGCCCAGTTGGCCTCGTTGAGGGCGCGGGCTCCGGCGGCCCTGACGGCGTCGGTCAGGCGCTCATGCTGGGTGGATAGGGCCTGCCTCCAGGTCTCGGGCGTACGGGGGTCGGACAGGGCGGCGGCGGGGGCGGTCCACGCCGACAGCCGCTCGCTCTCGCCCTGGGCGTGCGCTTGCTCGGGTAGGCGCCACCGACGTCGTTGGGTGTCTGCCAGGCTGCGGGCCGCGAGATCGTCTTCGACCGGCCTGTCGTGGCTGGGGTCGGTGATGCTGGGGTACTTGTCGCGCCACTCATCGATGCGCTCGACCAGGAACGTGGCGGGGTCCTGAGGGCGTTCCTGCTGGCGTTCCATGCCGTGGGTGAGGTCTGCCAGGACGGTGTTGACGTTGACGCCGTCGGCCTCGAGCCGGTTGAGGCGGGAGATGACCTCGGTGAACTCTGCGGATTTCAGGGCTCGAGCTGCCTGCGGCGGGATACTGCCGGATTCGGCCAGCTCGTCGAGGCGCTTGCTCCACCGGATGCGGTCGGCTGTTCCGGCCAGGTCGTTGTAGATGTCGCGCATCCGCACCGGGTCGTGGGCGTCGCGGGCCTCCTGGGCAGCGGCGGCGATCGCTGCCGGGTTGTCGCTGGTGCGCTCGGCGATCGCGGTCAGGACTGCGGAGACGGGCTGGTCGTCCTCGACGACGAGCCAGGCGCTGTTGCGCTGGCGGCCACGGGTCATGGCCACGTAGGCCAGTGACCGGTCGACGCTGGCGTCCAGGACGGCGTGGGCGGTGTCGACGGTGACGCCCTGGGAGCGGTGGACGGTGGCGGCGTAGCCGAGTTGGACGTGCTTGGCCGTGTAGTCGGCCTCGAGCTGGACGAGGGACTGGTCGGTGGCCCGGACGGTTAGTGACCCGTCGGCGGCGACGTCGGTCACGGTGAACAGGTCGCCGTTGCGCACGAAGTGCTGGTCCCGTCGGCCGTACTTGTTGGAGGGGTCGTTGCGGCGGGCTAGGACGGTGTCGCCGAGGCGGATGACCTGCCCGTCACGAGTGGTGACGCGGTAGGGTGCGTCGGCGGTCTCGCCGGCGGCTGCGCGGGAGACGGAGATCTGGTCGTTGAGCGCGGCCACGCGCTCGGTTGTTGAGGCGACAATCAGCGTGGTCAGGCCGGCATCGTGGTCTGCTCTCCACGCAGCGTGAGCCTCTGCGAGGATCTCCTGCTCTGCGCCGCCACGGACGCGGTCGTTGTCCTGGTACCAGGTGAACGCCTCGGCGGCCGGCCCGGACCGCAGCTCGAGGGAGGCGTCGGCCTCGGCCGGGTCCTTGAATCGCCAGACCCTGTCGAGCTCGACGGGGTCGGGACTGGTGCGGTGGAGGAGCTCGAACCCGCCACTGGCGTCGACGGCACCGAGCTGGGCGGGGTCTCCGATCATGCGGACGGTTGCGCCGGCGTCCACGGCGCGCTCGGTGACGGAGGCCAGGGAGGTGTTTCCGACCATGGCGGCCTCGTCGATGAGGACGACGTCTCCGGGCTTGAGGTCGGCCCATGCCTCCTTGGTCAGCCACCGTTGGACCGTCATGGCCTCGACCTCCAGGGCCTCGCCGAGTGCGCGTGCGGCGACCGCTGAGGGTGCCAGCCCGATCAGGGTTGCTCCCTGGCGCGTGACCGCCTGCGCGAGGGCGTGCATGGCGGTGGTCTTGCCCGCACCGGCCGGGCCGACGGCCGTGACGACGGCCCGTGGGCTCGTGGCCAGTGCGCGGACCATGCGCACCTGGTCGGCACCGAGCGGGGTACCCCGGGTGGCAGCGTCTGCCAGGACGCGCTCCACGACGGCCTCGGTGACTGGCGCGATGAGCTCCTTCTCAGCGGTGTCCAGCAGCTGCGTCTCGCGCTTGATGACGCCTGGTGAGGTGTAGCGCCACATGTCCGGGTGGTCGTATACGGATATCCCGTCCTTGTCGGCCCGCGCCTTGTGCAGGATGGGCTCGGGCTTGGACAGGAGGATCGAGTCAGGGTCGGTGAGCACACGCGTGGCCAGGAGCGTGATGTGGTCACCGTCGCAGTTGGCTCCGGCATTTGCGGCGGCGAGCTGGCGCGCGGACTCGGCCTGCACGTGACGAAGCGTCCAGGTTGAGCGCCGCTCCTCGAGAGCGGTCACGACGCGCTGCGCGAGCACGGCGTCGTCAACAGGCTTCGGTTGCGAGGGCGCATCTGTTGGTGGCTGGCGGCGCAGCAGCTGCGCTAGTCGTTGGCGGGCGGTGGGCTCATGGCGTGTCTGCGCTGCTTGTGCTTCCTTGGCGGCGTCGAGGCTGGCGGCCGTGTAGCGCACGGGCGTGGCGTCTCGCCACTGTCTGATCCGGTCGGGCAGTGGCACGCTCCGCTTAGGACGTCGTGTCTCCAGTGTCGCCTGCTGCGCCAGGTGCATCGTGGCTACGCGTCCGGGACGCGAGCCGTGCGTGCGGGTGTACTGCTCAATCAGCTCGTTGAGACGTTCCTTGATGCTGGTGCGTCGCGTTGAGAACTGCTCAATGAGCGCCTCAGGGACGCTCGCGATCTCCATCTTCGTCGCAGAGTCGCCGCCTCCACGCTGCTCGAAGGTGACACCAAGGTCGGCCGTCAGGTGGCTCATGAGCGCGTTGTCGTAGCGCGTTGAGGATGCGACAACAGCCTTGTACAGGGCCTTGGAGTCGATGGTTCGCCACACCCCCGCGGGTGTCCCGTCGTCATTCTTGAACCCGAAAGGCACGAAGACCTTGTTGGAGACGAGCATGTGGTCGTGCAGCTGCGGGTCACCTGCTCGGGAGTCGTAGTGCCGGAAACGGGCAGCCATGACGCCGTCTACGCTCACGCGGCGCACGCCGTTGCGACCAGCGCGGGACCCGATAACGTCGGCCTGTAGCCAGTTGAGCGTCTCCTCGATGGCCTTTGTGTGCGCCTGCTCGACCCTGGCTTGCAGGTCCCTGTCGCCCAGCGCCCACATGACGGAGACGGACTTGGGGACGGAGAACGTCAGGTCGAAGCCTGCGACCGCCTGCGGGCTGGTCGAGGCCTGGGTCGTCAGGAAGCGTGTGAGCTCATCGGCACTGGCGGGCTCACGGTGTCGGTCTGCAACGAACATGTCGTGAGCGATCTGGCGGCGGATCTGCGCCATCTGCCGGCGGCCGGGCTCGGCCTCGTTGTTGTCATTGCGGAAGTCATTGACGGCCTTACGGACGGCGTCAGTGAACTCCTGGTGAAACGCCGGATAGACGGCATAGGGGTTGCCGAGGAGGAGGTTACGCTCGTCAACGACCCCGTCCTTCGCGTCGCGGATGACCTGAGCGTCGGGGCGCTTGCCCTGACCGAAGAGGTCGCGCATCTGCTGCTCAGTGACCTCACCCGTGACATGGAAGTGACGGGTGATCTCCTCCCCCATCCACACGCCTGCTGGCGCCCCTGACTTGAGGTAGTAGTCGCCTAACTCCTGCTTTCGCTCCCGACGCTCGTCGTCGGATGCGACCTCACGGGTGTAGTACTCGTACCCATCCCCTGCGCTCACGCGGTGGATGGTCATCATGGGCGAAGCATAGCTGGCTGAGCCGCTACGCGTCAATGATGCCAGATGTGTGAAGAATTCTTACTGATCGACCAAGTCGATCAGTAAGACTCACATTCAGGCAGAGATGCCTGAGGGCTATTCAGACTGAATGTGGAGGATGGTGTGGGGTGGATCAGGGTAGAATGGTTGACATGGGTGATCAGGATCAGACTGAGCAGGTTGAGGTGGAGCAGAGGACGTCGAGGCGTCGGGGTGCGGCGGCGGCGAGGGCGCGCGCGGACGCGCAGCGCGCCGTCCGCGCGCGCACCAAGGCGCTGGCCGACGTCGCAGACCGGTGGGCGGCCACCGATGAGAGGCTCGAGCGAGCGGCGTCCAAGCGAGATGAGACGATCGAGCGCGCTCGCCAGCGCGCGACCGATCGCTACGACAAGGAGGTCGCCCACATCGAGGAGGGACGCCAGGAACTCATTCGTGAGGCCCTGAACCTGGAAGGTGCGACCACGAGGGAGGTCGCCACGTGGCTGGGCGTCTCCAGCAGGAAGGTGAACTCGTGGCGCGCGCAGCTGGAGGAGGACCAGGGGCAGGAGAAGCCGGACACCACGGCTGAGGCGACGGCATGAAGGGTGGGGGCTCTCGGGTGTGCGAGAGCCCCCACCCTTGTCACTGGCCGGCGAGGTTCTGGAGCCGGTCGGGGCGGTAGCCGCTCCAGGAGTCCGGGCCTGCCACCACGACGGGCGCCTGGGCGTACCCCAGGGCCTTGAGGTGAGCGAGGGCGTTGGCGTCGACCGTGAGGTCGACCTCGCGGTAGGTGACTCCGGCCTTGCTCAGGGCGCGCTTGGTCGCTGTGCACTGGACACAGTTGGGCTTGGTGTAGACGGTGATCATGATCGACTCCTTCCGTTCTGCCCCCGGGTCGGGGGACGCACCCCTTGGCAGCCTGCGGCCGGTGATCGTCAAGGCCGAAGAGTCACGGCCCGCGCGGCGGTACTCGTCATGGCGACGAAGGAGCTGTGACGAGTACCGGGGCCAGTGGGGCGTGACGTGCCTTGACGATCGGCTGACCGGCCGTGGGCTACGATGGGTGTCCCACGAGACGGGACCCACCCAGCCACCCACCGGCGCGTCAGCGCCGCCGGCCGAGAGGCCGGCACAGAAGCGCTGGAAGACCACCACCTAATCGCTGGGACACCGCACGTACCTCACTCACCGATGCGGGAGCCCCGGGGTCTTCCCGGGGCTCCCGCGACTCGGTCGTCAGCCGGCGGTGTGTGCGGGGGTGGAGGTGGTGGTGATCTCCCAGGGTGCGTCGGTGTATCCGGGCAGGGCCGGGGTGACGGCGCGGCGCAGGCCCTCGCAGAAGGCGCGGGCTGCGGAGCGTTCCCAGCCGGGTGCTTCGCAGGCCTGGTACTCGTAGCAGCTGATGGCCTTGAGGACGTCGACGGCCTCCCAGTCGAAGCGGACCGGGGTCGTGTAGCTGTAGATGTACAGCTCGGGGGTTTCCTCGTGGCGGGCGCCGGCTGAGGCGGCGTTGGTGTCCAGGAGCATCTGCCCGACCTGGTCGCGGTTGGTGCGGTCGATGGCGAGGGCCTGGCCGTCGGTGGTGTAGACGGTCATGCCGATCTCGTCGGTGTAGCGCAGTGCTGCGTCGAGCAGGACGTTGATGTGCTCGGGGCTGACGATGAACACGGACATGAGGTGCCTCCTTCAGGGGTGCTTGCCGGCGCCGCGCGCCGGTGTCCCCTTGGCTTGTGGGGACACGCCC
>ERZ772968.446-NODE-446-length-20926-cov-5.006804_pt1 | contig 20926 bp, 20 predicted proteins | sample MGYA00580674_ERZ772968 | MGnify/ENA primary metagenome ERZ772968 (study PRJEB29015, sample SAMEA2737940) | human oral metagenome | biome: human oral; feature: human-associated habitat; material: dental | place: China | collected 2138 ...
TAATATAACTATCTGGCTATATTATTACCAATAGTTTTACATTTATGAACCCATGAGCGAGTCACTCACCCGCTGCAATGCCTCCTGTCGCCTGGCATTGGAGGTGCGCATATAGATCTCAGTGATGGTCTTTAGGTCTACCTGGCCTAGTAGCTCGCCAATCGCGGGGATTGTCATGCCCTGCTCCACCAGTGTGGTGATAAGCCACACACGACCATAGTGCGGGCTGATACGCTCGGTGATCCCGGCGCGGGTTTTAGCACGGTGGAGGACGGACCTGTAGGAGGTGTCTAGGATGATTTTGCCGGAGCCGGTGGTGCAGATGAAGGCGTCTGGGCTGTCGCCGATGGTGGCCAGGTGTTCGATGATGTCTTGGTGGAATTTTTTAAAGACGGGGATGGTGCGGTGGCTGGCGCTGGTTTTGGGGGTGTCCTGGTATTTCATGCCGTCTGAGGTGCGGTAGGCGTTTCCCCTGATATGGATGAGGATGGTGTCACCTGTAATGGTGATGTCTTTACGCCTGAGGCCTAGCACCTCTCCTATGCGCATGCCATGGAAGAACGTGAGGATACCTATTATCTTATGGGTCGGGTTTAAATTGTCCACAATTTTCTGCATGGTGGCGGCTTCGGGCAGTTCCTTGCGTGCTGGCTTGGGCTTGTGGCGGGCCTCTTTCACGTCCACTGGATTAGTAGGGATCAGATCCCGGTCTACCGCTGCCTGTATCGCGGTGCGAAGGCGCACATATGCCGCACGGTTATAGGGCTGGTATCCGAATTGTATGGTGAGCGCGTCCCACCAGTCGATTACATCACGGCGGGTAAGTCTTACCAGGGGGATGGTGCGGAGCCGACCGGCTTTGCCTGTGATAGTGAGAATACGGCGGTCGAGGGTGGTGCGGTAATTCACCATAGTGGAGGGCTTTAGGCGTTTTTCTTGGAGGTCTAGCCACTGGCGTAGCCAATCACCGACGGTTCGGGCATCGTCTTCTTTCGTCCGGTACCGGAGGTGCGGGGGTTGCCATTCGTCGAATTCAATGAGTTTTTGTTCTTGACGCAGCCAGGCACCAGCATCGTCTTTGGTGAAGAATGGGTGGGGGCCGGAGTATTTTTTGCCATCAGGTCCGGTGTAGCGGGCGCGGTATTTGCCGGATGATAGCCGTGATATTGTGCCGAAGAGGCGTTTTTTAGGGGCGGGCATGAGGGGTTGTTTCCTGCGATTATTTGTGGTCTATGGGCGGTCTTGCGGTCTACATGTGGTCCGCATGCTTACACTCATGTCCCACTGTGTCGTTTGTTGTCGCTTATTATTTTACGCAGGTCATAGGGCAAAAAAGAAGGACCCCCACGTCATGGTGTACGTGGGGGTCCTGTTAAACGTGGAGCTAACGGGCATCTAACCTTAGTAGCTCTTAGCTTTGTCTTTAGCCAGCTTATTTTTCTTGTGGTCCAGCTAATGTCCAATTTTCAAGGGCGAAAGCGGGGCCGAAAGTGTTGCCAATATCATCTTCGACTATCACGGTCTCGGATCAGATTATCAGTATCCTCACTGATAGCAAGAACACGTTCCACCGCTGAGGGGATAGTAGGCCTTCCTGGAGGATTAGGGTACGTTTCCAACAATGTTCGGAGCGTCAGCCGCACCTGCACATCTAGGATCCGCTCGGATCTCATGGCGTCGATGGTGTGTTCCATTTCAGCCTGCTGGGTTTCCAGCTTCTCGATCTTCCGCCATAAATCTTCTCGAAGCCGGTTGCCGGCTTCGAGGGTGAGCTGGAGTTCGCTCTGCGCCAGCTGAGCCTTTGCTGTTTCCGCTTCCCGCTCAGCAACCGCACGCGCCGCCGCCGATTCCAACGCTTTCGTTCGCCAAAGGGTTCTCTGCACGATCACCGTGGTGGTCAGCGTGGTCACCAGGGTGAGGAGCGCGATGCCGATGCTTTCGGTAATTCCTAGACCCGATAGGGATAGTCCTGTCACTGGGTCCATGTGGCCTCCAGCCCTAGGATAGGGCCACCGCGGAATCGGCCACCGCCGGCACCAAGATGGGGTCCAGGCTGCGAATCAGCGCCTCCACCACAGTGAACAGCACGATTAGCTGGTCGGCCATTCCTTCACCTCCCGATGGTGGGCCGGAGCGTGGGCATCAGCAGTAGCCACTGGCGTGGCGTCAGCAGCTGGAATCACCACCGCCGGCGTGCCCGATGCGCCGACCTTAGACGTTGCGACAGAAGTCAACACGGATGCGATAGCCGCGGTGAAAGCAATGCCCAGGCCGGCTTGCCAGTTCACGCTGTAGACGGCATCGCCGATCGTGATGGTTGCCAGCAGTGCCTGAGCGAAGGTTCGTGCCGCACGGTCGGCAGCATCAATCCAAAAAATACGGGTCCACATTTACTTGTTTCCTTCCTTGAGTAAGGTTTCGATCCGGTCGAGGCGCTCTGGTAGCGTGGCTACCGTGCGGGCGATTTCGGGGATGAGTTTGATTTTTTCGGCCACGAAGTCGACGAAGGTTTTGCCTTCGGTGGCTTTCCAGCCGGTAAACAATGGTTTGTCGTCTTTCCATTCGGGGCCGACAAGTTGGTCTAGGATCCAACGCACCATGCGTGGTTCTCCTTCTTTTTGTTGTGGTTGGTTAGGTGAGTCGAGGAGTTCGGTGGCGTAGACCAGCACGACATCAAACGGGAAGCCGGGGCCAGGATCGGTGTGATCAACTTCCCGCCAAGCTGCGGAAATTTCCGCATGGCCATGAACGCCACGAGCACCTGCGCGAAGTTGATCGGCGTCAATGAACTCTAAGGGGATGTCGTAGAGCTGTGACCAGCTGGCGATTTGTTCGGCGGTCCGCCGCAGCTTTTGGTCGTCGTCAAGCCAGTCTTTCCGGCTCATGCTGGCGTAGCCTGTCAAACTGATGTGCAGGCAATGAGCGTTGCCGGTGGGGCCTGCTGCGTACGGCATGAAATCATCCGTGTTGCACAAAATGAGGTTGCCGTCGGCGCCGGCAAGCACGTTATAGCTGGAGCCGTTAGCGGGATTCGTTTGCCACTGGGCGACGGCAATACCGTCTCGTTCCGGCGGGCACTCCACTGTGTGGATGCAGATGGACTGGATAGCGCTGAGCGACCGGTAACCCACGCCGGGCATGTCCGCGGTGAAATCGGCATCGTATCGGATTTCCATGGGTCCTCCTTCTTCTTGGGTTGGGGTTTCAGATACTGGGATGGGGGCGTAGCGTGATGCGGTGTTGTTTGGGTGTTGGCCCCAGTAGTCGCCGAGCACGAAATTAATATCGCAGTCGACGCCGCCCACAACTTCGCTTCCTGGGCACTGATGGAGCACTGCTTCCGTGGCTAGGACGCCTTCGCTCCAGGCCGCAGTCTGCCACGCCAGGAACTTTCCGCCGCCCAAGTCAGCGATGAGCGCATCTGCGGCAGCCCAAGCGATCACCCTGGAATGCCCGTAAATACCGACTCGTTCACGCCCCAAGACTTCACAGCAGGCACGAAAATACTCGGAGGCAACGCCGTTCCACTCGTCAAGGCTGATAGGGAAATCCACCGCAAAGAACACGGGATGTTCAGAACAGTCGAGCTCGTCGAGTTTCTGCTGGGCCGCCTGGGCATCGGCCAAGCCACCGTTATAGCCGCGCATCACGTCGGAATCATCTTCTTTTCCGAACTGCCATACGAAAGCGACCCCCAGGCCATGCGCCTGGAGGTCACCTAGTTCAGCCTTCTGGATGGGTTTACCTAGCATCCAGCTGGCCCTGGGTGGACTGATGTAGCGGATCACGCCATCATGGCCAGCGGCGCGAATCGCCGCAGCTGGCGGCACGCCAGCACTGTAATCAAGAATTGTTAACAATGTTTTCTCCTTATTGGAAAGTCATAGGCAGCATGGGGTGAGCACCGTGCAAGCCCAGTGTGCGGCGGATGAAATCAATCCCCCGGGGGCGGACACGAGTCGTGTGCGTTACCACCTGGGTGCCGTTCGAACGGGTATAGCCGCCGACCTTCACCTCGAAATAGGTTGCGTAGCGTTGGTATGGGGTGTTCCGCATATCGCCTTTAGTAATCAAGATGCCCCGGTTCCGTAGCTCACGGAAAAGCGTGTTCTGGCCGATGCCTAGCATTTTCGCCACCGTGCCCATGCTGTAGGAGCCGGTGGAATCAATAAAACAGTCGTAGGCATCCGCCTTCGGCCGAAGCTGCTTATTAGCAGCCTCTAAGGCCAGGCGTTCCTCTTCAGCATTGAGCGCAATTAAAAGAATCTCAGAACGGGTCAACTGCGACGGGTCAAACGCCGGCGCCATGCGGGCACGCTTTTCCACCTCGATGAAATAGCGGCGGGCTTGCCTACCCTTCGCGGAGCGCTGGATCATGGCAATCTCCTTTGCCATGTCCAAAGACACAACATGATTCAACCGCGGCCGAGACGGCATTCCCGCAGGTGGGACCGAATGCTCATTTTTGAGCGCATAGTCCACCCCCTCCTCAAAACCGTAGGCAACCATTCGCGGCCACCAATCTTTATAGGGGGTTTTCACTTCCAGAAAACTATGAAGATCACGCCCCAACACCGCCTGAACGCCCACCCCCATGTTCGTAATAGGGATGAGCTGGCCGCCACCTGGTGTATGATTATTATCTGGTTTCGACATGAAGAGTCTCCTTTCGAAATTATTTTTGTATTAGGAAACCCGCGGCCTCACATTTTTAGGAGGGCCGCGGGTTTCCGCATTTGTTGCTAGTGTTAGTGCAGGGTTTTGGCTGTTAGTTAATGGCGAAATCTCGAATGTACATGCCCATGCCGTGCCCGGTCTTTGCTGCCGGGTCCGAGAAATCCACGCTCACCACACCTTCCCTTGTGATGGTGCACCAGCCGGGGGCGCTGCGTTTCTCCGGGCTGGTGAGGAAGAAATCCACATCCCGATTCGGTGGCCGGAACTTCGGCGGAAGGGTCCCTTTCACACCAGCAGAAGCACCGCTGACAGCGACCCACACCATCGCGCCAATCCGGGTGAAAATGATTTCACCGTCATTCCACCGGACCGGATCATCTTCCGGCACGTCAAGACGCCGATTCACCTCCTTGATTTTGGTATCAACATAGCCCTTATTAGCAATATGGGTAGCGGTGACGGGATCACCAATATCCGCATGACCAGTATCACTACGAATCATGAGGGAGGCCTGGCCCGGAGTCAGGAATACTGAGGCCACCGGGGGAAGGCCCTGAATATCACGGAGTTGATGCGTGTGCTCCTTATCGGCCTTCTCCAGCCGGAGCTTGTTATCGGCTTTGTCCACGTAGTCCTTGTTGGTTGCATGAGCCGGCTCAGTGATCGAGGGCGTGGTGATAGCGATCCGACCATCCGCCTTGGTCTTCACAAACGCAGCCCGTTGCACATCATGATGGATACTGAAATCCACATCTCCCGCAGTAATAACCTTAGGCTCAGCAGCGGTACCAGTCAGGTCTCCAGCAAGTTGGATTTTGCCCTGCACAGTAGCGGTGGCGGGAGGCGTCGGCTGTGCCGCAGCAGTGGCGTTTTCCGCAGCAGTTTCCGCTTTCTTCGCTGCCACCTCAGCAGCACGCTCCGCAGTGATAGCACCCTGCCAGGCAGCATAGGCGCGGTCAGCGTCCGCCGCTACCGCTGATTCCACTGACGGCCGGTACTGGAAACTGCGCTCCATGCACGTACGCAGCGACACCGGACCCGTTCCCTCAGGGACCACAACCTCAAACGGAGCGGAACCGCGCACGGATTGGGTGCGGATCTGCACCAGCAGCGGACCAGATTCCACCTGGACCTCGGCTTTGCCGTCAGCCAGATCAACCCGCACGGGGGCTGTCATGATAACCGACCCCGTGAAATCGGCGGAGCCGCGGAGCGCTGGTGCTTGCAAGAGCACGTAGTCCTCGGGGTGGGGCTTACCGCCCACATCGCGCAGGTCAATGATGAGTGTTCGCATATTTTTCCTCCTTGTTGGTTTTATACTTCGTCTCGAACGGTTTGTTCACCGAGGTTTTCCACCTCATGCGAGTGGCGGATAGCAGAAAAACTTGAATAGCGGGTGCCGCCATAGCATGTCCGCCAGTTCGCCATGTAGATCTGGATCTTTGCTTTATAACCAGGCCGGTCAACTACCACCGGTTCTGTTGCCAGCACCAGCGACTGCGCATATTGTTGCGGGGTCTCAAAAGTTGCTGCGACCTCGTGGTACAGCTGACCCTCAGGTGTGTACACCAGCAGGTTCACATCGCAGTAGCCCCAGCCGGTATAAATGGTTTTCCCAATATGGCACCTGGCGTTAAACGTCCACAAGCCCTTCGCGTCCAGCACAATCATGCCGTTTTCCGTATCCAAATGCGCATTCTTCGCAGGACCCACTTGTCCCTTAAAGGGCAAAGTCCGCGCTGTATTTGCCTGCCAGGCGCTATTTAGATTCACCGTCTGATACGCGCACACATAGCCCGGCGCGCCGTCGAGCAGGTCGATGCGGTCGTTGAGGGCGAGCTGGCCGGAGAGGCCGGTCTTGATTTCTTTCTGCATCGGTTTGATGAGACTGCCTACGGCGTCGAAGACCCGGTTCAGTAGGCTGCCGATGAATTCGAGGCCGGTCTTGACGACGAAGGTGGCGCCGGTGGCGAGAGCCCGGAAGATGTCGGCGATGCCACTGAGTACGGTTTTGCCTAGGTCGGCCATGAGCTCGGGCAAACCTTTCTTTCCGAAGGGCATGGCTTCGAGCGCCTGTTGCCGGGCGCGGTCTTTGACGGTTTGTTCGGTGTAGGGGGTGATGGTTTTGACCTGGGCACCTACTAGCGTGTCCCCGGTGGTTTTTAGTGGGTAGTCGCCGCTTTCGATGAGGGCCTTTGGGTCAGTCATAGTTTACTGTCGCCTCCTGCCGTGTGGTGGGTTCTGGGGGTGTGAGATCTGTAGTGAGCTGGTCGAGCAGGGCGCGTTTTTCCGCCATGGACAGGTGGGAAATGTCCGGGGCGGTTACTTCCGGTGGTAGTGGTTGGTTGATGTCTACCCATTTGCCGCCGGCTGCGGTGATCCAATCATGGGGGCCGCGGGGTGGCACGTATTTTATTTCCTGGAGTTCTGGGTGGTGGCGGAAGCCGCACCGGTAGAGGTGTTCTGACCATTGCCTAAGCGTGCTGGTGGGGACTACGAGGGGGGCGGATGCGGCGGGGCCGGCCAGGCCGACGAGGGCCCAGAGGGCGTGTTCTTCGGGGGATTCCGGGTCGCAGGCGGTTTGGAGGGGGATGGGCATTAGATGACTCCTAGATCATGGATGCTACTCATGGAGGATTTCACCCTGGTGAGGATTTGTTCCAGGGGTGAGTGCTGGGCCTGGGGATCCCCGCAGACGCACGACCAGCCGCGGGTGTCGCGGTCTAGCTCGTAGGTGATTTCAGTGACCTGCTCCACCACTACTTGGTCGCCGGGGAGGCCTTTGATGGTGGCGCCGATCCGGTCGCCCAGGAAAAAGTGTCCTTGGCCGCGGTCGCCGATGAACCATGGGGCGCCGTCGCCCAAGGTGAGTTTGTGGGAGGTTTTTTCTCGGGTGTCCCAAAATCCTTCTCGGAGCGCGGCCAGGGCGGAAAGCGTGTAGCCGCGGTCTGCCCCGTCGGCGAAATGTTCCCAGTATTTTGACCAGCCGAGGGTGCGGCTACGCTGGATTGATTTTAGCGACATCCAGGCCAAAATAGTGTCTTCGTAGAAGGGTTTGAGGAGAGTATCCGCAATGACGCCGATGGTCGGTGTGGCAATGAACATACCCAGGTAATTACCAACCAGCGTCACTAGGGATGATAGGGCTTCGTTGACGCCGTAGGTGGAGTGGCCGCCAGTGAGGATTTGCACCGCGGTAGCGGGTTCCCAGGTGAAATCCGCGGCCTCTATACCGGTTAGCGGAGCATCCCGGTACAGCACATAAGGGCACTGGGGGATGGTGCCAAGCCAATTCGGGGCAGAATACTTCACCGGGATATTTGGGTTGGGGATCACTGTGTGCTCGGTGTCAACGTTATGTCCAACCAGTTGTTGGGTGGTGCGGAGGAAGCCTTCCCGGATGGTGCCCCACAGGGAAGTGCCTTCAGGATCAAACCACGAGGACTTGTCCACAATGTCGATAATCAGGCACCCGTGCCGGATTTTCGCACCCGGCCACGGGAGCGGATCCCCTGTCAGGTACCTGCGGCAGTCCACCATCAGCTGGGCCTGCCGCAGCGGACTGGACGCCATATCATGCCACGTTTTCATCCGCGACGAAATAATGGTCCACGGGGTGGTATCACCACCGATCCGCCCCGGCGCGACCTGAATCGCCCAGGTGCGGGGGTTGAATGTGTCGGTCCATTCGGTAAGGTCGAGCGGGTCGTCAGGGAGCGCCCACACGGACCCCTCCAAGCGCCAGATGTTGAGCATGAGGGCGGTTTTGAGTGCCCACCGGGTGGGGCCTAGCAGCATAAACGTGCGGGGGAATTGGACTGCTGCCGGGGTGAGCGGGTTCGGCCACACATAAACGTGTTTCAGCTCTTCGTAGTCGTGGAGGAAATTCAGCTCCAGGTATCTTTGGCCCGTGCGTTCTTTCACTAGGCGGGTGGATTTCAGGCGGCCGGACCACCTGGCCCCATCTTTGTCCATGGTGACATGGATGTTTTTTGTGGGGCGACTATGGTGGTCGAGGGCCCAAGTGGCAAGCCAGTGATCTATCGGGATGGTGATGGTACCGGCCCCGGTGTCGTTGAGTTTCCACTGGAATTTGGCGTGGATGGCGTCTACCAGTCGGCCTTTGAGGTTCCAGTCACCGTCCCAAAACCGGATAAGAGGTGGGGTACGGCGGGCTAGGATGCGGCCCCGCCTGAGGGTTTGACCTTTCCGCCACACGGCCTCTAGCCGGTCTAGGGTGGTTTGGTCGAGGTTTTGGGTGCCCGGCATGAGGTGCAGGATGGTCATTAGAGCCTCCTTCCGCCCCAAGGCCTGGTCCAATATTCGACCATGCGGCATTGGATGGATGACTCCGTGCCCCCGGTTAATGCGGCGCTTACCGGCACTACGGTGGGCGGTGTGTGGGGTGGGAGTGGGTAGAGGAAATCCACACCAGCAAACCGGCCGGCCACATTGGAGCCGTTGGCGGCTACGTAGCGTTCATGGCGTGGATAGGTGTCGATCGTCAAATCTTCCCCGGGGCGGAGTTGTGGGGTGGTGATGGTGCGGCGCCCATCGCGGCCAGTGGGGTCCGCGAAATCATAATCAGGGATAGTCCACTGGCCGGGTGCGGTCATCGCCCACTGCAACCATAGAGGCCGATCGGTGGGGTTATGCACCGTCAGCGTGCCGCTGGTGCTGCCCGGGGTGGCCTTGAACGCTGCCACGTGCGTGTCCCCTTTCCAGAATGGGAACGGGGCGCGCAGGTTCAAGATGAGCTTGGAGTGGTGGAGAAACCTGGGGTCCTTCTTCGACTGTGTTTTACTCTCCTTGAGCTTGACAACCTCTAGGGTGCGGCACTCACTGTTGGTAGTAACCATGATGGTGGCGGGAGTATCCGGGGCGAAGCCCGAATAAAAACGGGACTCGATGGTTTCCCAGTCGCCGGTATCACCGTAGATATCAAACCCCAGCACCAGGTCGATGGGGTCGATAGTGTGGCCCAGGTAGGTGGACCCCTCCTGGAACGCCGACTGCTGCCAGATCCCCGAGATCGGCGCCTCATCAAATAGACCCTGGGGGTCCTCGGCCAGTTCGACGCCTTCCGCGCCCACACCCGCACCGGAAACAGTCCACGTGCGACCGTGGATGTCCGTGATGTCGATGCGGGCGGGGGTTCCAATATCCAACACAACCAACCAGCTCCTTTCAACGGTGTACCGGCTATGCGCCGTTCATGGCCATGACCTGTTGCCGGGCGTGCATCTCTGACCGGCGCAGGCCTTCCTCCACGTTGTTTGTTTCAATGTGATAGTGCACTTCCACCGGCGCAGATGGTTCCTCAGGTGGGTTCGGTGGGGTGCCCGTGACGGCTTGGGTGATGGCCCTAGCGTGCTGCGGATCGGCGTTGAGCATTTCCAGCAGTGGCCTGGCGTGCCTAGTTGCCGCCTCACGCACCACGAATTCACCGTTAGAAATCCATGCGGGGATGAGATCATCAGTGGGGCCACCAGGGCCTTCCACCAGGCCACCACCTGCATAGCCGTGGCCCTGACCCCACATCGTGGTCAAATCAAAACCGTAACGGCTGCGGTAGTAACGCAAGGCTGCCACCATATTCGAGAACGGATTCCGGCGGTCGTCCGGTAGCTCGGGGTCCCGGTGGGCGGCATAGGTTGCCGGAATGATCTGCAATAACCCAACCCCCGCCGATTCCCCGGACCCATTCACGTCCACGATCTGCTGGGCAATGTTCGGGTCGCCACCGGATTCTGACTGGATTTGCTTTATCATGGCGTTGACCTGGGCCGGATCGTCAGCGTTGAAGCCAACCCTGCGCATTGCCGCCATGGCCATGCCACGCCACTGCTCAGCGCCGCCGCCTGGCACATACACATGGTCGATATCACCGTCGTCGGCTTTTGGTGCTTTGATCGGTGAGAGGCCGCCCACCAGATCCAGGCCGGTGACCTCTACCGTATCCACCTGCGGGTCGGCGTCAATCACGCTCGCTGCCGCCCGGGACAGGCTGGTGATTTCTTTCTGCTTCGCGGCGGTGCCTGAACGCTTCGATACGCTCTGGCGGGCTTTTAGCCACTGGCTATAGGCCTTCACCATCGGGATATCATCAGATATGCCAACCAGGCCCAACAGGTCCTTAGTGTGGCCTGCCGCCGCGGTCTTAGCGAAATCAGCAACAATCTCCGAAATACTGGATGGGCCATCTGATTTCGCCCCGGTCACATACGAATCCGGGTCAGACTTACCCGACGCCCGGAACGCCTTGAGCTTATCGCCCGACGGGTCAGTGGTCTCCACAGCACTAGCAGAAGCAGCGTCGGTGTGGCCGAAATCAATATCACCCAGGCCGCCCATGCGGGGCACCTTAATCGGGGCGAAAAACTCCGCCGGCACATGCGCATGATCCGTGTACTGGGGATGACTAGCAGGTGCCGCACTGCCGCCGAATTGGCCATTGCCGCGGCCGCCACCCATCTCAACAGCGGTGCCGGACGGGAGGGTGCCGGAAGTGTGGCCGCCACCCGGGCCCCCGTTATACCAGCCAATCTGCAACGACCCAGAAGGCCCCAGGCCGGGAAGGAACCCAAGCGCGTTAAGGCCTTCTTTTTCTGATGCGGTCGTGAACCTGCCGCCCCAAGGGTCGATACCCGCGGTGTAGCGGGCAACCGCCGACATGGCGCCACTACAGTCGCCCCAGTGGACGCCTCCCCACACGTAGGGTTTGCCCTCCAGGTCGGAAGCAAACGTGTCCAGGTCCTCAATGGTGATGCCGCCCTCGGCGAAGGCGCGCACATCCGTGGGGCCTAGGCTGCCCTTCGCCACCGGGGCGAAGCCCTTCCCCTTGGCATCCACCAGACTATAACCGAAGTGGTCCGCTACCGCGGCAGTAATTGCCACAGCGCGGTCACGCCGGTAGTCATTAGCCAGAGGGATGTAGGCTTCGCCGCCGGTCTCGGGCTCTGCCCATACACGCCATTCGCCACCAGCGGCGATCTGCGGAGAATGGTCTTCCCCACCAGCAGCATAACGGCGGATCGAACCGGTGGCGTGGCGGCTAGCGCGGCTGGAGAACGGGCTGCGGATAGCGCTCAGCTTATCGCTAAACCACTCCGTAACGTTCTCCCACATGTCTTTCATGCCATTCCACAGGCCACTAATGATGGTCTTGCCGGCATTAATCAGCCAATCCTTCGCGCCCTTGAACACATCAAGCACCAGCTGGCGGATACCCTTGACCTTTTCCACTACAGTCTTCACACCGCTCGCTACCGCGCCCGAAGCGTTATTCCACATGGCCACGAACTGGTTCACCAGCCGCTTGCCAAAATCAACGATCAGGCTAACGGCGCGGGAAATAAACTGCTGAAAACTGCTGACGATCTTCGTGATGAACTGGCTAGTAGCAGCAATTAGCCGGGCTTTGAAAGAATCCCAGTTCGTCACTGCCTGCACCACAAAATTAATGATTGCCGCCAGGACCTTCACGACGGCGCCGATGAGCTCACCGATAATAGCGATCACCGGGGCAACAGCCGTAATAATCGTGGCGAATACCTGCACCAGACCCACAATCGCCGGCATCAGAGCCCCAATGACCCCGATCAACGGAGAGATAATATCAAACGCCAACTTGGTGAACACCGGGATCAGCGGAGCCACCGCATCAAAGATCTGCTGCCATGCCGCCACCATCTGCGGAAGGAACGGCATCAACTGCCCCAAATACTGCGTCACCAAATCAGCAAGCATGCCCACCAGGTCCGAGAAAATTGGGGCCAACTGCTGAATCAGCGGGGTCAAGGCCGTAGCAGCAATTTGGATCACCGGCGCCAACGCGCCCACTACCTGGCTCAAACCCTGCGCAACCGGCACCAAGGCAGCAGTTAATAACTCACCCAACACGGGGAGAAGCGGCGCTAACGCGGCACCAATATCGCTCAGCAGCTGGCCAATCGGCCCCATCGCCGGAGCCAAAGCAGACAACCCATCCGCGAAACCCTGCACAAACATCTGAACACCCGGCGCGGCTTGCTGGATGAAATCGCTGATGGCCGGCATGATCGTAGTGCCGATAGAAGTGAGGGCCGTGGATAGGATAGGCATGAGGGCGGCCAGACCATCAGTCATGGAAGAGAAGAACGACCCTAAGGCTTGCTGCCCCTGCACGCTATTTACGAACTCGTTGACCATGGATAGCACTTGACCGAGTGGGCCCAGAGAAGACTGGCCGGCGGTGGCGGCGGCCTGGAACACACCGCTGATGATGCCGCCCACGTCGGATAGGGTTTGGCCGATACCTTTCAGGGTGTTGATGCCGTTTTGCACCCACTGGTCGAACTGGCCAGTCTGGGTTGCCTGGGTAAGGAATTCACCCAGGCGGGCACCTGCCTCACCCAGGTATTGGCCTAACTGGGGCAAATATGCGGAGCTTGCTGCGCCGATATCCACAATGGCCTGGGTGAGAGGCCCAGCCGCTTGGTTTGTGCCGGCAAACGCTTGCCGGGTGTTTTCCAGCATGGTAGCCAGTCCGGTTTGGGAAGCCTCACTGGATAGTGCTGCAATGTTTGCGCGCAGCCCAGTGTTGATTTCGCTAGCGATCCCCGCCAGGCCGGTCTTCAGCACGGGGAGCTGCACGGTCGCCAGGTTCGTGACGTCCTCAGCCAAGCCGTCGAACAGATTGTCCTGCACCGCGAATTTGAGGTCCTGCCACTGGTCGCCCAAGGCCTGCATGGCCAGCACGAACTCTTGTGCTTTCGGGGACAGGTTCGCTAGAGCTTCGGCAAAGGGATCGACGCCACCAGCGGCAGAAGACGCCCCCTTCGCCAGGTTTTCCAGGGCGTCATCGAGGCGTTCCTGGGCGACCAGCACATTTTCGTTTGCCTCTAGCAGGGCGCGCTGCGCGTCGGCTTCCCCACGGGTGGCGGCCTCGACTTTTTCCTTCGCATCCTGAACCTTCTGCGAGCCCTCGATACCGGCGTCGTTCGCTGCCTGCACATCCTTGGCTAGCTGGTTGTTTTTCTCCCGCACTTCATCGAGGTTTTTTACCGCCTTGCGGTATGCCAGGTCAGCCTCGGCGATATCCAGGCCGGAAGAATCCTTATCGGCCTGGGCGTCAATCAGGGATTGGCGGGCGCGAGCAACAGCCAGGACTGCCTCTTCTTCCCCTAGGGCCGCGTCTTCCAGCTCACCCTTGAGCTCTTTCAGGTCTTTGACGGCTTCTTTACGGGCGTCATTGAGGGCGTCTTGGGCTTTCCGGGTGCTCTTCTGCGCGTCTTCTACCCGACGTTCGGCGTCTTCTACCCGACGATTGGCCTGCACCAGGCCGCGTTCGGCAGACTCCACCTGCCGCTGGAGTTGTTTCAGCTTGTCCGCGGTATCGTCGGCTGCGCCGCCGGCGGATTTCCCCATGGCAGAAAACGCCGCACCCACGCTGCTCAGGCCGATGCCTAGAGTGGCCAAGCCTGCCGCGGCAGATGCGGCTATGCCAGGAAGCACTCCCAGCACACCGATCACGCCGGAGGCGGCGGCTGCTACAGACGCCAGGGGGCCGATACAGCCAGCCGCGGCAACGCCAATGATGCCGATGCCCGTTGCTTGAGCTGCCACCATGCCCAATGATGATGCGGCACCAGCAGCCTGCGTGGCCATGGATGACAACCCGGCCGCGGCACCACCCGTATCCACGTCGATCTTGGCCTTACGGTCACGGGCAGCAGCAGCAATCTTTGCCTTCGCCGCCGCGGTATCCGCATCAACCTCAACCGTGGTGTGGCGTTTCTTAGCGGCCCGGTCAATACGCTCCTTAGCAGGAGCAGTATCAGCATCAACCTCAACGGTGACTTTCTGTGGGCGGGTGAGATATTCGATACCCGACTTGGCGTCTGTAGTATCTGCCTCGGCCTGGATCGTGAGTTTCTGATCCCGGCCCAACTGGACAAGCTTCCCCTTGGCTGCGGCAGCATCCACATCCACATCAATCTCAGCGGTAGGAAGATTGGCCATCTCGGCGCGCAACTGCTCCCGGAAATCGCTCAAATCCGGGCGAATCTCCACACCGAATTGGGCGGTAATCCGCTCCAGCTCCGCTTTCAGCCGCTTAGAGAAACCCGAAAGATTCGGGCGAATCTCGACCTTTGCGACACCTGCGGTGTACTCGGCCATAACCAACACCCCCCTTTTTTTGTTAGTGGATTTCTGCTCGATCCCCAAGCAAGCCCGTGAGCAGATCATCCATGTCGGCTTTCCGCTGCTGCTGCTCCAAACGGTCAGCCGCGGTTATTGGTCGGGGCGGCGGCGGCAACGCCGTCTCCAGACGAGCTGTGATAGCGCACAAGGCCTGGGTGAGCTCAATCAACTGCGTAAGTCTGGCTTGGGTGCCGTCCCATTCCCGCAGCGAAGGGGGCGCATGCGGGTTCTCTTTCCGATCCCGCAGCACCTGCTCCGCCAAATCATTATCATCAGCGAGAGCCGCCAGATAGTGCGAACCTGGCGGCAACTGCTCTAGGAGCTCGATGAACGTCGCCCAATGCCGCTCGCCACGCAGGAAATCATCAAGGTCGATATTTAGATAGTGGTGGAGGTCCCACCTAATCTCCGGCCCATACTTGTTGATGAGGCCGGTTACATAGGGAAAGTGACCAGCTCATCAACAATCCCCTCACCGTAGAAATGGGCTTGGATGTCGATGAACACACCAATTGCTACTTCCTCCGCGTCATCACCAACGTTATTGAGGGCGGCTAGGAAGCGGCGGTAGTCATCCTTGAAAAGAAGGCGCAGCACACCAGTGGCGTTGCCAGCACGGGCCATCTCCTCAATAGCCAGCCGGTCCGTGTAGACCGGCTTCTGGATCTCAATCGGCGGGGTGAACCCATACTCCTCACCAAGCACAAACGGGTCATCCGTCACAAAAGTACGTCGGCGATGCCCAGCACGGTTTTGCATGGCCATGCCGCGGGCGCGGAATCGCTCAAACCGGTCCTCTACCGGATCCGCCTGGGCGGCTTGGGTCTTTTTCGTGGTGCTGGTTGTGGTTTTTCTTGGCATGATTTATTTGTCTCCATTCATGGGGGTGAAAAAACCGCGGTAGGCGATGGTGCTTACCGCGGCGGTTGGGGGGTATTAGGTGAACTGTGGGCTAGAGTAGGGAGCCCATCTTCGAGTATGGGGTGACCTGCACCCGAGGGGCGTTGGTAAGGGCCGTGAGCACCTGGCCTACGGATGCGGGTGTTGCTGACCACAGCCCTAGTGCGGTGCGGATCCGGCCGGGCCATTGCCTATCCAGTGCGGTGGATAGTGCTGTGGCTTTTGCCTCGTCACCGGTGTTGTAGTACGCCCACACCTGGAGTTCATCGACGACTCGCAGTAGCTTCGAGTAGTCATGTCCGCTACCCACATCACCAGCCACCGGGGTGGCCCAGTTCGCGCGCACATCCATGATGAGGGGGATTCCCCCGGTCAGGCCACGGCAATAGCCGATGAAATCAGCCATCTTCGTGGTCAGCCACTCCTGGTATTCCTTGCTCTCATGCGGGGTACCATCACCCCGGCGCGGCCAGTCGGCGGCACCGGTATCACTCTTGTATAGGGTGAGGTCGTGGGCGGAGAACGAGCCGGAATCCCAAAACAGCTCGGTGATGATAATGCCATCAATCAGGTCCCCGTACTCGGCGGCAACCTGGGCAACAGCACCGCCGAGCATGTCCCGAATAGGGCCGGGGTTGGTGAGCGCCGCGGGTGATGGCATATCCCGGATAGTGCCGTCCCGGGAAACAGCCTTCCACTCGGGCTGGTTCCCCAGCGTGGTGGTAATCATCATGTCCAGGGTGAGGAAAACATTCTCGATCCCAGCAGCCCGGAGGGCGGTGATGGTATCCCGGATGGGATTTTTCCCAGCGTCAATAGACACACGCTCTGGATGGGCCGGCCATGGGAACAGCGTCCATTCGGGGCGGCCCACAGCAAGATCAATCGTGTTGTACCCCTTCGCTATGGCTTTCTGGGCGATAGTCGCCCAGTCGCGGTCAGCCGCGTTTGAGGTGTCTTCCCACCCAACACCAATGGCGCGGGTTTTCACCCCTGCGCGGTCCATGAGCCGCCCGAGCAGGCCGGACTGCTGTACCTGTTCCCGCACAGTGCTGACGGTTTTGGTTTCCAGTGCGGTGAGCCGCTTTGTGATCGGCCCAAGATCAACTGGGGACTGAGCCTTGAGGGCGTCGGCTACCGCGGTTTTGATGGCCTGCGGGTCGACCTGCGCGGGCTGTTCTTTCAGCTTTTCCAGGCTAGTGACCCGGGTTTTCAGGCTTTCACTAGCGACGGTCACGGCATCAGCGGTGACGTGGGCTGATTCGATGCCCTGCTCGATACGGTTGAGCCGCTCCGCCGACAGAGGGGTATTAGGGTCGTCGTTATTCCAGGTGTTACGGGCATACGCCATGATTCCTCCTTCTTATGGGGCGGCGGTTGGTAGGAGCCCTCGCCCAGGTAAGGTGTTGTTACCGGCGAGGGCTAGGAGGGGTCCTTAGTGACCTCCACTGTCTTCGGGAAACCACCACCGGTGAGGTCAGTGGCGGTGATTGATGGGGCTGCGGATACCTTAGCGATTACGAAACCAGCATCCACCGTGCCGGTAGCCTCAGCCTCGTTTTCACCCAAAGCGCGGAGAGCCGCCTGCACAGCCGCAGCATCAGCGTTATAGGGGATAGCAGCGGTGGTTTTCCCACTAATGGTGATGGTGTAAGTGCCGCCTGTGGCACCCTTGACGGAGAACTTGAACTTGCTATCTGAGAGCTTGTGGGCGCCAGTGACACCCATGAGCTTCGCCAGCTCCGGGGTGAAGCCGGGGCCGGCCAAGCCGAACCCGTACATGGAGCCGTACTTTTCATCTTCCTGCGCAGCCAAGGTCAGCGGGAACGTTAGCGCATCTGTTTCGGAAAAACTCTGTTTGCCACGCTTTTCGACCGTGATCTTGGGGAAAACGAAATGCGGGTAGATCTCAGCACCTGGGTCGCCGTCCTTAGCGAGCACCAGGGCGGAGTATTCCCGCACCCGGGCAGCCCGGCGCTTCTTAGCGAAAAATCCGGTGCCCTCATCGTACTGCCCCTCCAGAAGATCGTAGAACATTTGCAGGGTTCGCCAGCGGGATTCTTGGGCGGTGAAATCAATCGTAAACGTTTCATCGGTCACGAATGTACGGCGGCGGCCGCGGCTACCATAGCCCTCAGGGCCTTCCACCTTCGAGTCGGGGGCCAGCTCAACGCCGGCTTTTTTCTCACCTTCGCCGATTGAGAACCAGCCTTCCGGCAGCTCTAACAGCTTACCTGTGCTATCGGTGATGTGCTCTGGGATTTCAGTCCCGTAGGGGCACATCAGCAGCGCGTAGTCCAGGGCCGCAAAAAGCAGGTTGTCTGTTTTTTCTTTTAATTTGTAGAAGTCCGTGGTAGTCACGGCTATCTCCTCTCCCCGCACGGTGCGGGCATTAAGAAAGCCCCCAGGAAAGCCCGGGGGCAAGGGTTGTTATTTGTGGCTTCGGGGCCGGCGGATCGTGATCTCATAAAGAGCATTCACATACCGATGATCTGGGTTGATCCATGGTGGCATTACTGATCCTACCCGCTCGGTGATACTCACGATACGGACCGGTACTTGCGGGTGAGTAGGGAAAACGTCTAGCATCCACGCCCTCAAGTAGCTGTTGATTTTCTGGGCGTCAGCACGGGTTTCCGCCAATACCCCAATCTCTACGAGTGGGACATCCACCTGGTTGTTGATGTCAGCGGCCCCAGTGGTGCGCTGTACCACAATCAACGGTGCTTGCTGGATCTGGGTTTCGTAGTCGTCGGGGATCCACGTGCCCACCCATGGCTGGGGCGTCATCTGCTGGGCTACCTGGTCGAGGGCGGCCACAATGATTTGTTCCGCATCCGGCCACGGCACCAGGTCGTCGGGAATGGTAATGGTCATAGCCGCACCGCCTTAATTGTCTTACGCAGCATCGCCCGGGGCGCAACACTGCCCCGCCCATGGCGGGATTTGATCCTGTGCCCGAACTCCACCGGCACACCATAGGGGGCGTCTATCGAGACCGTGGCCACCAAGCGCTTGCGGGCTTTACCCGTGTAGGGGCGGGCTATTTCCACATCAACTGCGCCTGAGGCTGCCAGCCGGCCGGTATCCCGAGGCGCCACCGTGGAGTAGATGGCCTGCGCTAAATAGCCGGCACGGTACAAGAGTTCCTCCACCTCAGGGCCTTCCAGATACCCTTTCATGATCCGGGGTGAAAACTTCATGACTATCGCACCTCCTCACAGATCACCGCGGTCCCCACAATGACGCCCTCCCTGCGGGGATGCTCCCACAACTGCGACTCAATGACCTTCAGTTTTCTTCCGAAACCCTCGATAATATCCCCGGTGCGAATATCCGGGGCCTGGCGTTTGATATACACCGTTGGCCGGGTAGACACCACCATTTTGCGGTCTGTATCGACCGTGGCCTGAGCCCAGGCGATTCTCGCCCCAGTGATCGTGAGAACCGGCACGGGGGCAGTCAAGTCACCAAACCTATCCCGGCTGCGACGGAGCACTTGGATTGTGGCCATAGCGTCACCATCCTTCGGCAGTGATGCACCGAAAACGCCGCTTAGACAGGGCGTTCTCCAGCATCGTGCGCTCCTGGGCAGAAATGAAGAAATTCCCCTCACTGTTACGAAACGATAGCGTAGAGGTGAACGGGCCGGCAGTATCAGTGACGGACTGGGCACCATCCGAGAACTCGGCGTTTTTCTCCGCCAACAGAGCGCGCTTCACAATGGCAACCGTGACAACCCGCAGCACCGACGCCAGGAGCGCATCTGGGTTTTCAGGGATGGTCGGGTATGTGGCGCGGAGGAACACACTAGCATCCTCCAGCAGCACCTGAAGGTCTTCATCACTCATACCATCGGGAATGAGTCGCCTGGCGCGGGCACGCAGGTCATCCGGGGATGCGTAGGCCGGCATGTTAGCTACCCAGGCCGGTGATCTTAATGACCGCGAGCGGGTCCGTTACCGCGTAGGCGAGCATGGCACGGGTTTTCGTCCAGGTCAGGTCCCGGTCCTCATCACGGTAGGTTGTGGTGGTAATGCCTTCTTCCACACCCATCGTGCCTACTTGCTGCTCGGCAATGAGCCAGCCTTCGCCCTTAGTGGCCAGCGGGCTGGAAATAACCTCTAGGCCCTTGTTCTGCAGGAACTTGGATTCCGCCTCATCGTCGTCAAAGGCATTGGAGAATTCCAGGTGGTCATCGGGGTGGAGAGCTAGCAGATTGTACACGTAGCCCATTTGGGATTTCCGCCCCTCGGTGAAGGCCTTATTAATGTCAGCCCGAATGGACTTGGCTGCGGTTTGGTCTAGCTTCTTGGTTTTGTTGATGGTTGCCCAGCCGCCGGACTCCACCTTGATGATATCCGCATCGTAGGCGGTGAGTGCTTCGCGGACGGCCTGCATGCCCATGCCATCGAGATCATAAACCATGGTGTTGGCGACCCGCTGGGCACGCCGCTGCATCATAGTCAGGTCATTGCGCTTTGCAGCCTCATCAGTCACGGAGAACTTACCGCCGACCTTAACGGTCTTGATGACCTTGGGGTCATCAGTAGTGACATCAACCGTGGGGTAGTTACCACCCGGGGCAATGACACCATTATGGTCGTCAGCCAGTAGGGCATTCTTCAGCGCTACCTCGTAGAGGATAGCGCCACCCTTAGCCTCACCAGTGGAGAAAATCCGGTCAGTGAACATACCAAGGGCAGTAATATCAGCGATATAGCGGGCGATACGTGTGGGCTCCTGGAGCATCATGTCCAGTGTGATAACCCCGTCGGCCACTGTCGGGGCGACGCCGGGGAAAAGGCCAGTGTTTTTAGGCATGAGAAATTCCTTGTCTTAGAGTAGGGCAATAGTGGCGGGTTTACCTGATGTGCCCTTGGTGAGCGCGATAGCGACCACAGGGCCAGCAGCAGCCTTGACTACCTTGCCGTCGGCTGCGGTGCTGAGCTTGTCGCCGGCAACAAACGTGCCAGCGGCTAGGGCATCGAGAACATGCCCGGCGCGGTAAACAGTGACATAGCCGTCCTTGTCTACATCATGAGCTACTACACCGAATGGGTAAGCGTCAGCGGCGGCAATATCAACGACCGGGGTTCGGCCAACAATGTCGTCGGCGGGAACAACAAATGTGCCGGCGGGGATTTTCTTCTTCGCTTTCACC
>ERZ772968.453-NODE-453-length-20813-cov-3.330379_pt1 | contig 20813 bp, 22 predicted proteins | sample MGYA00580674_ERZ772968 | MGnify/ENA primary metagenome ERZ772968 (study PRJEB29015, sample SAMEA2737940) | human oral metagenome | biome: human oral; feature: human-associated habitat; material: dental | place: China | collected 2138 ...
CTCAGATTTGCGTTTTCGAGCTTATAAGCAGACAACCGGCAAGCGCAGCGAACCGAGTTGGTCGCTTAGATTCTTCACCAGGGGCTTCATCAGATTCTTCACCAGGGAGGCTTCATGGTCGAATCAGCGTTTCCCTGAGGAAGGCGGGGCAGCTTTCCCGGGCCGCCCCGCTTTTTGTCGGCCGTCGCGTCAGTCCACGCCGACCATACCGGCGATCAGCGCCATGCGGATGGGAATGCTGAACCCGATCTGACGGAAGTAAAGCTGGAACTCGCTGTCGTCGATGGCGTAGTCGAACTCCACGTCGTTGCGGGGCAGGGAGTGCATGATTCCGACGACCTTTCCGGTCTTCTTCTTGATCTTCTCGAGGCCCTCGAGCGTGATGTAGAAGGGTTTGATCAGGTCCATGAAGGCCGCGCGCGCCTCGGGGTCGTTCTTGGGCACGCTGCATCCCGGAAGGTAGCAGGCGTCGACCTCGGCCATGCAGTCCATGTCCTCCTCGCTCGTCAGGTCGTTGTGCACCGTCACCTTGGCGCCCGTCGCCTTGATCTTGTCCATCACGAGCTGCGGGATGGGGTTGACGCTGGTGCCGACGTAAACCAGTTCCGCCCCCATCGTGGCCAGGCCCAGGGCGAAGGAGTGCCCGCTGCGCGCACGGGAGAGGTCCGAGGAGGCGATCATGACCTTGACGCCCTCGAAGCGCCCCAGCGCCCGGTAGATGGTGTAGACGTCCAGCAGGCCCTGCGTGGGATGGGTGACGTTGCCCCACCCGCCGCTGATGACGGGGACGCGCGCGCCGGGAAGCGCGGGGAAGACCTCATTCTCGTTGGGGTGCCTCAGGGCAATGATGTCGGCGTAGTAGGACACCGTGCGGAGGTAGTCCGACAGCGACTCGCCCTTGGCCGTGGAGGAGCTGGTGGTGGGGTTCGACTCGGAGAGCACGGAACCGCCGAGGCGCAGCATGGCGACCTCCGTGCTGAAGCGCGTTCGGGTGCTGGGCTGGAAGAAGAGGGTCGCCAGCACCTTGCCCTCCATCAAGTTCAGCTTGGACCGCCAATAGGGCTCCAGCATCTCCCCGGCCTCGAAAAGGCTCTGGAGCTGCTCGCGCGTGTAGTCGGTCAGGAACTCGAAATTTTTTCCCCTCAGTCCCGTCTCGGCCAGTTTGTCCTTGATCTGGAACGGGGTGAAGCTCTTCGGCAGGGCCATGAAACGTTGTCTCCTTTCAGACTCGGATATTCGTGATTTCTTTCAGATGCCCGTGATTTTTCGAAAATCAGATCTCGGCGTCCCGGTTGAAGTCCTTGGAGTAGATGTAGGACAGACGTTCGCGTCCCGTGGCGTAGACGGCCTGCTGCACGAAGGGCCCGAACCAGACGAAGTCCTCCTTCTGCACCTGGACGTAGTCGTCGCCCAGAATGTAGACGCCCTGGCCCGAGAGCATGTAGGCCCCGTGCTCCTGAACGTGCGTCTCGATAAAGGGATGGCAGCCGGCAGGCTCGAAGCTCAGGATATGGAAGTTCATGTCGAAGCCCAGGTCGGTGGGCAGAAGGTCCTGGATGAAGACGTTGGCCATATCGTCGTAGATGCGTTCCTGGATGTCGTTGACGTTGCCCCAGAACGTCCGCGCGGCGTGCCCCTCGATGGGCGTATAGCGCTGCTTGTAGAAGAGGATCCGCATGGTTCCCTTGGATTTGTTGGCGAAGTCCATCCCCACGCCCGCCGGGGAATAGGCGTAGCCGCCCTGCTTCAGGACCTTCTCCTCCCCGCCGATCTTCACCGACAGCTCGCCCTCTCCGTCCATGAAATAGACGAAGGTCTCGATCCCCTCCTCCGCGCTCCAGGTCCGCGTGGTCTTGGCGCCCGGCTCGACGGTCGAGATATAGAACACGAAGCTGGCACCGTACTTGGGAGAGGCCAGGATCGTGGTCGAGAACCCCTCGAAGAAGGGAAGGACGTTCTTGACGCGCCCCTCCGGAGGAATCACCGTGTAGCTCCAAGGCTTCACAACCGCACGCGTCGTCAGATTGCCTTTCGGATAACCCATAGCGAAACACCGCCTTCATCAGTTTTTCGGCGAGGCCGTGCCCGGCCCGTGCCGCAAAACGGCTCCGTCCCACGAATAACGGCCCGACAGGGCCGCCGCTTCGGGGAACGTACCGTTTCCGTTTGTGAAAAGTATAGAAAAGCGAGGGAAGGAAATCATTGTGAATGAAACATAAAAAAGCGTCCTGGAATTTATATGCTTACAACAACCGACTCACGCGAACCCGGAGATATCAGGACGCACGTCCTCCGGCCAGCATATCCGTTCGTATCCGCACGACGACCTTTTTGATCGGCGCAGGGTCGCCCAGCGTGACGTAGGGCTGGTGCCCGTCCTCGGGATAGAACAGGGCGAAACTCTTCCCGGCGTCGTTGCGCATCAACAGGTCCCCCTCCCCGCTGTAGAGCTGGACGTCCGTCTCCGCGTTGTAATCCCCCTCCGGAGTCAGCTTCCCGATGGGGCAGTACCCCACATACTCCACCCCCCTCAGGGTCGCCTGAAGATCGGCGTGACGCTTGTGGTTCTCGAACGGCGCACGGTCCCTGGATTGGGTGGTCGGTTCCTGGACCAGGGCGAACACACGGTCCCCATCGATCGGATACCGCCCCGGAGCCAGGGAGAGCAGGTCGTTCCCCCGAATGTACTCGAGCGCCATCCTCACGCCCTCCCCAAGGACATAGTAACGTTCCGCATGTTCCAGCAAAGCTCGGATCATCTCGAAAATCTCCTTTCGTAATGGACTCTTCCTCCCCACGATTTTAGCGGGAAACCGTTTTCCGGCCTCCCATTATTTCCTATTACGAAATAATGTTTTTGATTGTGAAAATATCGATGCTATACTTCGGCCGACCTGCACGATACCGTGGGCGGGGTCCGAAAACGCCGTCCTCTCGTCTCCCACGAAGGCGCGTCTTTATCCGTTCCGCCCGCCGCAACGGGCTTTTACGTTCATCTCTTTACCGGGGACCCCGCCGTCTCACTCATGGATCCATCCACCGGTTTTCCGAGCGGCGGCCATCCCACCGTCCCATGAGACATGACAGGAAAACGCGACGTTTTGTAAGGGGCATTGGGGGTACCTTACAAAAAACGGGCGAGGATCAAGCCGAAAGAGGGGGTGCGCAATGTCTTTCAGTCCAAGGAACGAGTCCGCTTTCAACGACACGAAAATGCGCAGCGGGAAGGTCACTCCGTGTTCGGGAATGTGTTCGTTCTGCACCGCGGAGTGCGTGGGGACCTGCGAGGTCGGATTGGCGGCCATACTGGGGAAGGCCGCGGTCTACCCGACGAATACCGGGAACAACCAGATCGCCAGCGAGAAGGACAACCCCATCGACTACTCCATCTTCAACATCAACGGGCGCTGCTTCGGGGCCCGGGGAGCCGAGGAGGACGGGGACCGGGCGACCATCTTCAACGTGAAGCTGGACCGCGTCATCGAGGGGAAAAACCCGGTGCGGCTGAACGTGCCCCTCGTGCTTCCTGCGATCATCAAGCTGAACTGGAGGGACTATTTTTCCGCCGCGGCGATGGCCGGCACCGTGTGCGTCATCGGCGAGGGATCTCCGAGCAAGGACCCCCACGTCGAGTACAGGAACGGCAAGATCGTGCGGTTCGAGATGCTGAAGGAGATGCTGGACGCGTTCAACCGTTACGACCGCGGCTATGGGCAGATCGTCCTGCAGTGCAACGTGGAGGACGATGCGCAGGGCCTTGCGGAGTATGCCATTACGCAGTGCGGCGCCGGGGCCGTCGAGATCAAATTCGGGCAGAGCGCCAAGGGGACGCAGCCCGCGGTTCGCCTGCCCTCATTGGAGAAGGCGATGGCCCAGAAGAAAAACGGCCTCCTGGTCCATCCGGACCCGGAGGACCCCGCGGTCGCCGAGGCCGCCAAGAGGGGAGCGTGCCCCGTCTTCTGGTCCTACAACCGCCTGCCCATGTGGACGGAGGAGTCCCTGACACGGCGCGTCCGCAAACTTCGGGAGCTGGGTGCGCGCAACGTCTATTTCAAGATGGCGGGGTACGACCGCCGGGACATCGAGCGCGTGCTCCGCATCGCCTCGTCCGCGGAGGCCGACATGGTCACCTTCGACGGCGCCGGCGGCGGCTCGGGATACAGCCCGAACAGGATGATGAACGAATGGGGCCTGCCCGCGGTGTGCATCGAAAACGCCGTCGTCGGCGTGTGTCGGCAGCTGGAGTCGGAGGGGAAATACATCCCCTTCGTGACGATCACGGGCGGTTTTTCCGGGGAGGACCAGGTTTTCAAGGCCCTGGCCATCGGAGCGCCCTACGTGAAGGCCGTCGGGTTGTGCCGCGCGGCGATGGCCGCAGCCATGGTCGGCGACCAGGTGGGGAGATCCCTGGAGGAGGGCTCCGTGCCGAAGCATCTGCAGAAGTTCGGAGGGACCCGGGAGGAGCTTTTTCTGGAGCTTGGGGAGCTGCGCGGCCTCTACGGCGAGGCGGCGGACCGAATTCCGCCGGGGGCCGTCGGGGCCTATTCCTACCTGAAGAAGATCGCCTTCGGCCTGCAGCATTTTGCGGCCCTGAATCGGAAGTTCGACATCGGCCTGCTCGGCCCCGAGGACCTGATCCCCCTCACGGAGGAGGCCCGCCGGCTGCTCCGCGGCACGTGGTTCGAGCCCTGAGTCCGGGGAAAGGCCAAGGGAAAACGGAGGGATTTTCCGATCGATATCCCTCATTTTTGTTTCTTATCGTGAAATATCGTTTTTTATTGTGAAAATATCGATGCTATACTTGGGACAATCGGCGGAGGAGGAGGCGTATCAGGTTGGCGGAGGAGCGCGAGGGGGTCAAGTCCCTTGGCAAGGCGCTGAATATACTCGAATGTGTGGCCGACGGTCCCGACGGGGCCGGCGTCAGCGAGGTATCCGCGCGGCTGGGCATCAACAAGGCCTCGGTGTCGAAGATGCTCTCGACTCTGGCCGCCCATCGTTTCGTCCGTAAGGACCCCCAGACCCGGCGGTATCGGCTGGGCTATCGTCTGGTGGAGCTCAGCGCGCACCTCATCGAGTCCATCGACCTCCGCGCGGAGGCCCGTCCGCACCTCAAGGCCCTAGAACACACCATCAACGAGGTCATCAATCTGGCCGTCTACCACAACGGAGAGGTCATCTACGTGGACAAGTTCGAGGGAACGAAGTCGCTCCGTCTGCACTCCCGCATCGGAGGGCGCGCCAGCCTCACCTGTACGTCGGTCGGGAAGGTTCTTCTGGCCTTCCTGCCCGAGCCCGAACGGCGCTACCTCATGGACGCCGCGGCCCCGGAGCGGCGGACTCGCCTCAGCGTCGCGACCTGGGAGGAGCTCGCCGGGCAGTTCGCCGAAATTCGGAAGCAGGGCTACGCCCTGGACCTCGAGGAGAACATGGAGGGCGTCGTCTGCGTCGGAGCGCCGATCTTCGACTACTCCGGCAAGGTCGTCGGGGCGGTGAGCGTGTCGTGCCCGACGGTGCGCGGGGATATGACGCGCCTGCTGGAGCTCAAGGACCGTCTGCTGGAGGCCTGCACGCGGATATCCGCGGACTGCGGCTACTACGCCGCGGAACGGTGAATATCCTGCGGGATTTCTCGTAATTGCTGTGGTTTTCTGTACTTGTGCTTGGTTTTATCTCAATTCGTTTTCGCGCCTCGTTTTCACGCCTCGTGATTTTTACCATTCAAAGGGAGGAATGCAGTGATGATCAAGACACCGAAGCTTGTAATGATCCCCGGCCCCACGCCGGTGGTCCGTTCGATCCAGGATCAGATGGCCCGGGAGACCGTGGCCTTTGGGGACGCGGGGTTCGTCGCGGACTTCAAAGGGGTGGTCGCCGACCTCAAGTCGATGTGGCGCTGCGACGGCGAGGCCTTCGTCATCGCGGGCAGCGGTACGCTGGCCATGGAGATGGCGGTCTCGAACGTCACCAAACGCGGGGACTCCATCCTGATCTGCTCCCACGGGTTCTTCGGGGACCGGTTCATCGACATGTGCGCGAACAAGGGCCTTGCCGTCGACACCCTGAAGGCGGAGTGGGGCTCGGTCTATACGCCCGAGCAGATGGACGCCGCGCTCTCCGCCAAGAAGTACGCCGCCGTCACCGTGACCCACGTGGACACCTCCACGGGCGTCGTCGTCCCCCTCAAGGCGATCTGCGACATGATGAAGAAGAAGCACCCCGACGTGATGCTGATCGTCGACGCGGTCGCGGCGGCGGCCGGCGCGGAGGCCTGGATGGACTGGGGCATCGACGTCCTGCTGACGTGCAGCCAGAAGGCCTTCGGCGTCGCGCCGGGGCTGGCGATCCTCTGGGCAAGCGGGAAGGCGGTCGAGAAGCGCCGCTCCCTGGGGAAGATTCCCGAGTCCTACGCCGACTTCGAGCGCTGGATCCCCATCATGAACGATCCCTCCAAGTACTGGGGCACGCCGCCCGTCAACATGATCTGGGCCCTCAAGGAGAGCGTCCGCATCATCAAGGAGGAGGGGCTGGAGGAGCGCTACGCGCGCCACATCCGTCAGGCCGGCTACTTCGTGGCGGGCATGGAGGCCCTGGGGTTCCGTCCCGCAGCGCCGAAGGAGATGCGCGCGCCGACGCTGACGGTCTTCTTCTATCCCGAGGGCTCGGGGCTGGAGGACGCGGCCTTCCGCGCGAAGCTGGGGGAGGAGGGCATCTACTCCGCGGGGAGCCTGGCCGGTTTCGCCGGCAAGAGCTTCCGGCTCGGGCACATGGGCAACATCGACAAGCACATCCTGGTTGGGGCCATGGCCGCCGTCGAGCGCGCCTGCCTGAAGTGCGGCTACAAGATCGAGCCGGGCAAGGGGTTGGGAGCGCTCCAGGCCGGCCTGGCGAAGGAATAGCGACCGACACGAGCCGGACAGGGCGGCCCTTCGGGGTCGCCTTTTTCGTGCGTCCAGAAAGTTTTGTATAATGACTCGATCATGAAGTCCCCGCATCGTGATTTCACAAGGAGGCGATGGCTATTTCCCTGACTGTCCGAGAACTCTTGACCTCCCAGGAACTCGCCGAGACCGAGCTGATCGCCGGAGCGGGCGGGCTGGATCGACCGGTCAGGAGCGTCAACGTCATGGAGGCTCCGGACATCGCCCGGTGGCTCAGGGGCGGGGAGCTGCTGCTCTCCACGGGCTACCAGTTCCGCGACCAGCCGGACGATTTCGACGACCTCGTCATGGCCCTGCACAAGGCGGGGGCGGCGGCGCTGGGGTTCAAGGGCCGTTTTCTCAGCGAGTTTCCCCCTCACGCCAAGGACCTGGCCGAGTGGCTGGGGCTGCCGATCCTCGGCCTTCCCCTGGAGCTGCCCTACTCGGACATCATCCGCATCGTCATTCTGAGGACGGACGAGGTGGAGAGCATCCGCTTCTCCGAGTCGGTGCTGCGGTCCTTCACCCAAGTCGTGGCGGAGGGGGGCGGAGCCGACGGGATCGTCCGCAACCTGATGTCCTTTCTGAATACCGAGGTCTGCTTTCTGGATGCCATCTCCGGCCGCTGCTTCTGCGCCGCCAGGGGCGGCTTCAGCCCCGTGTCGAGCGCACGGGAGAAAAAGGCGCTCCTGAGCCGGCACTACCACGAGCGGCTCGGGCTGGGCAACACAACCTACGGCCATTTCATCTTCAAACGCTGGCCGGAGGGCAGTGCCTGGCGCGTCGTCCTGGAACACGCAAAAACCGCGATGCTCTTCAGCTTCCAGCGGGATATCGCCGCCCGACAGGTGGAGGCCCGCTATCGGGACGAGTTCGTACAGGACCTGATCACCCGGAACATCCGATACCGCGAGGAGCTCCTGAACCGGGGACGCCAATTCGGATGGGATCTGTCCGGCTCCGTCCGCTGCGTCATCTTCGACATCGACGAGTACAAGCGACGCTTCGGACAGCCGATGTCGAAGCGTGAGACGCGGGAGCTCGAGGAATCCCGCCAGCGCATCTACGCCCTCTGCAAACAGGAGATGAGGGCCGTGTTCCGGGAGTGTCCCTATTCCACGATGAGCGACTCCATCATCTTCCTTGTAACACCGGAACGGAACATGGACTTTCTATCGCGGCTCCGCGTCGTGGCCGAGGTTGTCCGGAAGAAGGTGCGCTCCTGGACGGACTTCACCCTCACGGTGGGCTGCGGCGACGAAAAAACCGATTTCATGGGCTGCGAGGAGAGCTACGAGGAGGCCCGCAGGGCCATCGAGATCATGCGCCCCTTCTGCGGGGGCAACGCCCTGTACTTCTGGGAGGAGCTCGGCGTCCTCACCATCCTGTCGCCCATCGCCGACGGCATGGAGGCCCGGAAGTTCTGCATGCGCCGCCTGGGCAGCCTGAGGGAGGACGAGCAGCTTTTCGAAACGCTCCAGGCACTGGTACGGTGCGGCTGGAACCAGAGGGAGACGGCACGGGAACTGCAGGTTCACTACAACACCGTCCGCTATCGATACGAGCGGATCTGCGAGCTGACCGGCGACCTCTCCTCCCCCGAGAAGCAGGTGGAGATCTCCGTCGCCCTTCACCTGTGCCGCCTCAACCCGGATCTGTGCCGCCCGGAGGCCCCCAGTCCGCCTCTACGGAGCAGCCATTGACCGGAGAGGCCTTCGCCAGCGCCGTGCCGCCCCGTTGGCCGGGGTCACTGCATCAACGTGCTCCTGAGCCCCTCCGCATCCAGAATCTCGATATCGGGAGGCCGGTATCGGACGAACCCCATGGCCTCCAGCTTCCTCAGCTCCCGATGCAGGGACGGGCGGGACACGTTCAGGGTCAGCGCCCACTTCGTCATGGACCCCGGAACGCGAACCCTGTCCGTACCGGCTTGCGGGGAGCCCATCAGGAGATAAAACGCGATCTTCTGACGGATGGCGCTGTAGGTCATGAGCTCCAGCCGCTGCTGAAGGAGGAAGTTCGCGGACGCCAGCTCCGAGATGAAGTTCTCCATCACACGGATGTCGCCGTGGAGCAGACGGAGGATCCCGGTTCTTTCGAACGTCAATACCTCCGTCGGCTCCAACGCCCTCACTTCCAAGGGGTACTGCTGCATGCGGGAGAACACGGCCGCAGGGCCGATGATGTCCCCCGCCTGGCGGACGGTAAAGTTGATCTGGTCTCCATTGGGATGCAGCTGGTGCGACTGCGCGCTTCCCCTCAGGATGATGCCCACCTGGTCGGCCTTCGCCATGAGGGGGCAGATGGTCTCCCCCTCCTCGTAGCGTTTCACATGGCACGGGATGTCCCCAATGCCCCTCTCGATCTCCTCCGCGGAGAGTCCGCGAAAGAGCCGGCACTTCTCGAGCGCAGAATAATCCATCACGTCCCCCGTTCCCGGACGCCCCTGTCCTGTCCGACAGTTCTCCGCCTTTTTTCATACAGGTTCGTATCCTGAGATACAGACTTCTTATTGATTTCATATTATACTTCCCTTGTCATAAATCACAAGCGGGAGGTGTATTATGAAGGCTGGCACTTTCATCCTTGCGGCGGAGAACCCGGCTTTTCCCGGCTGCACCATATCTGGCGAGATTATCCGGGACACTCTTGTCTTTTCCATGGCGGAGGGGACGGATATCAGCCCCGAGAGCTATCCGGTCCACAAGATTTGGCTGGCCGTCCACGGCGCCCTGCGAATCCTGGCCGGAAAGGAGATTCCGCTCGACGCGGGGCAGTGTTACGTGACCCCCGTCGGAACGCCCGTGGGCATCAAGGCCGATACGGAGGGCGTGTACGTCGAGGTATTGTTGAGAAAGGAGACCGTCATGAACCCCATTCTGAAGGACAAGGAAGTTTTTGCACTGAAGGACCTGATCCCGTATCAGGAGGGCAAGATCGTCAACATGGACATCCTGAGCAATCCCAAGCTGAAGTTCGTGGTGATGAGCTTCGACGAGGGCACGGGGTTGTCCGAGCATTCCGCGCCGGGCGAGGCGCTGGTTTTCGCCCTGGACGGCAAGGCGATCATCGGATACGAGGGGAAGGAGTACCCCATCCGTGCAGGGGAGAATTTCAGGTTCGAGAAGAACGGGCTGCACTACGTCAAGGCGGACGGCAAATTCAAGATGGCGCTGCTCCTGGTCCTCGAGTAAACGGAGGGCGATGCCGGGGGGCGTTGCCCTGGATGCGAACGGACGCCGGGAGCTCCGTATCGGCCGCGGAACGTGCGCCGCTTCAGGATCTCCCGGCCCCTCGGCCAAACGGGGATGAAAGGGCAGAGGCCGGGGCGGGGTATCGCCGGCGGCGGCCGTATCGGCATGGCGGAAGCCATCGTCGGTCGTTCCGCCGGAGCAATTCAGAGGGGGAAACGATGAGAAAGCATGTCAAAGGCAACGTGAGCTGGGTCGGGTATATCGATTGGGAGCTGGAGAAGTTTCATGGGGACGACTACTCCATCAAAAACGGCTCCAGCCAGAACGCCTATCTTATCGAGGAGGAGAAGACCGTCCTCATCGATACGGTATGGGTGCCGCACAGCGACGAGTTCGTGGAGAATCTGGAGCGGGAGATCGACCTGAAGAAGATCGACTTCATCGTGGCGAATCACGGGGAGTGCGACCATTCCGGCTCCCTCGTCACATTGATGGAAAAAATCCCGGAGACGCCCATCTTCTGTACCGCCAATGCCGTCAAAAGCCTGGAGGGGCAGTTCGGAAAGCGCGGCTGGAATTTCCGGGTCGTGAAGACCAAGGACACCCTGGAGATCGGCAACGGCAAGAGCCTGGTGTTCGTGGAGATGCCGATGCTCCATTGGCCCGATTCCATGGCCACCTTTCTGACCGGCGACAACATCCTCTTCTCCAACGACGCCTTCGGCCAGCACTACGCGGTGGAGGAGCTCTTCGACGGCAAGGCCGATCCATGCCTGCTCTGGAAGGAGGCCATGAAGTACTACGCCAACATCCTGACCCCCTTCTCCCCCATGGTGACGAAGAAGCTGGCGGAGATCGGCGGGTACAACCTTCCATCGAGATGATAGCGCCCTCCCACGGAGCCATCTGGGCCGAGGCGCCGGCGCGGATCGTGGAAAAGTATGCGGCCTGGGCCGACGCCTACCAGGAGGATCAGGTCACGGTCGCCTACGACACCATGTGGGAGGGGACGGCGAAGCTGGCGCACGCCATCGCCCAGGAGCTCCACGCCCAAAGCCCCGAGACGGTGGTCAAGGTGTTCAACATCTCGAAGGCCGACAAGAACGAGGTGATGACCGAGGTGTTCAAGTCCAGGGCCATCGCCGTGGGCTCCCCCACCGTCAGCAACAGCTACCTGTCCTCCATGGCGGGGTGGCTGGAGTTCCTGAAACAGCTCAAGTTCAGGAACAAGAAGGCCGCGGCGTTCGGGTGCCACGGCTGGAGCGGGGAGGGCGTCAAGCTCCTGCAGCAGAAATTGAAGGAGGCCGGCTTTACGGTCGTCGAGGAGAACGTGCGGTCCCTGTGGAATCCCGGCGAGGCCGACTATGCCGAGATTCCGGGCTTGGCAAGGGCCCTGCTTTCATAAACGGGGGCCATGGCACATCACGGGGGAACGGCGCAAAGCCAGCGCGCAGGGGGGTGCGGTCATGCTGGAGTTGAGGAACCTATCTTTTTCGGTCGAAAATGACGGCGTCAAAAAGGAGATCATCCACGGCTTGAATCTTGTCGTGAACGACAACACCTTCGTCGTCGTCACCGGCCCGAACGGCAGCGGGAAGTCCACGCTCGCCAAGCTGATCGTCGGAATCGAGAGGCCGACCGAGGGCCGGATCTTTCTGGACGGGTCCGACATCACGGACCTGGGGATAACGGAGCGCGCCAGGAAGGGGATGGGTTTCGCCTTCCAGCAGCCGGTGCGGTTCAAGGGGATCAGGGTCGTCACGCTGCTGAGGCTCGCGGCCGGAAGGGACCTGTCCGTCTCGGAGGCCTGCGACTACCTCTCGGAGGTCGGGCTCTGCGCCCAGGACTATATCCAGAGGGAGGTCAACGCGTCCCTGTCCGGCGGGGAACTCAAGCGCATCGAGATCGCCACCGTCCTCGCCAGGCACTCCCGCCTGACGGTATTCGACGAGCCGGAGGCGGGGATCGACCTCTGGAGCTTCCAAAATCTCATCCGCATCTTCGAGTCCATGAGAAGGAATATCCGGAACAGCTCCATGATCATCATATCCCATCAGGAACGCATCCTGAACATCGCGGACGAGATCGCGGTCCTTGCCGACGGAGCGATAGTCCGGCACGGTGCGAGAGCGGATATCTTTCCGGACCTCATCGGTACGGAGTCGGCACAGGGCACGTGCAACAGATTGAGGAGGGACGTCTGATGGCGAATCTGACCGAGGTGCAGAAGCGCCTGATCCACGAGGTGGCGGACCTTTTCGGCATCCCTGCGGGAGCCTATAATTTCCGCGCCGATGGAGGGCTTGCGGGAAGAAACAGCACGGAGAACATCGACATCGTCTCGAAGGAGGACGGCAGCGGGATCGACATCCGCATCAAGCCCGGCACCACGCGCGAAAGCGTCTACATCCCGGTGGCCCTCTCCGAAAGCGGGCTGAAGGATACGGTGCACAACGACTTTTTCATCGGCGAAAACAGCGACGTGACCATCGTCGCCGGATGCGGCATCGATAATTGCGGCAATCGGGACTCGGAACACGACGGCATCCACCGGTTTTACGTTGGCAGAAACGCGAAGGTGAAGTACGTCGAGAAGCATTACGGCTCGGGGGAGGGCGCGGGCAGGCGCATCCTGAACCCGGTGACGGAGGCGTACCTGGAGGACGGAAGCTCCATGGAGATGGAGATGGTGCAGATAAAGGGCGTCGACTCCACGGACCGCACGACCATCGCCGAGCTGAAGAAAAATGCGCGCCTCGTGGTGCGCGAACGCCTGATGACCCATGGAGATCAGCATGCGATCAGCACCTACAAGGTCGTCCTCCAGGAGGAGGGCGGCAGCGCCGACATCGTCTCGCGTTCCATCGCCAGGGACAGGTCCTACCAGAAATTCGACGCCTGCATCGTGGGGAACGCCCCATGCAGCGGCCATACGGAATGCGACTCCATCATCATGGACGAGGGGACGATCCTCGCCGTGCCCTCCCTCGAGGCGCACCACGTGGATGCGTCGCTGCTGCACGAGGCAGCGATCGGGAAGATCGCCGGCGAACAGCTGATCAAGCTGATGACGCTCGGGCTGACCGAACAGCAGGCGGAGGAGGAGATCATCAACGGTTTCCTCGCGTGACGGCCTCCTCCCTCCCGCGCCAACCTGGCGCCCTCGAAGCCCAGGAGACGTCGGGACGCCAAGGGGCACGCCCGGCGTCTCCTGGGCCCGCGCGACCACCGTCCCGCGGGGATCGCCCATCATGCCGCCGCCGCATCGCAAAACGCAGCGGCAGGGCATGAGTTTACCGGGCAGGGGCGGCGGCACGTCCCCTGAAAGGTGCTACGATGCGCCCGCCTGGCGCCTTCGAAGCTCGTAGACGTCGGGACGCCGGTTTCGGAGCGAGGGGATCCTGGCCCGGACCTCCTCCTGGAAGTCGAGATCGATCTCCGCGAGGGTCACGCCCGGCGTCTCGCGGGCCCGCGCGATCACCGTCCCCCAGGGATCGATCACCATGCTGCCGCCGTAGGCGACGAAGCGCGGCTTCCGACCGATCTGCGCCGCCGCGACGACGTAACAGCCGTTCTCGATCGCGCGGGCCCGCAACAGGGGCTCCCAATGGTCCTTTCCCGTGGGGAGGGTGAAGTTCGCCGGGGTGAAGAGCACCTGCGCGCCCTCCAGGGCCAGCAGCCGAAAGAGCTCGGGGAAACGAATGTCGTAGCAGACGGCGAACCCCAGCCTCCCCAGCTCCGTCTCGGCCGTCACGATCTCGTTACCCGGGTGCACGCGGGCGGACTCCCGGCACACCGTGCCGTCCGGCAGCGTCACGTCGAAGGTGTGGAGCTTGCGGTAGCGCGCCACGATGGCCCCGTGCGCGTCGATCATTACGGTGGTGTTGAAAGGACGCCCTCCCTCCGGGTTGAGCTCGGCGAAGCTCCCGCCGTGGATGTGGACCCTGTGCCGCCTGGCCTTCTCCATCAGGAGCTCCGCGGTCGGCCCCGGTATGGGCTCCGCCTCGGCGCCATCGCCGGGCTCGCCGATGAAGTTCATGACCTCGGGCAGGGAGATCAGACGGGCTCCCCTCTCCGCCGCCTCGTCGATGTACCGGGAAACCCGCTCCAGGTTGCCCGCCTTGTCGCTGCCGGTGTCCAGCTGGACGACCGCGACGCCATACCTCCTCGAGCTCGAAGGAAACTCCAGGCTCAAACGAAACACCTCCCAGAATCGATGCAGACCGTCGATGCGGACCATCGGTCCGCTTCTCGTTGCGGGCCCCGGCCGCTTCGCGGCCTGCCCCATGCTCTCCGTCCATTATCCCTCAAACCGGGACGCACGCCGTCCTCCCTTGGCGAAGAACCGCAGGGGACCTCCGGGGCAGGAGAAACGAACGGGCGGCCCAAAAGGGCCGCCCGTGAGAAAAATCCGGCAAAGACGCTGCCGTCCCTACTTTCTGCGCCTGCTCCGGAGCGGGAGCAGCGCCAAAAGAGCAACGATGCCCGCAAGTCCCGCATCGCATCCGCCGCCGCCGCTGCGCGACTTCCGGTTCGGGTCGGGCAGGAGCGGATCACCGGGGTTCGGTCTGGGGAGGGGGCCAGGCTGCCCCGGCCTCGGGTTCGGGTTCGGGCCGGGAGCCCCCCCGGAGCCCTTCTTCACGATAGTGTAAGTCATGTCGGCACTGGCCGTCGCCGTCGAGGCCCGGAAGCCCAGCGGGATATCCCCGCTGACAGTAGCGTCCGGCGTACCGGAGAGGGTGACCGTCACATCGCTCGAGACCCCGCCTTTCGGCGTCACAACGTATCCCAGCCATACCGGGAGGGAACTGCCGGGAATGGTCGTCACTGTCAAAGCCTGCCCTGCGGAAGACGTGACGTCGAAGGAGGCGGCAAAGGGGACCCCCGGCTCATACTCCCTGCTGGCCAGGGTGTCCGTGGGCGGGGTGAAGACGACAACGTCGGCCGAGGCGACGGCCCGCGTCCCAATCATCACGCTCCGCCGGTCCCCGCTGAGCTGGATTTCGTACTTGGCAGCACTCGCAGGATCCAAACGGACCTGCGCCGCCGCCGGGATGGGCGAATCACAGTCGATCACCCGCAAGACATCCCCCGGGGCCAGGGCCGCCGGGACATTGATCAGCTTCAACATCACGTCGCCGGTCAGCGAATCGAGCTTCAGCGCAGGCAGGAGCGCAGTGGCATCGGCCACGTCCAAGCTGGCAATCGAGCTGCCCGCGGCGAAATCAAAACCGGCATCGGCATCGGCCCCCTTCTCGAACTGCACTTCTTTGCCGGCCGCGACCTTGACGGTCATGTTGCCGGAAAAGGCATCGTTCTTTTTGACGTGGAGCAGACCACCGTTCACATGCCAAACGGTTCCCCCTGCAGCTGCAGTGACGGTTCCCGTCAGCTGCACGATCCCGCCGCTTTGATGCACCGCCGCCGGAGCGCTCATCTTGCCCAGCTTCAGCCTAGCACTCGAGGGAACGTTCAGATTCAGGCGATTAACGGCATCAAAAGCCAGCGCCGACGCCCCTACAGTCCGGATTTCGGCATTGCCCTCCAGCTCGATGTTGACCGCGGCATCCCCGCTTCCCAGCGTCAAGTTATGACCGGCTCTGATATCGAGGGAAACGTCCGGGCTCAGCAGGAGCCCCCCCGCGAAGGCTGCATTAGTGATCCCCACTATGGTCTTGGACCTGCCGATCACCACGTGGTCCACCGAAGCCGGCACCCCGGCGGGGACCCAGTTGGCGCCGTCGCTCCACACGCTGTCCGGGACACTATTACTCCACACCTTTTCCGCCGCCCCGGCGCCGGAGGGGAACAGAAAAGCCACAAGCGCAACTGCCAACAAGAAGCCTTTTCTCACATCGACATCCTCCTTTTCGAACTTGCCCTGCGCCGCCGCGGCACGGGGCACGACGCGTTCAACGCGCCTCCGTTTTCATTGCATTGCTCTTGATTATACACCGTGCGGCACGTCAGGCAGCCCCGGGGACAAACGGGGGGCGAGGGAAACGCCAGGAACCGGCCCCCGGCGCTCCGCCTTTTTCCGGCTTGACGGCCCGGACAACTCCTATATAATTTACATTGCGGTAGTTTGAAGAAAGTCGCAACCCTGAAAGAAGGATATGAGAGAGACCCATGCGGGGAGGAACTCCCGGCGGGGCGCCGAAGGGGCAAGTGCTCGAGACACGGAAACTCTCAGGCCAAAGGATCGTATCCGGACAGGACTCTGAAGCTGTACGTTTCCTTTTCATGAAGGAGAGACCGGCGACAGAATGCAGAAGGTCCGGAGGGGTAGTCGATGCAGAACAACACCGTGCTCATCACCAACAACGAAGAGCTCTCGCGGATCGTCCGAAACGGGCGTTTCGTAAAGGGGTCGTCTTTGGATGTTCTCGTGTCCGTCCGAAGCTCCGTACACCTTGGCGGGCGCCTTCTCACCCATCCGCTCTGCGGCAACCTCAGACCCTACCAGCAGCCTTTTCGCTCCGTCCTCATCCAGGAGTTCCCGGGAGCGCTCGTGGACCTGGAGTCCCTGTCTCTCATCGAAAATGCGGTGGCCGTATACAAGAGCTGCGAGGATCGCATGCTCCTTCCCGAGAACCTGGACGAACCGACCCGTGCGGATTACGCCTTCATCGACAGTGAGTTGATGAGGGAAAGTCTGGAGCGGTACGGCATGTTGTCGCGTCATTCGGCACTGCCGCCCGCCGTATTGCTTACCCATAGTTCAAATTAAAGGAGGTGAATGCACAATGCCTGTCGAGTTGACGAAGGAGAACTGCGACGCCGAGGTGAAGCAGGCCAGCGGTGTGGTCGTCATGGACTTCTGGGGTCCCGCATGCGGACCCTGCATGGCCCTGATGCCCAAGTACATGGAAATCGCCGAGAAGTACGAGGGCAAGGCCAAGTTCTGCAAGGTGGATACGTCCACGAACAAGCGCGTGGCCATCAACTTCAAGGTCATGAGCCTGCCGACGATCCTGTTCTACAAGGACGGCGCGGAGGTGGCCCGCCTTGGCGGCACCGACGCCACGGCCGAGAACATCGAGGCCAAGGTCAAGGAGCTGATCGGGTAACGGAAGGCGGCCGGAGGAGAGCGCCCGATTCTCTGCGGCCTTTTGCCCGTGCCTGACTCCAAGGGCCGGAGCACGGGCGGGGCGCTCCGGCTTTTCAGGGCGGGACGGGCCCGCGGCGCCCGCGCGGTCGGCGAAAGAGCGTTATGCGACGCTTCGAGCCGTCGAGGCGGGAATCCCCATGAGGGGGATGTCATCTCTATACGCATCATGAAGAAAAGGAGGAAAGAGAATGAAGCTGGAACTTCACAGAGTTTTTGTCAAGAAGCTGAAGTTCGGGGATAAGACCGGCTATGCGGACGGGACGCTGACCGTCAACAAAAAGGAGCTGCTCGACCTGATAGCCGAGGATCCTCTCCTGGGCAAGAACCTGGATGTCGACCTGGCCATGCCGGGGGAAAAGACCCGCATCATTCCGGTTAAGGACGTGCTTGAGCCCCGTTGGAAGATCGAGGGCAAGGGGCAGGTCTTCCCGGGCATCCTGAGCGATGTCGAGACCGTCGGCGAGGGCAAGACCCTCGTGCTGACGGGGGCGGCCGTCCTGACGGCGGGCAAGCTGGTGCGCTTCCAGGAGGGCATCATCGATATGTCCGGCCCCGGTGCGGAGTACACGCCCTACTCCAAGACCTGCAACGTCGTCCTCGTGCTGGAGCCGTCCGATCCCGAGATGGACAAGCACGACTACGAGAAGGCCTGCCGCGTCGCGGGGCAGAAGGCCGCGGCCTATCTGGCCCGCTGCTGCGCCGAGGCCGGGGTCAAGGCCGAGAAGGTGGACGTCCACGAGTTCGCGAACTTCCGCGACGGCATGGCCGCTCACCCCGGGCTGCCCAAGGTGGGGTACATCTACATGCTCCAGACGCAGGGCCTGCTGCACGACACCTATCTCTACGGCGTGGACGTCAAGAAGATCCTGCCGACGGTTATCTCGCCGCTCGAGGTCATGGACGGCGCCATCACGTCGGGCAACTGCGTCTCCGCCTGCGACAAGAACAGCACCTACGTCCACCAGAACAACCCCGTCATCGCGGACATGCTGAGGCGCCACGGCAAGGACTTCAACTTCGTGGCCTGCATCGTCACCAACGAGAACGTCACCCTGGCCGACAAGCGCCGCAGCTCCACCTACGCCACCAAGCTGGCCTCCATGTTCGGGCTTGACGGCGTGGTCATCACGGAGGAGGGCTTCGGCAACCCCGACGCCGACCTGGTGATGAACTGCTGGAAGGCGGAGCGCCTAGGTATCAAGACCGCGCTGCTGACGGACGAGTACGCCGGACAGGACGGCGCGAGCCAGTCCCTGGCCGACTCCTGCCCCGAGGGCAACGCCTGCGTCACGGCGGGCAACGCCAACGAGGTCATCGTCCTGCCCCCGATGGACAAGGTCATCGGCTTCCCCGAGATGGCCCATGTCATCGCGGGCGGCTGGCAGGGTTCTCTGGCCGACGACGGCACCATCACGGTGGAGCTTCAGGCCATCACCGGCGCCACCAGCGAGCTGGGCTACACGAAGCTGGGCGCCTACACGATCTGAGCGAGAGCTCAGGAACCGATTTTGCAACGGAAACAGGCTTCGTAATCCGTACCGGATCCAAACGAAACGGAATCGGGAACAGGGTTCCTGAAAAATTTAAGAGTAAGAAAAATCAAGAAAGGAAGGTGTCAAACATGGGCAAACTGGCAGGCAAGAAGCTGCTGCTTCTCGGTGAGCGCGACGGCGTTCCCGGCCCCGCCATGGAGGCATGTTTGAAGGACAGCGGTGCCGAGATCATCTTCTCGGCGACCGAGTGTTTTGTCTGAACCGCCGCAGGGGCGATGGACCTGCAGAACCAGCAGCGCGTCAAGGATGCTGGTGAGAAGTACGGAACCGATTGCATCGTCATTCTTGGCTCCTCCGACGCCGAGGGCGCGGAGATCTATGCCGAGACCGTCAGCAACGGCGATCCGACTTATGCAGGCCCGCTCGCCGGAGTCTCGTTGGGACTCCCCGTATATCATATTTTCGACCCCGTCATTCGCGCAGAGTGCGATCCCGCCGCGTGGGAAGAGCAGATCAGCATGATGGAGATGGTGCTCGACCCGGATGGGTTGGCTGCAGCGGTTAAGGGCATTCGCGATCAGTTCAGCAAGGACGTTGTGGATTGACCCTTTTGAGGCTGTAAATCCAAAATACGGAAAGGTGGGATATCAATGGCGTTTCGGGTCGTTCATTATATAAACCAATTCTACGCAAATATAGGCGGCGAGGAAAAAGCCGACTATAAGCCCGAAATTCGAGAGGGCGTCGTCGGCCCCGGCATGGCCCTGAAGGGGGCTCTGGGAGCCGACGCCGAAATTGTGGCAACAGTCGTCTGCGGTGACTCCTACTTCGCGACCAACATGGAGAAGGCGAGCGCTGAGATCATCGAGATGATCAAAAAATACAAGCCGGACGCCTTCGTGGCGGGGCCTGCGTTCAACGCCGGCCGTTACGGGACCGCGTGCGGCGCCATGTGCGAGGCTGTCTCCAAGCAGCTGGGAATTCCCGTTGTCAGCGGCATGTACCCGGAGAACCCCGGCGTCGAGATGTACAAGAAGGCCGCCTATATCGTGGAGACCCCCGACAGCGCGGTAGGCATGAGAAAGGCCATCCCGGCCATGGCCAAGCTGGTCCTGAAGCTCCTGAAGAAGGAGAAGCTGGGCAAGCCCGCCGAGGAAGGTTACATTGAGCGCGGCGTCCGCAAGAACATGTTCTACGACAAGCTGGCGGCCGACCGCTGCGTCGAGATGTTCGTCGCCAAGCTGAAGGGCGAGCCGTTCGAGACCGAGTACAAGATGCCGGTCTTCGACCGCGTGCCTCCCCAGCCCGCCGTCAAGGACATGAAGAATGCCGTCATCGCCATCGTGACGTCGGGCGGCATCGTCCCGAAGGGCAACCCCGACCACATCGAGGCGTCCAGCGCCAGCAAGTACGGCGAGTACGACATCACCGGCGTGAACGACCTGACCTCCGACAAGTACTGCACGGCCCACGGCGGCTACGACGCCACCTACGCCGATCAGGACGCGGACCGGGTCATTCCCGTCGACGTCCTGCGCGACATGGAGAAGGAAGGCGTCATCAAGAAGCTGCACAACAAGTTCTACACCACCGTCGGAAACGGTACGGCCGTCGCCAGCGCCAAGCGGTTCGGCGCGGAGATCGCCGACAAGCTGGTGGCCGACGGCGTGACCGCGGTCATCCTCACCTCGACCTGAGGCACCTGTACTCGATGCGGTGCATCGATGCTGAAGGAAATCGAGCGCAAGCTGCCCGTGGTACACATGTGCACGATCGTCCCCATCTCCCTGACGGTCGGCGCAAACCGGATCGTCCCGACGATCGCCATTCCCCATCCTCTCGGCGACCCGACCCGTACGCCCGAGGAGGAGAAGGCTCTGCGCCGTCGTCTCGTCGAGAGGGCACTGAAGGCCCTCCAGACGGACATCACCGAGCAGACCGTCTTCACGGAGTAGGAGATCGTCAGCGTTTTGTTTCTCCGAGGCCCAGGGTCGCACCTGGGCCTTCGGTGTAATATATTGCTTTAGGAAATGTTGATTTTATCTATGAAGCCTCCCGGTGGTACCCCAGCTTGCCTGTTTTGAGGAAAAAGCTC
>ERZ772968.456-NODE-456-length-20686-cov-3.547816_pt1 | contig 20686 bp, 18 predicted proteins | sample MGYA00580674_ERZ772968 | MGnify/ENA primary metagenome ERZ772968 (study PRJEB29015, sample SAMEA2737940) | human oral metagenome | biome: human oral; feature: human-associated habitat; material: dental | place: China | collected 2138 ...
GCTACGCCAAACTCTGCGAGAAGTGGTTCGGCATGAACGTCATGGACAGCAGATATGCGAAGGAGTATCGGGAAAAGCAGGGGGATAAGCAGGGAAAGTAACCCCGACGTTTGAAAGCGCGGATGACGCGGCGGGGCTTCCTCCGCCGGATGCCCCGCCGTCCTTTGAATCTCGATAGGAAAAGAGAGGAAGAGTGCGCGTGATTTTTCAGTTCGACTATTTCCTGAGGATGTTCTCCATTATATTCCTGGGCTTCAAAAACACGGTCGCCATGGCGTTCCTTTCGCTCGTCTTCGCCGTGCTGCTCGGTTTTGTCCTTGCGGCGGTCCGATACTACGGCATCCCCGTGCTGAAGCAGCTCTCCGTCGTCTTCACCTCCTTTTTCCGCAGCACCCCCTTTATCGCACAGCTCTTCGTGTTCTACTACGGCTTTGCGCAGATATCCGAGACCGTCAGAGGGCTCTCCAGCTTCTGGGCCGCGGTGATCGTCCTGTCCCTCAGCTTTGCGGCCTACATGGGTGAGAACATCAGGGGGGCCATCAGCTCGGTGGACAGGGGGCAGTTCGAGGCGGGCATCTCCATCGGCATGTCCCCGTGGCGCACCATCCGCCGCATCGTGATCCCCCAGGCGGCCCGCGTGGCCCTCCCCGGCATGGTCAATTCCTTCGCCAACCTCTTCAAATCCACGTCCCTCGCCTTTACGGTCGGCGTCATGGACATGACCTCCTGCGCCAAGAACGAGGTCAACCTGACGTACCGCTACCTGGAGGGGTTCGTCGCCCTGCTCATCGTCTACTGGGTCATCCTCGCGCTCGTCTCTTATGGGCAGTCCGTCCTGGAGCGGCATATGAACAGGCCCTACCTGCAGGAGGCATGATGATGGAACGGGACCCCATCCTTGTCGTCTCCGGGCTCGTCAAGCGGTTCGGAAGCCTGGAGGTGCTCAAGGGCATCGATCTGACCGTGCAGCGCGGCGAGGTCGTCTCGGTCATCGGTCCGTCCGGGACCGGGAAGTCCACGCTCCTGCGCTGCATCAACTTTTTGGAGAAGCCCACTTGCGGCCGCATCGCGATCGGCGACGTCGCGGTGCAGGAGCCCAGGGGCAGCCGCAGGGACATCGCCCGCCTGCGCAGCCGGACCGCCATGGTATTTCAGAACTACAACCTGTTCCGCAACAAGACGGCGCTGCAGAACATCATGGAGCCCATGACTCAGGTCCAGGGCGTTCCCGAGGACGAGGCACGGGAGGAGGCCCTGCGCATCCTGCGGGTCGTGGGGCTGGAGGACAAGAGGGACTCCTATCCGGCCCACCTGTCCGGAGGGCAGCAGCAGCGCGTCGGCATCGGCCGGGCCATGGCGGTGAAGCCGGAGGTCATGCTGTTCGACGAGCCGACTTCGTCCCTCGACCCGGAGCTGCTGGGCGAGGTGCTGGAGCTCATACGCTCTCTCGCGGCCAGGCACACGACGACGATGCTGATCGTGACCCACGAGATGCGCTTCGCCCGGGAGGTCTCCGACCGCATCCTGTTTATGGATGAGGGCTACATTCTGCAGCAGGGAAGCCCGGAGGAGATCTTCGGGAGCGGCAACCCGCGCGTCCGGAGGTTCATCAACCGCATGAGCGCATGAGTCGGGACGGATGTTTCGTACGGAATGGCGTGCGTCGAACGTCGGCGTACAGTTTATCGAAAACGGGAGGTTTTTATTGTGCAGAACATGCAAAATGCTGCGGAGAGGCTGAATGAGTTGAAGAAGGGGTTTGGGGCCTTTGCGAAGATCAGTCCCGATGTGATCGGCGCCTTTGGCCAGATGCGCGGCGCCTGCTGCCGCGAGGGCGGCGCGCTGGACTTCAAGACGATAGAGCTGATCTGCGTGGCGGTCGCAGTGGCCCGCAAGTGCGAGCCCTGTATTCTCTCCCCATCTCGAGGTGTGCGTCGACCTGGGCATTACCCGCGAGGAACTGGCCGCGGCCCTCAACGCCACGGTGCTGCTGTGCGGCGGTCCCGGCTACGCCTACTCCGCCTTCACCATGCAGGCGTTCGAGCAGATGCTTGAGGCGAAGAGGTGATTGCCGGGAATGGTCGGGCCGCGTTTTCCTTTACCGGCCGAAAGATTTGAACGGCAGTGGGTATGACCTGGGGGCGGGAGGGGGTTGCATCGCATGCTCTATGCAGGCATCGACATCGGCTCTACGGCCAGCAAGGCTGTGGTGATGAATGACGGCAAGGACGAGATTCTGGCCCGCAAGCTCATGCCCAGCGGATGGAACGGCCGGGAGACCGCGGAGACGCTTCTTGCTTGGCTGCTCTCCCTGGGCTGTGCGAGGGAGGAGCTTCGCATCACGGCCACCGGTTACGGGCGCGTCTCCGTCCCCTATGCCGACGACACGCTGACGGAGATCACCTGCCACGGCAAGGGGGCCTGTTTTCTCGGCGGCGAGGACCTCACCGTCATCGACATCGGAGGCCAGGACACCAAGGTGATCCTCGTCCGGGGCGGCCGCGTCGTGGACTTCATCATGAACGACAAGTGCTCCGCCGGGACGGGCAAGTTTCTGGAGATCATGGCCAATCGGATGGGGGTCACCCTGCCGGAGCTGTTCGAGCTGGCGGAGCGCGGACGGGAGATCACGATTTCCTCGATGTGCACGGTCTTCGCCGAGTCCGAGATCGTCAGCCTGATGGGGCAGGGCACGCCGAGGGAGGATATCGCCTGCGGCGCCGTCCGCTCCGTCGTCGCCAAGGTTGCGGTGCAGGCGGGGCGAAAGGCCGCGGCCGACGCCTACTTCCTCACCGGGGGGTTTTGCGACAGCGCCATGATGCTGCACAAGCTGTCCGAGGCCCTGCACGCGCCGGTGCACACGCACCCGGACGCCCGGTTTGCGGGCGCCATCGGAGCCGCCCTACTGGGCAAATGAACCTGCAAATAAACCTGTTCGAGGAGCTGGAGGAGCAGCGCCGCGAGGCCTACGTCCGCGCCGTGCTGCGGGCCTCCGGGACGGACGACGTCGTGGGCGTCATCGGAGGCCGCGTTCCGCTGGAGCTTCTGCACGCGCTGGACCTCATGGTCCTCCCCGTGTACGGCGTGGATGGGGAGATCCTGAAGTATTCCCGGGAAGAGGACCTGTGTCCCGTCGTCGACGCCACCCTGACCTACGCCAGGACGGACCGGTGCCCGCTGATCCACAGCTCCCGCCTGATCGTCGTGGACGACGGCTGCCCGATCATGGCCCGCGAGGTGTCGCGGCTGCCGGGCAGGGAGGTTCACGTCTACCGCACGGAGGACCCCATGAGGCTGGAGCGCCTGACGGAGACGCTGGAGCGCGTCTACGGGCGCAGACTCGACGACGGCGCGCTGGATGCCGCGACGGCGGAGTCCCGGCGCCTGACCGGGCTGCTCTTCGACCTGAAATACCACTCCGGTCTGGACGGGCGGAGCGTCTACATCCTGGAATATTATCTCAACTTCCTGCCCGTCCCGGAGCGCTTCGAGGTCCTTCGTCGGGCGTCGGAGGCGGCGGAGTTCTCGGCGGCGCCGGTGGACTTTCTGCCGGTTCGGGTGCAGAGCGGGGCGGGGATCTACCGTCAGCTGGATCGGAAGCTGAGCGGGAGCCTTTACCGCATCCTGGAGGGGGAGGGCTGCCAGGGCTGCGCCCAGGAGGTCGTCCCCGGGGAGGGGAGGGATTTCCTGCGGGCCAAATATGATCGCAAGAGAGGTTCTGACGGTTTTTTCGACTACGTTTACCTGAACTGTCCCTTTGGAGAGGGGACGGAGATCGGGTACGAATGACCGAGGGGTCAAAGAGAAAGAGGGGGATGACTTATGGCCGATTACAGGGCGATGTGGGAGGGCCTGGGCATGGACGTGAACACGCACGACCTGCTGTGCGAGGCGCTTCCTCAGGCGTTTGGCGACGTCTATCTGTCGCAGGGGAACAGGCCGGAGGGCATGGACTATTTCAACATGGTCGTGGCGGAGATCCACGGCATCCGTCCGATGGAGCTGGTCGAGCACCAGAAGAAGGGGGGCAAGGTCGTCGGCTCCTTCTGCACCCACGTCCCGGACGAGGTGGTGGTGGCCGCGGGGGCCATCGCCACGGGGCTGTGCAGCGGCTCGCAGTTCTGGGTGCCGGGCGGGGAGAAAAAGCTCCCCACCGCGACCTGCCCGCTCATCAAGGCCTCGCTCGGCGCGCGCTTCGACCGCACCTGCCCCTTCTTCCGCCTCGCGGACCTGTTCGTCGGGGAGACGACCTGCGACGGGAAGAAGAAGGCCTGGGAGATCCTGGCCGAGGACGCGCCCATGTACATCATGGACATCCCGCAGATGAAGCGCGAGAGGGACTACGCGCACTGGAGGGACGAGATCCGCGGCTACATCCGCAGGCTGGAGGAGCTGACGGGCAACAGGGTCACGGAGGGCAGCCTGCACGACGCCATCGTGCTGCTGAACGGGAAGCGCCGCGCCCTCCGGAGGCTTTCGGACTTCCGCAAGCTGGACGCCGTGCCCATCAGCGGGAAGGACGTCCTGCTGATCACGCAGATCGCCTTCTACGACGATCCCGGGCGGTTCACGTCGATGGTGAACAAGCTCTGCGACGAGCTGGACCAGCGGGCCCGCGCGGGCGTGTCCGTGTTCCCGAAGGGGGCGAAGCGCATCCTGTTCACGGGGACGCCGCTCTCGATCCCCAACTGGAAGCTGCACCACATCGTCGAGAGCCTCGGCGGGGCCGTCGTGTGCGAGGAGATGTGCACCGGCATCCGCTACTACGAGCGGTGCGTTGACGAGGACGGCAGGACCCTGGACGAGATGGTGGACCGCCTGACGGAGCGCTATCTGGGCGGCATCCACTGCGCCTGCTTCACCCCGAACTCGGAGCGCATCGACGACATCCTGCGCCTGGCCCGCGAGTACCGCGCGGACGGCATCATCGACGTCAACCTGAAGTTCTGCAACATCTACGACACCGAGGGGTATTTCGTGGAACGGGCCCTGAAGGACGCGGGGATCCCCGTGCTGGGCGTCGAGACCGACTACACGGACCAGGATGCCGAGCAGCTCAAGACCCGCATCGGGGCGTTCCTGGAGATGCTGGGCGGGCGATGAGCGATGGGTGAGGGGCGATGAGTGAATCCACGGGCGCGCGGCACTACGTGCTCTTCCCGGACGTGAAGAACGCCCAGTCCCTGTACGAGCTGATGAAGGCGGCCGGGGTCCGCTGCACCTTCGCCCCGACGCCGCGTGAGGCGGACCGGTGCTGCGGCCTGGCGGTCCTTTATCAGGACGCCGACGAGCGAGGGCGCATCGAGCGCATGGCCGCGGAGAACGGAGTCCAGGTTCTGCGGTTCTTCGACGGTGCGGCCGGCGACCCGGACCGCATGAAGTTCTGCTGACGGGCGGGAGAGGACGGGGAGGATGAAGGGAGGCTTTGCCATGAATAGAATGGCAGCGACGGGCCTGTTTCTGGCCCTTGTGCTTTTGGGGACTTTGCAAGGCGGAAGGAGTTTCGCGGCCGATGTCGTAAAGGACGGCGCGTCGGGGGATAAGATGCCGCAGGCCGTGGCGACGGAAAAAGCGGAAAAGGAAACGGTAAGTGCCTGTCCCGTGAACAGGCGGGATCCCGAGGCCGAGGTCAAGGTCCCTGCCGTCCCCAAAAACAAGGTGTTCGTTACGCCGCAGTGGGTCAAAAGCGTTATGGACGGAAAACAACCGGAGTCGAAGCATTACGTCATGCTCGAAGTATCCTGGGGAGATGAGGCGGCGAGCCCGGATTACCTGAGGGAACACCCTGTGGGCGCCATTCACATGAACACGGACTGGATCGAGGAAGGGCCCATATGGAACATCAGGACGCCGCAGGAGATCGAGGATGTCTTGACGCGGCTGGGGATCACGAAGGACAGCACCGTTATTCTCTATTCTCTCGATGCCGCCGCCCCAAGGGTTGCGTGGGTCTGCCTGTGGGCAGGGGTGGAGAACGTCAAAATAATGGACGGAGGCTTAAGGGCGTGGAAGAACAGCGGATACCGCACCGAGAGCAAGTCCAATAGGGCGACGGCGGTCCGGAGCTTTGGGGCCAAGGTTCCCGTGCATCCGGAATACAATTTGACCCTGGAACAAGCGGCCCGCAAACTTGCGGAGGACCCAAACTTCAGGCTCGTGAGCACAAGGAGCAGGGAGGAGTTCGAGGGAAAAACCAGCGGATACAAGTACATCAACAAAGCGGGAGAGCCCAAGGGAGCCGTGTGGGGAAAACTGGGGAAAGACGCCTACTCCATAGACGACTACGTGCATGAGGACGGGACCTTCATCACGTTGGCCGAGGCCAAGAAAATGTGGGAGGGGCACGGTTTTACGTTGGATAACAAGCTGTCGTTCTACTGCGGGACGGGTTGGGGTGCGGCCATCCCCTGGTTGATCCTGTATGAAAATGGGATCGGGGCGTCCGTGTACGACGGAGGGTGGAACGAATGGCAGATGCATCCCGAGCTTCCGGTCCAGGTGGGAGACCCTCTCTCGGGCAAGGTGGAGTACACCACCGTCGAGGAACTTCCGAACGATAAGGCAGTGCAGTAAGAGGACCATGAGGGAACAAGGGGAGGCCGCGCCGGTCCGCGGTGCGGTTCCCCTTCATCCCTCCCGTACCTCCTGGAGAGTCCCGATTCTCCGTTTGGAAGCTCCTCGAGGGTGGAGGCGTTTGGCCCCGGTCCCCTCCGCACGCTCCCTTGGACTTGTCTCCTCAGGTTCGTGAGAGCGGATGATGTTTTACGGCAAGCTCGTCGTTGAGGACGGCGACGGAAGTCGGAGAAAAGTTCCAGGTTCTGACGACGGGGCGAAGGGACTTTCGCAGAGCATCCTGTATCGGCGGCAGCCAGTCTTTTCGATGACCGTTGATTACAAGCACAAAACGCACGTCGAACCGAGATAGATCGAACGTCTTGAAGGACCCCGGCAGGTCTGTTCCAGCCTGCCGATGCCGCCCGAGACGGGAGGCCAGGACCAGGGAGAGGGCATTGATCCATTTTTCCCGGATTTCCATGATGAATTGACCGAAATCGGGATCGTTTTTCGGTCGGGGAGAGCTCGACTTGGCCTCCACCACCCAAAGCATGGCGGGCCTGCCGATGTCGGTGTGCAACAACAGAAATTCCGCTATTTTTACCCCTTGCCGAATGTCTGTGTAGAGGGCGCTTTTCTCGATGTGAAAACAGTGTCCGGAGGGGTAGGGGCCGAACGTCATCCCGGACTCGTCGATGGTAATGGTCTCAGTGTTCATCGGAGCGCCATATCCACTTCTTCTTCGTAAAGCCGGATCGATTCGTCGATGATCGCATTGTCCGGCATCCCGTTTGCGAGATCGTCCGCCACCCAATGCCCGTCGTCAGCCTGTGCCGAGAGCACGGGGATGGACAGCTTTCGTTCCTGGGCGATCAGAAAGAGCTTCTTGATGACGAAATAGGAATGGCTGGCCATAAAGAACTGGATTCCACGGCTTGCCAAAGTCGCCACGATGTCGAGGAGTGCGGAAATCGCCGAGGGATGCAAGGCGGACTCCGGCTCGTCGAAAAAGACGATGGCATCGAGGTCGAGATAACGATTGCCAAGCAGCGTATCGAGAATGGCAATTTTCTTGATTCCCTCCGCTGTCACTCCAATGGAGAACCTCTGGCTTCCTTTTCTGAACTGCCAACGCCCCGAGGCCTCGTCGTACTCGATGCGGCCGCCGAGGATGTGCTCCAGGTTTTGGCGCGAGACGGCGAATTCGGGATAATTTCTTCCCTTTTGAGTGGATTGGCGCAATGCCCTGGCGAGGTCCAGATAAGTGTCGTCAAAACCGAACACCTTGTCCTGTTCGCGGGACTTCAGGATGATCTGTTGCAGGGACAGAATTTCCTTTGCCGGAAGGAAGATGGAGTTGCTCGACCTGGGAGGAATTCCATTTTTCAACGAGGTAATCTGCTTGGTCGTGTCCCTGCCGAAGCTGTAGGAGAAATCCTCGTCGTTGAAGCGCACGGCACAGGACAAGGATGCGGCTCCCTTTGCAACCAGATCGCCGATCTTGTCCGGCTGGAAGGTCCCATAAAGCTTTTCCACAAGGATCTCCGCCTCCGTTCTCCGGTCGTCGCCACGTTTGTATTCTTCGATCGTCCGCATGGCACTGTACAGGACTTTCAAAAGAAAGGTCTTTCCGGAGCCATTGCCTCCGATCACCAGATTTATGGGGCCGAGTCCCATCCATTCCAGATGGGAAATTGGGCCGAAATTTTCGAGTCCGATGCCGTCCAGCATGGGTACAATACCTCCGTTCCTGTAAAAATCACGCAATGCGTTGACGTTTCGGATGGCCGAGGAGATGGATGACGATTTCCGTCGGCTGTCTGCGCCAGGAATACAACATCCGCTCTCCCGCTCGAACCTGTGCATATCGGAATTGTAACGTATCGTTACCGGTTCGGGAATAGGACACCGCATTCCCGACAATCCCTTCTCTACAATACAATTCCCCCTCTCCGAGAACTTTTCCCTCTCCCATATCGTTCGTGGGGCAAAATCCGGCGCCAGCCTTTCTCCGTATCTCCATTCCGTGAATCTCTGTTATACTTTCCGCAACGGCGGAGCCTCTCCGCCGGGAAGTATCCTTCCGTTAACCTTCCGTATTTTTGCCGGTCGGGCGGGGAAAGGGGCGAACGAGACATGACGTCGGCATTCACGTGACGCGGCGCGGCGCTTTGCACGGGCTGCATCCTGAGAGATATGTCCGTCCTTCCGTTCGTCCGGAACGTGTGCCTCCGCCCTCGGGTCCTCCGAAGCCTTTGATCCGCTGATCCCTGAAGGTCCCGGCGGCTCGGGCGCTCCGCTCCGAATGCCGCCGTATCCGCCGCGTTTTCCCCGGCCGGACGTGAAGCTCCCTTTTCCCCCAAGCAGGAGGTTTTTCACACCTCCTCTGGTCGTGTCGTGCGTGTGCCCCCTTTTTCGTCGGGGGCTGTTGGCGGCGTGTTCGCGCCGTTTGGGTGATCGTATCTGTTTTTCAGGGAGAGTGGTCAGTGATGAGAAAGTGGAACAGGTCTTTGCTTGCGGTGTTGTTCGTGCTGTGCCTTGCGGTGTCGGCGCAGGCGTCCCTCTTCGGTCCGAAGATCGACGTCGTCGACCAGGCCTACGTGAAGGAGAAGGTTGGGCAGCCGGGGTTCGTGCTGGTGGACGTCCGCACGGAGGACGTCTATAACGGCAAGTCGCCGCGCGAGGGAATCCCCGGCGGGCACATCGCCGGGGCCGTCAACTTCCCCCTGGCGAACCTGAAGGCGGAGGGGGCCGCGGAGGCTCTGGAGAAGGCCGGAATCGTCAAGGACGCCGAGATCATCGTCTACTGCAACAGCGGGAAGCAGAGCAGCCAGTTCGCCGAGGCGCTGGTGAATGATTTCGGTTTCGATGCCGCCAAGGTGAAGAACTACAAGGGGAGCATCATCGATTGGAGCAAGGATCCGGCCAACAAGCTGGAGCCGGAAGGCCACGAGTAGCCTGATTGCAGAAGCGGGGGATGGGGGCCACCCACCCCCTGCACTGTCTTTTGCAGGCGATCGCCGCAAGGAGGGGATGGGGTATGCCCAGTTTCTTGAAGAGTACGAGAAAGATGGCGTTTACGATGCTCGCGGTCTGTCTTGCCTTCGTCTCCCCGGCAGATGCGCGGGTGTATCGCGTCAACGGTTCGGCCGCCGCGGGCGGGGACGGAGGGAGCTGGTCGGCCCCGCTGGACGAGGCCGGCTTCGCCGCGGCGTTGAGCGGGGCTACGTCGGGGGACGAGTTCTGGATTGCGAAGGGCGTCTACCGCCCGGCAGTCCCGGCATTGGCGGACGGCGTCACGTCTGTGGATCAGGGAAAGTCCTTCACGCTCCCAAACGGCGTGGCCCTCTACGGCGGATTCGTGGGGAGCGAGACGGCGCGGGAGCAGCGTGACCCCGACAAGCATTGCGTCGTGCTGACCGGGGACCTGGGGTTGGACGACGGCCGGGACGCGCGGGGCGTCACCCTCAGCGCGGACGTGATCCGGGGGACAAACAGCGAAAGCGTCCTGAAGGGCACGAACGTGAAGGGGGTCCGGCTGGACGGTGTTGCGGTGTCGGGAGGAGAGGGAGGCCTGGGGGGCGGGTTGAACCTCAGCGAAAGCGATGTCGTTATTGAGAACTGCCTGTTTCAGGGGAACAAGGGAACCAACGGTGCGGCGATCAATATCAGCATCCCCCCTCAGGGCAGCGGTACGGCCTCCCTGTACATCCGGGATTCCCGCTTCCTGGAGAACCGGAGCACAGGGTCATTGGGAGGATCCATTAACACTGTTCGGACCGAGGTGAAACTCTTCCGTTCGCGTTTTGAGGGCAACGCCGTTGGTTCCGGTCAATCCGGCAACGGCGGTGGCATATCCTTCCAATCGAACCGGAAGCCGGGAGCGGCGGGGCTGACCATCGAGTCCTGTAGTTTCCTGAACAACTACGCCGGCGGAGGCGGCGGGGCGGTTTATGCGGGCAGAACCCCGGACGGCATAACGATTCGCCGTTCCCTCTTCAAAGACAACAAAACGTCCCACAATGGCGGTGCTCTTCGCCTCCTCCAGGCGACCAACATCCTGGTCGAGGACTGCCTCTTCACGGGCAACTCCACGGTGATCGAGGGTGGCGCCATGTACAACTCGGAGGTCGGCGGCGGGGGCCGGGGCATGACGATCCGCTCCTGTACCTTCTCCGGGAACAGGACCTACGACGACGCGCACGTTACCGACCCCAACAAGGGGTCGGGCGGGGCGGTCTACAACGGCGTCTCCAGCCCGGCACTCGTCAACTGCACCTTCACGGGCAACGAGGCGAAGTACGGCGGGGCGCTCTTCAACCGCACGGGCAGCTACCCGCTCCTCCTCAACTGCACCTTCCTTGGAAACAAGGCCACCCCCCAGGAGGGACAGGGCGGTGAGGGCAGTTCCGTCTACAACACCAAATGCAAAACTGGGGCCTGCAAGCCTGGGGGCGGGCGCATCGTCGCCTTCAACAGCATCTTCTGGGACGGCGGGGCGGAGGAGATCGTCAGTGGGAATGATGATGACTCCGGCGCGGCGCTCTACAACTCGATCGTCCGCGGGGGAGCCGTCCGGGATGGAAAGATCGTTCTGTCGGAGGTGACCTCGGACGACCCCAGGCTCTCCTCCCTGGGGAATCACGGCGGCCCCGTCCCCACCTGTCTGCCGGCCTGGACGAGCCCCGCACGGGACCGCGGCCGGTGCGTCGGGGCTTTGACCTCCGCGGACGTCCTCTCGGCCGACGTGTTCTGGCGGGGCTGGGCGGAGTGCGCCATCCCGGCCGTCGACGCCCGCGGCGTCGCGCGTCCGCAGTTCGGGGGCGTCGATATCGGCGCCGTGGAGCTCTCGTCCACGCCTCAGCCGCAGCCTGGACCGGACCCGAAACCCGTGCCGCAGCCGGGGCCCGGTCCGAAGCCGGAACCGCAACCCCAACCTCAGCCTCAACCAAACCTCGATCCGACGCTTCAGCCCGGCCCGAGCCCGGTCCCCGAGAAGCCCATCACGGAGGCGCCAGCCGAGGCCCCGATGGACGCCCGCTACGACGATTCCGGGGCGTGGACGCTCGTCGTGGGGGAGGTCGGCAGCGACGGCACGGCCGAGGTCACCGTCGGCGTTCGCCTCAAGCCCGTTCCGCGCAGGCTGACGCTCATCGACGTCGAGACGAAAAACTTCGTCGAGGCGAGCACTGCCGTGTTCCTGGACGGGAAGCCGGTCTCCTTCTCCGCCGCGGTGAGCGGCGCGGGGCCGGCGGGACTTTACGAGTACGAGCTGAGGATTCGCGGCCGGGTCCGCGAGGAGGCCCTGAATGGCGCAGCGGAGCGGTGCGCGGCCCTGGCCGCGATGACCTATATGCTGGAGGGGGATACGGCGCCCACGCGGTTGGTCTTCAGCGGCGACGGAGTGGCCCTGAGCGGCATGAAGCAGCGGTCGGAGGGGACACGGAACGGCGGCTGCGACGCGGGGCTGGGCGCTCTGGCCCTGATCCTCGCGGCGGTTTACCTGCTGCGCCGTATCGGATGTTCCGCGTAAGGTTCTAAAAGGTTGTCCCCGGCATCCGAGTGTTCTATGCCGGGGCGGGAAAAACTGTCTGTTTCCAGGTTCCGTGGACCTGTCGGATATTGTTATGAGGGAGGCGAGCTTTTCATGCACAAGGACGATTCCATGACGCCCAAGGAGCGCATGGCGGCATATTTCAGAGGAGATCCGGTCGATCGTATCCCCACCAATCTTTTCCTGTCCGCCGTTGGTCCCGAGTTGTTGGGAATGACGCTGAGGGAGACGCGCAGGGACCCACGCAAGGAGGCGTTTGTCCAGGTCGAATGTTACAAACTGCTGGGCTGCGACGGCCTCGGGATCAATTACGGGCTGCATGGGGTCGGCAACGCCTTGGGCAGTAAGCTGAGCGATCCGGAGAATGCCCCTCCCAGCGTCGCGGAGTTTGTTCTGAAGGACCTGAAGGATATGGACACCCTCGATATATCGAAGGTTGAGCGCCGGAACGATCCCAAACTGAACCGGCATTACGAGGCCGGGGAGATGATGCTGGAGCAGGTGGGAGACGAGTGCGACATCGGCGTCGCGATCTGTGGCCCCTTCACGGCGGCATCAAGCCTTTACCCGACAAGTTCGTTGCTGCGTGCTGTGAGAAGGGACCCGGAGACGGTGCACCGCCTGCTCCGTTTCTGCACGGAGTGCATCAAGATCGTCTGTAGCGAACTTGCCCCCCTTGGGGTCAGCTTCATGCTCTGCGACCCTGTGGCGTCGGGGACCATTCTACGCAAGGCCGAGTATCTCGAGTTCGTGTCCCCTTACACCTGCGAGCTGGTGGAGGCGATTCACGCGCTTGGCGTTCCGGCGAATTACCATATCTGCGGGGATACGACGTCTCTGGTCGATTCCATGGTGGATACCGGGATCGATGGATTGAGCATCGACAACATCGTCGACCTGCATGGGGTGAGGGAAAAGGTCGGGGAGAGGGTCTGCATCGTGGGCAACGTAGACCCCGTCGACGTCATGCTGAATGGGACGCCTGACGATATCGACGCCGCCGTCCTGCGCTGTCTCGATCAGGCTCAGGACAGCCCCTGTGGCTACGTTCTGGCGCAGGGTTGTGAGATCCCCGTCTCCACGCCGAGGGAGAACGTGTTCCGCTTCATGGAGGCGGCGCGCCGGTACGGAAAGGGAGCGGAGAAGGGGCGCCCGCGCCTGGCCGTCTGAGGTTGAATGGGAGGCTCTTACGTCGGCTGGGCTGGACCCACCCGCCCCAGCCGATCCAGACTCGAGAATGTGATAAGCAGCAAAAAGTCGTTTTTAAGAGAGTAGAGGAGAGGAAGAGACCGTGAAAAAAATTCTTTGCTTTGTGTGCCTTGCATCCTTGATGCTGCCCGCCGTCTGCCGGGGTGCGGACTTCCCGACGGCCTCCACGGAGGATGTCGTCGCGCTCGTCGGGAAGGGGGACGGCGTTCTGGTGGACGCCCGTCACCCCGATATCTTCAACGGGTGGGCGCTGGACGGCCTTTCCCGGGGTGGGCACATCAAGGGGGCGACGGACTTCGCTTACACGTTCCTGACCTGCGGCTATGACGAAAAGGGCAACCTCGAAAAGAAAACCCGGGACGAGGTGCTGAGCGAGACCCTGGCCAGGAGGGGGCTCACCCCCGGGAAGAAGGTCATCGTCTACGATACGGGCGGGAAGGACGCATCGCTTGTGGCGGATTTCCTGCGGTCCAGGGGCATCGAGGATGTCTCCCTCTACGACGCGAAGCCCTGGATCGACGACGGGAGCCGGGAGCTGGTCTCCTGGCCCGCTTACGAACTGCTGGTCCCCGCGGCGATCGTCAAAAAGATAACGGAGGGGAACGTTCCCGAGGGTTTCACCCCGGCGCGCGAGATCAAAGTTTTCGACATCAACTGGGGCGACGAGGAGGGCTCCGGCTACCTGAAGGGGCACGTTCCCACCGCGGTTCACATCAACACCGATTCCATCGAGCCTCCGCAGGTCTTTGACGAGAAACAGCGCCGCTGGGTCTCCGAGGAGAAGTCCGACAGCGTCAAGAAGCTCTGGAAACTTCCCGACGACGCGGCCCTTCTGAAGCTGCTGCTCGACAACGGGATCACCGCGGACACCTGCGTGATCTGCACCGGGTCGGAACCCATGGCCGCCGCCCGCTTTGCCGTCGTCTGTCGCTACATGGGCGTGAAGGACGTGCGCCTGATGAACATGGGGCTCGAGGGGTGGAGGCTGGCCGGCTACGCCCTTGCGACGGACAGCGTGAAGCCCGTCCCCGCCTCCGATTTTGGTGAGCGCGCCCCCGAGAGCAGGGCGTGGATCGACTCCATCGACGAGGTGGCGAAGAGGCTGGGGACGGAGGGATTCACCCTCGTGGACAACCGGACGCGTGAGGAGTTCCTGGGCAAGACCTCCGGCTACAGCTACCACAAGATCGCCGGCCGCATTGAGGGCGCCGTGTACGGCTGTGCCGGCGAGCTCAGCTCCAGCTCGATGTACTACTACAGGAACATCGACAAATCCATGCGCAACGGGGATGAGATCCTGGCCCTTTGGAGAGACCTTGGGATCGATACCAAGAATCACCTCTCCTTCATGTGCGGCAGCGGCTGGCGCGTGTCGGAGATCCTCTGGTATGCGCGGGTAATGGGGCTGAACGACACGTCCATCTACAGCGACGGCTGGATTGCCTGGAGCGACGAGGGCAGGCCCTTCGTCACGGGAGAACCGGCCGCGAAATGAGGCAGGGCCTTCTCCCCAAGGGGCTGAGGCTCTTGGCGCACCTGTTGACCCTGGCCCAGCTCGCCTTGTTGGCCGGCGGGGTCTGGCTGCACCGCCTGTCCCTCAGGAGGGCCGGGGTCAATCACCACCTCAGCTTCATGAAGCGGACGGTCGAGAAACTGTACCTGACGGACGCCGTCACGACGGCCCTGACGGTTGTTGCCCTGGGAGCTGCGTTTTTTCTGTTCCTCCTTGGGGTCGGGGCGCTTAGAAAAGGCTGGGGGAGCATGGCGACCTCTACCGCGGGCGCTGTGCTCGCCCTGGCCTTTGTCGTGGAGCTCCGGCTCCCCTTTCTGAAAGCGCTTCCGGTTTGGCCCGTCCTCCTGGGGATAACGGCGCTCGCCTTTGTCCTGCAGGTTGTCAAAGCACTTCTCAACGCAAGAATTGAGCGCGTAGGATAAGGGATTCGACTCAATCTGAAGAATCGACCATCAATAAGGAGATACCTGAGATGAAAAAGTTTCTGTTCGGTTTCGTGCTGATCCTGCTGGGCACCGACTTCCCCTACGACCAATTCCTGCCGGACACCCCGACCATTCAGGTGGACACGCACGCGGAGAAGCTGGGCCGCCGCACGGACGTCGGCCTCGCCATCCACGCGCAGGTCAAGCCCTTCATTGAGGCGCTGATGCCCCACCTGCGTCAGGATCGTTCCGATTCGTTCTTGAAGCGCAAGCTCAAGAAGCATGCGGAGATCATGCACGCACCGGTTGGCGCCTACACGCGCAACGTGGAGAAGATGCACCCGATTCACCCCGAGTACGCTGCTCACCTGCTCAACGAAACGGCCGCCAAGGACGCGATCATCACGGCGGACACCGGCATGTGCAACGTGTGGACGGCGCGCTACCTCGATCCGCTGGGGACACGTCGCCTCATCGGTTCATTCCTGCACGGCTCCATGGCCAACGCGCTGCCGATGGCCCTGGGCGCGCAGGTTGCGTTCCCGGATCGTCAGGTCGTGTCCGTGTCGGGCGACGGCGGCTTGTCCATGCTGCTGGGCGAGCTCATCACCGCGAAGATGTACAACCTGCCCGTCAAGGTGGTTGTGTTCAATAACTCGACGCTGGGCATGGTCAAGCTGGAGATGCTGGTCAACGGCATTCCGGACTTCCAGACTGACGTGCCCGACACGAATTACGCGGAGGTTGCCCGCGCAATTGGTTTCCACGCGGAGCGCGTCGAGGATGCGTCACGCCTGGCGGACGCCTATCGCGAGGCGTTTGCGGCGCCCGGCCCCGCCCTCGTCGAGGTCATCACCGACCCGAACGCTCTATCGCTGCCCCCGGCCATCACGGGCGGACAGGTGGTTGGTTTCGCGACGGCGATGAGCAAGATCGTGCTCAACGGCGGCATCGCTGAGGCTTTCTCGATGGCAACCTCGAACATGCGCAACATTCCACGCCCGTAGTTCACCGTCCTGTCCCGACGAGGCTGGGGCTGGGTTATTCCATGACCTGGCTCCAGCCTCGTTTTTCATGGCTCAACCCCACATTTGTCAACACCTTGTTTTCTAAAACACTGGCACTTACCCTCTCAATTGTCGCTTGACAAGTATAGAACTTGTAGCATATTGCACCACATTGCAACTTGACACCTAATTTTGCGCGCAATTTCCCTCTAATATGCGAGGTGTTCTATAGCTCTCGTCACACAGGAGGAAGTGCCATGCACGCGCTCGCAGCAATGGCTAGCGCGGCCGGTGCCGTCGACCTAGACACTTTTCCCGCTTGGCTGAGGATTACCCACTTCATCAACTTTGTGATGATGGGTTTCCTCATCCGCTCCGGCTGGGAGGTCCTCGCATCGCACCCGCGTCTGTACTGGAACAATCACTGCACACCCGGATCCGAGTGGCTCAAGTTCACCAAGGACAAGGTGTCGACCGTCCCCGGCGAGTTCACGGCGCGCGACGACCAGCGCAACCTGCACCCGCTGATCTCCCTGCCCGGACGCGGACAGATCGGCCTGGGCCGCGCGTGGCACGCGCTCGTCACGGCCATCTGGCTCATTAACGGCTTCGTGTACGTCGCCCTCCTCTTTGGGACGGGCCAATGGCGGCGCATCGTACCCACCTCATGGTCCATCATCCCCGAGGCCTGGGAGAGTGCAAAAATCTACATGGGCCTGCAGATTCCCTCCATCGAGCACTTCCAGCCCTATGACGCCCTCCAGAAGCTCATGTACTTCACGGTCGTCTTCATCGTGGCACCCCTCATGATCGCAACCGGCCCCATCATGTCCCCCACCTTCGCGGGACGCTTCCCGAAGTACGTCAAGCTCTTCCGCAACCGTCAGACGGCTCGTTCTATCCACTTCCTCGGTATGGCGTTCTACTGCGTCTTCGTCGTCATTCACGTCGCGCTGGTGTTCATCGTCCACCCGAAGTACAACATCGCGCACATGATGCTTGGCGAAAACTACAACGACATCACGGCGGCGCAATTCGCTCAGGCCGTCACCATGCTGATCATCGGCATCGTCGTCGCCATCGCCCTGTGGATCGGTGCCTCCTACTGGTCGCTGTCGAATATGCGCCGCACGCAGCGCTGGATATGGGGTGCCACGCAGCCCATTCGCGCACTCACGATCGACCGCTTGAAGTCGCGCCAGGTCGCGAAGAAGACCTTCACCGAGGCCGATATCTCCCCATTCCACTGGGTTAACACGCGCCCGCCGACGAAGGAACAGTCCGAGGAGTACATCGCCCTGCGCGAAGACGACTTCAAGGACTTCCGCCTCGAGATCGGCGGCCTGGTTGAGGAGGAAAAGTCCTTCTCCATCGACGAGCTGAAGGCCCTGGGCAAGGTCACGAACATTACGATGCACACCTGCATGCAGGGATGGACGGGCATCGCGAAGTGGGAGGGCATCCGCCTCAAGGATCTCCTCGAGCAGGTCACGCCCACGTCAGGTGCACGCTACCTGATGGCGACCTCCTTCGGACACGTCGGGCACACCTACGACGGGCGCCCGACCGAGCCCTACTACGAGTGCATCGACCCGTCGATGATCGACGACGACGAGTGCATCCTCGCCTGGGGCATGAACGACGAGCCCCTGCCCGAGGTCTACGGCGGACCACTGCGCCTGCGCGCCGATTCCCAGCACGGCTACAAGATGGTCAAGTGGGTGCGCCGCCTGGAATGGATCCACGACTACCACGACGTGGGCGACGGCCAGGGTGGCTCGCGAGAGGATTCGGGCCTCCAGCACTACGACGCCCGCGCCTGAGAATCTCAGCCTTCACGCGATACCACGCCTCCCTCCTCGTCCACACGCATGCGCGCGCGGAAACGTGGGGGAGGCGCGGTCTATGCGTACCTACGAGCGATCGCCATGGCCTCGGGCACGTAGGAGCGTCCAAAGATCGCGCAGTGGATCATGATGATGTGCATCTGGTGGAGGGCGACGCGCTCCCGCCAGCCATCCTCCAGGGGTGAGGCTTCGTTGTAGGCGGCGAGGATCCGCTCGTAGTGCGGGCAGCCGAAGACCGCGAGGGCCGCGAGGTCCTCCTCGGCATGGCCGCCCTGCGCGGCGGGGTCGATGAGGACGGCGCCGTCCGGGGTCCACATGACGTTGCCGCTCCACAGGTCGCCGTGGGTGCGGGCCGCGCCAATCTTGTTGTGGCGTGTCTTCACGTCTTCGACGAGGCGCGGCTGGCCGTGGTCAAGCACGCCGGACTCGAGGCACTCACAGAGTTTTTCGATGAGCGTGCGTTCGGCGGCCGTGAAGGTGCGGTCGTCGACGTAGGGGGCGATGCGCTCGCGCGCATAGAAGGCGCCCCAGGATTCCGCCGAGGTCAGGGTACGTTTCTGCGTTGCCCCGCCGTTCGCGGATCGCTCGGGATGAGCGCTATCACTGGGCACGCTGCTGTCCGCATGATGTCCGTCGCGATTGTCATCATTGTGGGCCTGCCGAGGCAAGGTCAGGCGAGCCTCCCCCATCCACCCGTCACCCTCAAACCCGGGCGGTGGCGCGCCCAGGTGGCTGGCTCCGGCGGCGTGCGTCTGGGCGAGGGCGCGGCCAAAGTCTTCGGCGGCTCGCAGGGTTGGCGCGACAGAGACCAGGCGGGGCTCCTCGAGCCACGTCGCGCCGTGATCGAGCATGGGCACGACGGCAGCGCCGGGGCCCGAGGCCTCGGCGAGCCACGCGAGGCCCGCGACCTCGTAGGCGATCCGCCCGCGGCGGCTGTCCGCTTTCCTGATGGTGTCCATCGGTGTGGCCTCCTGTCTGCGAGGAAGCTCCAGCGCTCCCCTGCCGTCGACGCCCCTGCGCGACAAGTCAACGATATCAAGGGCTATGCGGGGCGTAGGTAACTCCTCCAACACTCAGCAGTGCTGCGGGTCGACCAGTCGCCAGCGCAGGTGAGCGCACGGACTAGCGGACTCACGTGCGAACAACACGCCATGCCTGGTGCCGCTGCGCCCAAAGTGCAGACCACTTCGCCAATATTCGTGTATTTCCAGTATTTTTCAGCTAAGTGGTCTGCATTTTGGGCGCCCCACGCGAGTCATGGCTTGCACGCGGTTGATCGGGGGAATTGCACTACATGGGGGTCCGACACGCCGATGACACGCCCCCGAACGGCTTCATGTAGTGCAAAAGCCCCACGACCGACGGCGTGGCGAGCGCGCGAGGACCAGGCCAGATCCTATGCGGATAGGTTGTCCTGATGCGGATAGGTGATCGGCACGCGGATAGGTTAATAAGCTATCCGCATGCTCATAACCTATCCATATCGCAATAACCTATCCGCGTACGCGGCCGGTTTCGTCGGTCTGGAGGGCAGGCATGCACGGAACGGCCTGGCCGCGGTGCCGATGGAGGGCTTCGGGACCTGATTAAGGTGCCGGTGAGCGCCAAAATTCGCCCAACAGACACCCACCCGACCACACTCCCGACAGAACTCGCCCAGCACGCTATAAAACCTCCATTTTGGGCCATTTTTCCTGCGCTGGGCGAACTTTCTCGCGCCCATGCCGCTTACCGCGCCACGAGATGTAACCGTCAGCACCAATGCGGGAGCCTCAGGACGCCTCCATGAAACCCACGACGCCTTTGCTCGATGAAATAGCGCCGAAAACGGGTGTATCTGGCTCGCAATGGTGCCGCCGGTTTCACCAGAGACGGAGCACGCGCCAGCAAAGACGATGACGGTTTCACGAGAATGGCCGGCTACACCGGTGGGCAGGGGCGGGGCCTGGCCGGGCTTCGAGACGACGCGCCGAACCAGACATCAGCGGCCAGGCACCACTGGTGTGGAGGGTGCCGGAGGGTCCGGAGGGCACGGCCGGGCTTCGAACACCATCAGTACACCAGGTGCCGCCGGTGTGGAGGGCGCCGGATAGCCTGGCCGCGGTGCCGGTGGGTGGCGGCAGGGCCAGGGCGGGCCTCGAGATCGACCACTCCGAGCCTTTAGGCTCGCGTGTGGCGATCTCGCGGGCGGGCCGCCGCCCACGGGGTTCGTGCTCGACCTGTCCGACGACTGGGTGCGCGTCGGCCTCACAGTGGGCGCGGAGGAGCTCAAGGCCAGGGTGGACGGCCTCATCGCCGAGCAGACGCGGCAGTGGCCGACCACGATGGGGTGGCTGCGGGAGCGCACGCGCGGCTGGCTCCAGCGCACCTGTCTCCAGGCCAAGTCCAGCGGGGGCGTGGAGTTCGCCGTTCTCATGAACTCGACGATGAGCAGGGAACCGACGCTGACCCTCGTCAACTACTGGCTCGCCCTTCCCAGGACCGCCGACGGGCCGCTGGTCCACGTGCGCGACTTCCTGGAGGAAACAGCCGACGATGACGACGAGATCGCGGTCATCGAGACGCGGGCGCGCCGC
>ERZ772968.460-NODE-460-length-20634-cov-14.894115_pt1 | contig 20634 bp, 20 predicted proteins | sample MGYA00580674_ERZ772968 | MGnify/ENA primary metagenome ERZ772968 (study PRJEB29015, sample SAMEA2737940) | human oral metagenome | biome: human oral; feature: human-associated habitat; material: dental | place: China | collected 2138 ...
GGGTCACCCGCAACGAGGACCTCGAGGTCGAGGAGGACGACGCCGAGAACCTCCTGAAGGCCATGGAGAAGGAGCTGGAGCGCCGTCGCTTCGGCGACTGCGTGCGCCTGGAGGTGGAGAACACGATCTCCTCCTTCGCCCGCCGCTACCTGGTGCGCGCCCTGGGTCTGCGGCCCGACGACGTCTTCGAGCTCCCGGCTCCCCTGGACCTGACCTGCCTCAACCAGCTCCACGATCTGGACATCCCCAGTCTGAAGTATCCGCGCTTCGTGCCGGTCACCGCCGCGGGCCTGGCCGCCCACGAGTCCTCCACCGCCCCGAACGTCTTCGCCGCCATGCGCGATCACGACGTCCTGCTGCATCACCCCTACGACTCCTTCTCCACCTCGGTGCAGGAGTTCATCTCTCAGGCGGCCGCCGACCCCAAGGTGCTGGCCATCAAGCAGACCCTCTACCGCACATCCGGGGACTCCCCGATCGTGGACGCCCTCATTGAGGCCGCCGAGGCGGGCAAGCAGGTGGTGGCGATCGTGGAGATCAAGGCCCGCTTCGACGAGGAGAACAACATCTCCTGGGCTCGCAAGCTCGAGCGCGCCGGCGTGCACGTCGTCTACGGCATGGTCGGGCTCAAGACTCACTGCAAGCTGCTGCTCGTCGTGCGGCAGGAGGGCGACGGCCTGCGCCGCTACTGCCATGTGGGCACCGGCAACTACCACCCCAAGACCGCGCGCGGATACGAGGACCTGGGGCTGCTGACATGCGATCGCGACGTCGCCCAGGACATGACCACGCTGTTCAACATGCTCTCCGGGTACGCTCCGCGCGCCCGCTTCCGGCGCCTGCTGGTGGCTCCGCGCACCGTGCGCGACGGCCTGCTCGAGCGCATCGAGCGGGAGATCGAGAACAAGCGCGCGGGCGGGCCCGCCTGGATCCGCATCAAGGTCAACTCCATCATCGATGAGGCCTGCATCGACGCCCTGTACCGCGCCAGCCGTGCCGGGGTGGAGGTGGACATCGTCGTGCGGGGCATCTGCGGTATTCGCGCGGGTGTGCCCGGGCTCAGTGACAATATCCGGGTGCGCTCCATCCTGGGGCGCTACCTGGAGCACTCGCGCGTCTACGCCTTCTGCAATGACGGGAGCACCGAGCTGTTCATCGGGTCGGCCGACCTCATGCATCGCAACCTGGATCGGCGCGTGGAGGAGCTGGTACGCATCACCGACCCGGCGATGGTCGATGAGCTGGAGTGGCTGGTGACCCATGCCGCTTCCGACGCCGTCTCCTCCTGGTGGCTCGAGCCCGACGGCACGTGGGTCCGGCACGCCTACGGTCCCGATGGGGAGAAGCTGGAGGACATCCAGACCACTCTCATGGCCCGGGCGCGCTCGCGCGTCAAGGGCCGCCACTGAAACGCCCCTGAGGAGTGCAGGCCCATGTCATCATCATCGCGTGCCAAGCACGTGGTGCGCGCCGCCGGCGCGCTCGTGTGGAGGGAGCGCCGCGGCCGCCTCGAAGTGCTCCTGGTGCACCGCCCCCGGTACGACGACTGGTCGTTCCCCAAGGGGAAGGTGGAGCCGGGGGAGTCGGTGCGCACCTGCGCGGTGCGGGAGGTCGCCGAGGAAACCGGTGCTCGTATCGCGCTCGGCCAGCCGTTGGAGACCATCCGCTACAAGCTCTCGGACGGACGGCGCAAGCGCGTCCACTACTGGGCCGCGCGCGAGCTTGACGACGACGAACCGGGCGCCCGCGCCCGTGCGGCGGTGGCCCCGGCGTCGGCCCGCGAGATAGACGACGTGACGTGGGTGCGCGTCAAGAAGGCCCGGGGCATGCTCACGCACGCGGTGGACCGCGACCTACTGGGCAGCCTGGTGGACCTGTGGGAGGACGGCAAGCTCGATACCTGGACCTTCGTGCTGGTGCGGCACGCCCGCGCCGTCAAGCGGTCGGTGTGGAATCGCCCCAAGACGCGCGACAAGGAGACCAACGAGGCCACTCGCCCGCTCACTGATGATCAGGGCGAGGTGCGTGCCCGGGCGCTCGTGCCGGTGCTGGCCGCCTACGGCGTGGGGCGGGTCGTGTCCAGCCCGTGGCGGCGCTGCATGGACACGGTGGCGCCCTATGCGAGGGCGGCCGGGATCGACATCGTGGCGGAGCCGGCCCTGACGGAGCTGGCGCACGCCGATTCCCGCAAGGCGGCGCGCAAGGTCGTCTCCGATGTCCTGCGTCATCGGGATGTGCCGGTGGCCCTGTGCACTCACCGGCCGGTGCTGCCCTCTGTTATGGAGGTGATCTCCCGGTACGCGCCGGGCAAGTTGCTGCGCTCAGTGCCGGACCGGGACCCGTGGCTCAAGACGGGGGAGATCATGGTGGTGCACCTGGCGCGCCGACCGCGCGGCAGGATTCGAGCTGTGGCGATTGAGAAGCAGCGCCCGGTCCTGTCAGAGGGCCGCTGAGGCGTCGAGGTCCGCGTCCCGGCATCAACAAGGCCGCCTCCTTCGTCGAGATCGGTCGCAGTCCGCATCGAGATCGGTCCGCTTCCGCCTCGAAATCGGTCCACTTCCGCGCCGAGATCGGTCCGAGGCGCGCACCGGGCACTGCTCAGGACGGGGCCTGGCCGACTGGGCCCTGGTGGCAGACCGCTTCGATGTTGTGCCCGTCGGGGTCCAGGACGAAGGCGCCGTAGTAACCGGGATGGTAGTGAGGGCGTTCACCGGGTGCGCCGTTGTCGGTGCCTCCCGCTGCCAGGGCGGCCTCATGGAAGGCGTCCACCTGCTCGGTGGAGTCCGCGCTCAGGGCGAGGTGGACGGTGGTGGGATTCTGACTTGGGACCAGCCAGAGATCTGGACCGGCGCCCTGGGGCTTGGCCACCCCCATGCCGCACACGTCTCCGAACACCATGAGGACGGTATACCCCAGCGGTTCCAGGGCCTGTTCGTAGAAGGCTCGAGAGGCCGCAGGATCATGGACAGCAAGCGATGCGTGATCAATCATGCTCGGCAATCTAAGGCTTGACACCGTGCGAAGGTCCAGCGCTTCGTGTCGGCTACCCGTTAAGCCCCGTTAAGCGTCGTGCCGGGAGTCGGGCGCGGTTGCTGCGGAACAGGACGCAGCGCGCCCCGCTCCGCGCCGGTTGCGCCGACGGCGCCGACTGCGCTGGCTGGGTCCGGGCTCAGTGATCCATCGGGCTCAGTGATCCATGCGCCGTCGGCTCACCAAGACGCGCCCTGCCGCCGGATCTCGAACGGCGTGCGCAGCGCCGTCACCGGATTCTCCTCGCACAGGCTCTGCGGCAGGACTCCGCGCAGTCCGGTGAGGAAGCCCTCGCCATCGGCGACATCCGCGGGCGTCGCCCGTTCCACATGAACCCCGGCAGCCTCTATCGCCGTCTCGCGCCTGTACTGCGCCGAAAGCGCGGCGTCGGCGTCCTGCAAGTACTTGATCTCGCCGTCGATCTCGTAGGCGAGCATCGCCGCCCGCCAGCCGAGATCGGCGTAGAAGACGCCGGCCTCAGTGCGCACGGGCATCTGGGGCTGCGGCGCCGCGATCCCGTCGATCAGGCACAGTCTGCGCGCCTCGGTCTCCCACACCGATTGGCTCCACGGCGTCGCGGCCATGACGACGGCGCGGGCCCGCCGCACGCCCCGCTCGTGCGGCCGGGCGTCAAGCCGCTTGAGGAGCGCTCGGCGGAATCGCGCGGCCTCGGCGTCGATTTCGGGGCGATGATCCCAGGGGCGGTCGCCGGCCCCGGCCGCGATCGCGAACAGCGAGTCGACGACGGCGAGCGCACGGTTGGGCGGCAGGAACCGGGCGCAGTCCTCGGCTGTGCGCTCCAACGAGGTCACGCGCAGACCCTCGAGCTCGACGATGTCGGAGCCGGCCAGCTCGTAGCGATGCCGGATGAATGGGCGGGACCCCAGCGCCCGACGGCGGTCGCGCGGCCCGAGCGCGCGCGAGGCCGGCCGATTGGGCGGGCGCCTCCGAGAAGCGCGTCTGAGACCGGCGGCGTTCCAGCCCACGATGAGGTGAACCGCCGCCGGCTCGTAGAGCGCGCGCCCACCGTGGAGGAGCGCGGCGGTCTCGAGGGCGACGACGCCGTCGAGCCTTTCAGTGCGGACGACGCGCAGGAGGACTTCGCGGATGGTGCGGTGGGTGGTGAAGTCGGGTGCGTCGGGGCTGGCCGGTATGTAGGTGCTGCGGCGCACTCGTCGGATCTCGCCGGTGGCCAGGCGGCTCTCGATCTCGCGCGGATTGCGCTGATCTTGGGGGATTCGCGGGGTGGGACACGTCTTCGGGCTCATGCACCGACAGTGCCCGATGACGCAGCAATTCGCCAGGTGGCGGCAAGCGCCTGTGGATAACTGCGGTGCCCGGCAGGGCCGCAATCGGTTATCCACAGGTCTGTGCTGCGGGAGGTGCCGATCTCGGTGCGGAGTACGACCGATCTCGGTGCGGAACCGGACCGATCTCGAGCCGGAGAGCGACCGATCTCGGCGATCAGCCGGCGATGAAGCTGCCCATGAGGCGCGCGATCGTGTACACCGGTGCGCCCAGCGCCAGGATCGGCACGATCGCGCTGGCTACCGCGGCGCGCCCGCCCGGCACCCAGCGGTGCGTCCACAGCACTCGGTTGGAGGACGCCATGAGTACACCGGCGACGAAGCCGACGATCACGCACGCGGCCGCCGACTGGAGCTCCTGCTGAAGCCCGACATGGCTCGGCCCGAAGAATCCCGCCGCCGCCAGGATGCCTCCTGCCACCCCGGCCACGAGCGCGGGAACCGTCAGGGTCAGCGCCTCCAGAACGGTGGCTCGCACCTCGAGCACCGTCAGCAGCGCCCCCGAGAACAGCGCCAGCGCGCAGGGGACGATGACCGCCGGATCGGCCAGTCCCGGGGCCAGGGCGCACCAGGCCGCACCCGAGACCGTGATGAGGCCTCCCGCGACTGTGGCGGACAGATTCTCCACGAGATCCTGACGGCCGTCGTGACGGGCCATCTGGGCGACGAACGCCGCCAGCACGCTGAAGGCCATCACCACGCCCGCGGATCCGTAATCTCCGCGCAGGGCGACGACGACGGCCGCGGCCAGACCCGTCAGGGCGACGACGCCGGTGGCGCCCTGGTCGTGCTCGGAGCGGACGAGGGCGGGCCAGCCCTGCGCAGTCAGCGGCACGAGCAGGCAGATGACGATGAGTCGCACCCACCCCGGCAGCGCCGCGGACACAGCCAGCAGTATGGGCACGATGCCGGCCATGGCCAGACGCGTCCAGGCCGGATCGACCAGTCCGGGCTCGATCGGATGGTGTCCGCCGCGTCGAGTGCCGTACGCGCCGGGCTCGGCCATCGCCTCGGAGGACGGCGCGGCGACCGGGGAAATCGGGGAGTCGATGGAGCCCTGGGCGTTCTCCTGGTGGTTCACAGAGGCATCGTCCCACACCTGAAACGGGCGCATGTGGTTCACTGACACCCGGAACCTCACCGGAGCGCGGAAGGAGTCCGGAGCATGCGCGTCATCATGTTCACCCATGAGGGTGAGGTTGCCAACGTTCTCCCATCTGCCTGTTTCCTCGACGCCCACGTGGAGTGCCGTCCCCCCACGCCCGCCTTCTACAGCGCGATCGATGACGCCGACGTCGTCATGATCGATGGCCGCGGGGATCTCATGCGAGCGCGGGCACTGTGCCAGCTGCTGTCCGGTCCGATGGATTGCCCACCGATCATCCTGGTGATGGAGGAGGGCGGGGCCGCGGTCGTTCAGCCGGACTGGGGCGCCTCCGACTTCGTCATGGCCGGTGCGACGCCGGCCGAGCTCTCTGCGCGCCTGCGGCTGCTGCGCACTCGGGCGATCGCCCCGGAGCCCCTCGGCGATGACCAGATCGAGGTCGGCGACCTGGTCATCGACGCGACCGCCTACACCGCACGCATACGCGGCACGATCATCGACCTGACGTACAAGGAGTTCGAGCTGTTGAAGTATCTCGCGCTCAATCAGGGGCGGGTGCTGACCCGCGAGGTGCTTCTGGATGAGGTGTGGGGCGAGGACTACATCGGCGGCTCGCGCACGGTCGATGTCCATATCCGCCGTCTGCGCGCCAAGCTCGGCACCGAGCACGACCATTTGATCGGCACGGTCCGCAACGTGGGCTACCGTCTCGACGCTCCCGACGAGGAGTAGGCGCCGGGGCGAACGGGGCGGATCCGGAGCGCCCGTTCGGTCGGCGGCTTCCCAGGAGGGACGCCCCGGTGGATTGCGCGCTCAGCGGACGGCCGGTAGCCGGGCCGTTCGTGGCTGCGCCGTCGTGGACCGCATGCCCGAGAGCCGCGCAGTCGGGGGCGAGTCGGGGTGACGGCGCAGTGACGGCTCGACTGCTCGGCGGTCGCGGGGCCGACTTCCGGCGGACTGCGACGCGCCTGTACTGTGGGGGCGGCGTCGGGCCGTGACGGGCCCCGGGCTCCACCTCAAGCCGCCGCGAGCGGCATTCGCGCCGACTGGCGCTCTCCGGCCCGACGTCTTTTTCTCCTCCCCGCCACCTCCCGCCGGTGCGGGTCCTTCTGCCGTGTGGTTGCTGTCGTGCTGCACTGTGCGGACGGACCGATTTCGAGCCGGAAGTGGACCGATCTCGATGCGGAAGTGGACCGATCTCGGCGCGGAGTCGGCGTTGTACCCTGCGGGCATGGCTTTCACGCTTCCCGATGACCTCGCGCCCGAGATCTACCCGCTGGCCTGGCTGGTGGGAACCTGGCGCGGCTACGGCATCCTCACCTACGGCGAGACGGTGCCCGAGCAGGCCGTGCTCCAGGAGATCACCTTCGATCACGACGGCGGCCCCTACCTGCGCCAGACCACCACCATCTGGACCGTGGACGCCACCCGCTCCGCCGACCTCGACTTCGAGATGCCCGGCCTTGAGGGCGCATCGCGCCTGACGCCGGCTCAGGTCTGGTCCACCGAGACCACGTACTGGCGACCGGTCGGGCAGGAGGCCCCGGAGCCCGACGGTGCGGATGCTGCCGACGGCGCGGACGCCGGTAAGGGCGCGGCCCCCAGCACTCCGGTGACTCGGCTCGAGCTCGTCTCCGCCGATCCGGCCGGGCACGTCGCCGTATGGGAGGGCTGGATTCAGGGGCCTCGCGCCCAGGTCGGCACCCAGGCCGTGGGCCGCACCCGCACCGCTGCCGATCTCACCGAGATGACTCGCATGTTCGGGCTCGTCAGCGGCGATCTCATGTGGACCCAGGACATGGCGGCCTTCGGAGTCGAGGAGCCGCGGACTTACGCCTCAGGCAGGCTCGGCCGGGTCAATGACCCCGATGACCCCGATGACCCCGCCAACGCCCCCGGTGCCGCGCTGCGCGCCGCCATCGCCGCCGACGAGGCCGGCAAGAGTGCGGCCGGATCGGACGCCGAGGCCGCCGGCAGTCCCGAGAATCCTGACGGCCCAGCCGACGCCGAGACCGACGGGACCGCCTGATGCGACGCTCCCCGCTGCTGGACCGGGCCGGTGCCGTTCCCAATGCCGTCGGCGACCCCGACGAGCTCGTCCCCGCCCACTACGGCGACCCCTTGCGGGAGCAGCGTCTTCTGGAGTCCGCGGCCGCGGTGACCGTTCTGGCCCGCGATGTCGTCGCCGTGACCGGTGCGGACCGGCTCTCCTGGCTCACGACCCTGTCCAGCCAGGTGCTCACGGATCTGACGCCGGGCGACGGCGGTGTGGAGACGCTCGTCCTGGACGCCAAGGGGCGCATCGTCCATGCGCTCGCCGCCCTGGACGACGCCGAGACCCTCTGGCTCGTCACCGAGGCGGGGCGCGGCCCCGCACTGGTCGAGTTCCTCGAGCGCATGCGCTTCATGCTGCGCGTCGAGGTGAGCGTGCGCGACGACGTCGCCGTGGTGGCGGCCCTGGGGGAGGGGCTGGAGCGTCTGGAGACGGCGATCTCGGCGTCTCCGGCCGTCTGCCTGGGCGTGTGGCGGGACCCGTGGCCCGGTGTCGTCGAGGGCGGCACCAGTTACGACGTCGGGCTCACCCGCGCCCACCCCGGCTCGAATTACCGGGCCGGGCTTGCGCTCGTCGCCGAGGATGCGCTCGGCGCCGTCGTCGATGCCTTCCTGGCGGTCGCGCCGGAGCGCGGGCTGGCGGGATCGTCGGCGTGGGAGGCGCTGCGGGTCGAGGCGGGGCGTCCCCGGTGGGCCCGCGAGGCCGATGAGCGCGCCATCCCGCATGAGCTCGACTGGCTGCGCACCGCCGTCCATCTGACCAAGGGCTGCTACCCGGGGCAGGAGACGGTTGCGAGGACTCTCAATCTGGGCAAGCCTCCGCGCCGTCTGGCCATCCTTCAGCTCGATGGGCTCGCCGGCGCGCTGCCCGAGCCCGGCGCCGTCGTGAGACTGGGGGAGCGCGCCGCAGGGGTTGCGACCTCGGTGGTCCGGCACCATGACTTGGGGCCGATGGCTCTCGCCCTGCTGCGTCGGGGTGTGCCCGCGGATGCGGCGCTTGCCGTGGAGGTCGCTGAAAGTACTGAAGGTGCTGAAAATACGGAAAGTGACGGGCCCGCGGTGCTCACGCGTGTGGACGCCGCCCAGGAAGTACTCGTCTCACCGGAGGGCAGGGCGCAGGCCAGTCCTGCTGAGCGCCCGGGGGCGGGGCTGCGCAAGAGTCTGCTGCACTGAGTCGCCACTGAGCTGCGAACGAGCTGCCACTGAGCCGCGCCACTGACCGCCCGCTGATGACCGACTCCCCGGCATCCCCGCTGTTCTCGAGTTTCTTTTCATGTTCTCCAAGGCCTTCTTCACTGCGGTCCGCTGCACGACCGGTAGGGTGGGCATGTGACCGCTCTTCTCCTGACCGATTATTACCTGGACCTCGCAGTGGCGGGGATCTGGTATCTGACTTGGATCGTTGCCATCGTTCTGGGCGTTTGGGCTCTCATCGACACCGGGCTGCGTCCGAGCCAGAACTTCATCGCAGCGGACAAGCGCACCAAGGGCTTCTGGCTCGGTGTCAATGCCGTCGGAGTGATGGTGGTCGCGCTCATGGGGGTGAGCTCGATGTTCGGACTGCTCGGCGTGATTGCCAACGCCGTCTATCTGGCGGATGTTCGCCCGACCCTCAACTACTACCAGCCCGTGCATGTGCGCACGCGCATCCGCCGGCGCGGCCAGGGAGGTTCGGGCTTTCAGGGACGCGGCGGCTGGCGGCGCTGATGCGCGCTGTTCTTCAGCGGGTCAACCGCGCTGCTGTCCATGTGGATGGCGAGGACGGGCCGGTGACCGTCGGGGAGATCGCCCGTCCCGGGCTGCTTGCGCTCGTGGGCGCCACCCACGACGACGGTCCCGCCCAGGTCGCCACGATCGCCCGCAAGATCGCCGAGTTGCGCCTGTTCGACGGCCCCGGCGATGACGGCGGCGCCCCCGGCCGCGAGGTCTCGGTGAGCGATCTCGGGGCGCCGGTGCTCGTCGTCTCCCAGTTCACGCTCTACGCCGACGTGCGCAAGGGGCGCCGGCCGTCCTGGAACGCCGCCGCGCCGGGGCCCGTGGCCGAACCGCTGGTCGATGCCGTCGTCGAGGCGCTGCGCGGTCGCGGCCTGGAGGTGGCCACCGGGAGCTTCGGAGCCCATATGAGGATCTCCATGGAGGCCGACGGTCCGGTGACGATTGTGGTGGAGGCGTGAGGCGTGGGGTGTGTCAGCGGTGAGGAGGCCGACGGTTGGGTGCTGAGGCCGACGGTCGCTACCGCTTACTACGCTCCTTTTCTCCTTCCTACGCTCCTTCTCCCCGTGCAGTAAGGGGGAAAGGAGCGTAGTAAGCGTTAAGGAAGACGCGTTGACCTCGATAACTACATAGCGCTACGCTACGTAGCGTATTAAGGAGATCGGAGGTGATGCCGTGTGCGGCCGGCTGGGAGGAGGGGCGATTCCGCGCGCGCCCGCGCTCCCGTGGGGTGGCTGCTCCTTGCGGTGGGCTGCGGTACTGCACACGCGGTCTTCTCCGCGATCTGGGCGACGGGCAGTGATCTTCTACTCGTGACGGTGGGAGATGTTGCTGATCGGGTGGCCGCCATGGGGGAGTGGCGGCGGATGCTTCTGCTTGGCGGCATCGCCCTGCTCAAAGGCGGGGTGACGCTTGGTCTTGTGCTCGATTCCCGCGGTCTGCTCGGCAGGGGCCGTGTCCGCGACCTGGTTCGCAGCGGTGAATTCGTGGTGGGCGCCGGACTTCTCGCCTATGGGCTGGTGACGATGGCGGTCAGTGGTCGTCGACTCGTCGTGGCGCTTGGGGCTTACGAGCCGGAACCGGCGACGGTGGCGGCCTCGTGGGGGCATCTGCTGATCTGGGATCCGCTCTTCGTGCTCTGGGGAATGGGAACCGCTGCTTACGTCGTGAGAGCGTCGCGGCGTGCGTCGGGTCTTAGGAGCCCCGCTTGACCAGAAGAAGAAGGTGGTCGGTGAGCTGCTCGATAATGCGATTCTTGTCGGTCTCGTTGAGTACGTGGATCTGGAAGTAGGGGACGCCCAGAAGGGTGGCATGGAACTCATTGATGTCAACGGCGTTCGAGGTAATCAGACCGAGGGCGGAGGTGATGTCCTGCTGGGCCTTCTTGACGAAAATTTTGTTCATGGTGGACCGCAGTCCTTCATTTCCCTGCATGTCCGCCAGTAAGCCGGGAATAACGGCGAGACCGGATGGTGAGGAGATCATCTCGACGGCGTTCTCTGCGAGCTCCCTGAGGCCGTCCCGCATGTTGTCAGAATTGTTGTCCTTATTTTTTCTTCCGCTCGGGAGGTGAATCATGAGTTCGAAGACCATCTCGGCCTTGGAGCTCCAGCGCCGGTAGATGGTGGTCTTCGCGACCCCCGATTCCCGTGCGACGCTCTCGATGGTCAGGGCGGCGTAGCCCTGCCGGGCCAGGAGGTGGTTGACGGCTGTGGTGAGTTTGGCGTCTGTTCGGGCGCGTCGTGAGGCATGGCGGTCGCCGGGGCCCGTCGTCTGGCTGTCCATGACTGTATATGGCTCCTATGACTCCGCTCGGTGGGTGAATGGAAGATCATTCTAGCGTACGACAATAATGAAGAGGTGTCGGATATGCCTCTGGCCCTTGTTGAAGGAGAAGACTCTCATGAGCATGATGAAAGCTGTTAGATTCGATGAATACGGGGATTCCTCGGTGCTTCAGGTCCGCGATACTCTTGTCGTGCCGCCCGGCCCTGGTCAGGTGCGCGTCGAAACCGCTTATGCGGGAATCAATCCGGGGGAGATCATTATTCGGGAGGGTGTTATGCATGATTTCTTCCCGGGGAATTTCCCCGATGAAGGGCAGGGAAGTGATTTTTCCGGCACCGTGGTCGAAGTCGGTGAAGGAGTGAACGACGTCAAGGTGGGGGACGCGGTTATCGGCATGAGCGACGAGCGCAGCGCTCAGGCGGAGTATGTCACCATCGCCCAGGACCGCCTCGTGCCTCTGCCCGAAGGGCTTGATCCTGCGGTCGCCGCCTGCCTGTACGTCGCCGGGACCACGGCGTGGGCCGCCGTCGGTACGGTTGCTCCCCGATCGGGCGAGACCGTGGTGGTCTCCGCCGCTGCGGGCGGCGTCGGACTCCTGGCTGCGCAGTTGGCCCGGCGCGCTGGAGCCGACGTCATCGGCATTGCCAGTGCCTCCAGCGCACGGGTCTTGAGCGACATCGGGGTCCGTCCGATCGAGTACGGCGACGGGCTGGTCGAGCGCCTGCGCGCTGCGGCTCCCAGTGGTATCGACGCCTTCGTCGACTGCTACGGCAGCGGATACGTCGAGGCGGCGCTCGAGCTCGGTGCGAGCGCGAAGAGGATCAACACGATCATCGACTTCGAGGCGGTGCAGCTTCACGGCGTCCAGATGGCCGGCATGGCGGTCATCAAGGACCCTGCGCCTGTGGTCTCGCGGATCGCCGAGCTCCTCGCCTCCGGGGAGATCGTCCTCCCCATCCGCGCCGTCTATCCGTTGGGCGAGGTCCGCTCGGCCTACGAGGATCTTGCCACTCGGCATGGCGTGGGCAAGATCGTCCTGCGCACGGGGCGGCATGCCGTGGTTCCTACGGCTTAGTACGCTCCCCCTTACTGTACGAGGAAAAGGGGCGTAGCAAAGGGGGAAGAAGCGTACTAAGCGCTGAGGTGGCGGCGGGTCAGGCCGCCTCGGTGAGGCTCGCTGCTCCGGCCAGCCCGGCCAGCCCGGCCAGCTCGCCGTCGTCGGCATTGCCACCGGTGCAGATGACGGCGCAGGGGCCGCCGGGCGCGGAACCGCGTGCGGAATCGGCCATGAGGCCGGCCAGGCTCGCGGCGCCGGCCCCTTCGGCCAGGGTGTGGGCGTGGGTGCTCATGAGTCCTACAGCGCGCAGGATCTCGTCGTCGCCCACCAGAATGAAGTCGTCCAGGCTCTGGCGCAGAATCGACTGCGTCAGTGCGAAGCTCGCCCCCACCGCGAGACCCGCAACCCGCGTGCGACTGGGGTCGCTCGTCGGCTCTCCGGTTCGCCAGGCGCGGTGCGCGGCGGGTGCGGCGCTGGACTGCACCCCGACGATCCGGCAGTCGGGGGCCAGCGCGTCGCGCACCAGGCAGGCCCCTGCCGCTCCGGATCCGGAGCCGACCGGCACGTAGACGGTTCCCAGATCGCGATGTCGGCGGAAGAGCTCCAAGTACACGGTGGCGTGCCCGAGGATGATCGCCGGCTCGTCGCCCGGCGACACCAGTCGCATCCCCTCCGCAGCGGCCAGGCGGCCGGCATGGGCGAGGGAGTCGCACATGGTCTCGCCCTCAACGATCACTCGGGCGCCCAGGGCGCGAACCGCGGAGATCTTGCGGGCCGGGGCGCTCGTCGGTACGACGACGGTCACCGGCGCGCCCCGGCGGGCTCCCGCCCAGGCCAGGGACTGGGCGTGGTTGCCCGTGGAGGCGGTGACCACGCCGCGGCTCCGCTCCTTCTCGCTGAGAGTCGCCATCAGCGCCACCCCGCCGCGCACCTTGAAGGCGCCGGTCGGCTGGACGTTCTCATGCTTGACGACGACGTCGACTCCAGCCGCCATGGTGAGGAGGGGGTAGGACCAGGCGGGGGTTTCGGGCAGCACCGCGGACAGGGCGTCATGAGTGCGCACCACGGCGTCGAAGTCGAGGCTTGGCGGGGCGGGATTCGGGTCGCCGGTGTTGGGAGCCTGGTGGGTGTTGGGAGTCCTGCGGGTGTCGGGAGCCTGGCGGCAGTTGAGCGCCGGGGTGGTCCCGGCGGGTTCAACGGATGCGGTAGGCGCAGTCGGCATAGTAGGCGCAGTGGGCGTAGCGGGCACAGTCATGTCATTCATGATCGGCGCCATCGGCATATCGGTCTAATGAATGTTTTGTCGAATATCTATCGATCTGGAGCATAATATGCGGCGTGATCGATGTGCATCAGCTCCGCGCTCTTGTGGAGCTCTCCCGCCTGGGAACCGTCTCGGCCGTCGCCGAGTCCCTGGGCTACAGTCAGTCCACCGTCTCCCATCAGCTGGCCGCGCTATCGCGGACAACTGGCGCCGTCCTGCTCACCCGGGCGGGGCGCGGGGTCCGTCTCACCGAGGAGGGGCGGGCGCTGGCCGACCGCGGTCAGGAGGTTCTCGACCTGCTGGAGCGGACCGAGCGCGAGGCGATCGCCATGGCGCATGCCGAGACCGGGCGCATTCGTCTGGCCGCCTTTCCGTCGGCGGTGGCCGCCCTCGTCCCGGGAGTACTCGATGTCGTCTCCCAGCAGTATCCGGGCCTGGAGGTCGAACTCGTCGACGCCGAACCGCCCGAGGCGCTGGACGCCCTGCGACGCGGGCGAGTCGATGCGGCCCTGTCCTTCTCCTACATCGACGACGACGCCGGCCCGGAGCTCCGGACGGTCCGCCTCCTCGACGACGTCCTCTACCTTGTGACCCATCGCGGCGGCATCAAGAACATCGCCGATGGTGCGCAGTGCCGCTGGGTCACCGGTTGCGCGCGCTGCCATGAGGAGCTGATCGCTGTGGGGAGGGCCAACGGCTTCAGCCCCGAGACCGCCTACGCCAGCGATGACTATGTGGCCGTTCAGGCTCTGGTGGCTGCCGGCGTGGGTGCGGCGCTCCTGCCCGGAATGGCGCTGTGCGCCTATCGTCATCCGGCGGTGGAGGTGCGTCCGCTGGCCCAGGAGCACCGTCGGGTCGAGATCGTCACCCGGAGTGAGCGGCCGCGCCCCGTCGTCATCGATGTGATCGTCGAGGCCTGCCGCACGGCTGCGCGGCGTACGGACATCTCCCGGCCCGCCCTGAGGATTTCCGGGGCCGGCGCCTGACCGGCTCCCGACTAGCCTCCGACGAGATTGACGCAGGAGCCCTGCCACACCCAGCCCCTCGCGCCAAGCCTCGTCGAGATCGGTCGCTCTCCGCGTCGAGATCGGTCCGGTTCCGGCTCGAGATCGGTCGTACTCCGCGCCGAGATCGGTCCGCTTCCGTGTTGAGGTTGTGGTGTGTCAGGGCATCTGGGACGGGTGTGTGTTTGGGGTGTGGTGGTGTCCGGTGGGGTGGTTTTCGGGGTTGGGGGTCGTGTGAAGTGGGTTGGATGGCCGTGGGGTGGCTCTGCCGGTGTCCTCGTGGCACCCGTGTGCAACACCGAAAACAACCGACGCCCGCCAGGTACACCCGCCACGTCCCGCATTGAGATCGGTCCGGTTCCGGTTCGAGATCGGTCCGGCTCAGCCTGGCCGGCCCGACGTCGAGGCACGCACGACGAGCTCGAGGGCGAAAGCCGCATGCCGCACCTCGGAACCATCAACACACAGCAGACCTGCGGAACCGGACCGATCTCGGCACGGGTTACGACCGATTTCGGGGCGGAAGTGGACCGATCTCGACGCGAGTTTCGACCGATTTCGGGGCGGGTTACGACCGATCTCGAGCCGGAATGCGACCGATCTCGGCGAAGGGGGAGGCTAGGCGGGCCGAAGAAAAGTAGGGAAGCGACAGGCGTCCACCGATCGGTGGACACCGCCGTCGCTCGGCCGGTTGTCGCAGGTATCGTACCTCGTTCATAAAATTGAGACCCGTGGCACATTCTCCTGCGATCCAGATCAACAACCTCACTAAGTCCTACGGGGACAAGCACGTCTTGACCGGCTTGAACCTCGATGTTCCCACCGGCACTGTTCTGGCTCTCCTGGGCCCCAATGGTGCGGGCAAGACCACCACCGTCGAGATTCTTCAGGGTCTGCGACGGCCCGGTTCCGGCACCGTCTCCGTCCTGGGGCAGGACCCCCAGAGCGGCTCGCGCGCCTGGCGGGCGCGCATAGGCGTCGTGTCCCAGTCGTCGAAAGACATGGAGAAGCTCACCGTCACCGAGGCCATCACCCATGTCGCCCGCTTCTACTCCTCACCCGCCGACGTCGCGGCCACCATCGAGCAGGTCGGCCTGAGCGACGATGCCCGCACCCGGCTCTCGCGCCTGTCCGGGGGCCGGCGCCGGCGGCTCGACGTCGGGGTGGCGATCGTCGGCCGTCCCGCCCTCCTCTTCCTGGACGAGCCCACCACGGGATTCGACCCGGAGGCGCGTCGCGAGTTCTGGGACCTGGTGAAGAATCTGCGCTCCGACGGCACGACCGTGCTGCTGACCACTCACTACCTCGACGAGGCCGCTCACCTGGCCGACGACGTCGCCATCGTCCTGGGCGGCAAGATCGTCACCCGCGGCACCCCCGAGGACCTCACGCGGCAGGCCGGCAACGAGCGCACCGTGAGCTGGATCGAGGGCGGCGTCAGGCGCTCCGAGCAGGCTGCCGCTCCGACCGCCGTCGTGCGCGACCTCATCAACCGCCTGGCCGGCCCCGACGGCGAGGTCCCCGGCCTGGAGGTGACCAACCCCTCGCTCGAGGACTTCTACCTCAACCTGGTCTCCCGCCACCACGCCGCCTGAGAGCGGCCACCGGACCCCGCCCCTCACTGGACTCGAAGGACTCCCTCATGACGACCGCCAATCCCACCTCTCCGACTGCGCCGGCCGGCGCCAAGCATCCCGTCTCCACGCATCGCTCCCAGGCGCCCGGTTCCAGTCTCGCCGCTGTTGCCGCTCTGACCCGGTCGAGCCTGATCTCCTTCGTGCGCGAGCCGGTCGCCTTCATCATGACCATCTTCTACCCGCTGCTCATGCTGATCATCTTCGCCTCCGTCTTCAGCAACGACATCGTTCCCGGCGTCAGCTATGCCGACTACATGCTGCCGGCCATGATCAGCACCGGAACCATCATGAGCTGCCTGCTGACCCTGGCCATCGGGGTGGCCAGTGAGCGGGAGAGCGGTGAGCTCAAGCGCCTGGCCGTCCTGCCGGTCCCCACCTGGGCGTATGTGGCGAGCAAGTGCGTCTACAACACCATCCTCGCCGTGGTCAGCGCCGTTCTCCTCCTGCTCGTCGGCCACTTCGCCCTGGGCGCCTCACTGCCGGCCGATGGTCGCGCCTGGGGGCTGTTCGTGGGCGGACTCGTTCTCACGGTCGCCGTCTACACCCCGTTGGGGCTGGCCGCGGGGCGCCTGTCGCCTTCTCCAGGTGCCGCTTCTGGCGCGCTGCTGCCGGCGGTTATGGTCTTCCAGTTCGTCTCCGGCCTCCTCCTGCCCCTGTCCATGCTGCCGTCCTGGATGGTCCACGGCTTCTCGGTCTTCCCGGTGCGCTGGTCGGCGGGGCTCATGCGACAGGCATTCCTCCCCGACTTCTTCGCCTCCACTGAGCCGACCGGCACGTGGGAGACCGGCAAGGCGCTGGCCGTCATCGCCGCCTGGATCGTGGGCGGGGTTGTGGTGGCCTTCATCGTCTCCCGCCGCGATACGGTGGATCGGTGACTGACGACGCGGAGGTCCCCTCCCGCTCTTACCCGCGCGAGGAGACCTTCGCCGCCTTCGTGGCCCGTGGGGTCCGCGGCTCCCGGCCTCCCCGCGGCGTGCATCCGCCTCTTGATAAGAGCGGTCTGCCCGGATGGGCCTGGCGTCTTATTGCCTGGGCGCTTGCTGTCGTCACCCTGGTGCTGATAGCTCATAACGGCTGGACCGCTCTCCTGCTCTTCCTCGTCGTCCCACTGCTATGGCTGGTTCATCCCAGGTTCTGGGTGGCGACGACGGTGCAGCTCATTTTCGGCTTGGGCGTCGGTGCCGCCGCCTTTGCCAAGGGCGATAGGTCTTGGTGGGTGAGCGCCATGGTGGAGACTCTCGTATCTCTTTTCGGCGGGACCTGGCTGACCTGGGTCCAGGCGGCCCGTGTCGATGTCGTCAGGGTGCTTGCGGACAAGGAGAAGGTGCTCACGGCGCTGGCTCACACCCAGGGCGAGCTCGCCGCCGCTGAGCGTGCCGCCGGAATCGCAGCCGAGCACGAGCGCTGGTCCCGCGAGGTCCACGACACTCTGGCGCAGGGGTTCATCTCTGTCATCACCCTTGCGCAGGCTGCTCGTGGCGAGCTGGACAGCGGTGAGATCGGAATGGTCATTCGCCGTCTGGATCAGCTGGAGGCGGTTGGCCGTGACAATCTCGCCGAGTCCCGTGCGCTCGTTGCCGGTGAGGGTCCCAGTGCTCTCAAGGACGGAGATCTCGCCCAGGCGCTGCGGCGCCTCGTGAGCGTCCAGCGCGAGCGCGGACTGAACACTGGTCTTGAGCTGGATCTGCCGGTGGGCCTGTCCTCGGCTGTGCAGGTCGCGATTCTGCGCACTGCCCAGGAGGGACTGAGCAATGTGACCCGTCATGCTCATGCCGAACGTGTGGAGGTTATTGTGGGAGTGGAGAGCACGGGCCTGGGTCGGGAGCTCGTCGTCACCGTAGCCGACGACGGCGTCGGCACCGGGGGTCGTCCAGAGGGAAAGGGGCTGACCGGGATGCGCTCGCGGGTGGAGGCCCTTGGCGGAACGCTGACGGTCGATCCGCTCCACTCGCCGGACGAGCGCAGGCGTGTCGGAACCGTGATCGAAGCCAGAATGCCCCTGTGAGCACAGCCGTTCTTTCGTCTAGTTCTTCGACAGGCCCGGGCGCGCGCCGGGTCCGCCTTCTGGTGGTTGATGATCACCCGGTGGTGCGGTCCGGAATCGTCGGCATGTTCTCCTCCGAGGCGGATCTCGCCGTCGTCGGGGAGGCTGCCGACGGCGACCAGGCCGTCGAGCTCGTCACCGAACTCGCCCCCGATGTCGTGCTCATGGATCTGCGCATGCCCGGCGTCGACGGCGTGGAGGCCATCCGCCGTATTTCGGCTGGGGCGGGCACGGCGCATGGTGCTGTTGGGGCGGGCACGGCGCATGGTGCTGTTGGGGCGGGCACGGCCGCTCATGCTCCTGCTCCCCGCATCGTGGTTCTCACCACCTACGACACCGACGGTGACATTCTGCGTGCCGTCGAGGCCGGCGCCATCGGCTACCTGTTGAAGGATTCTGCGCGCGAGGACATTCTCGCGGCCGTGCGGGCCGCCGCCGTCGGGCGCAGCGCGTTGAGTCCGACCGTCACGACGCGTCTGCTGGGGGCTGCGCGCGGTGCGGGCCAGAGTGCCGCCGGCGCTCCCAGAGGCGCCCGTGTTCCGGTGAGCCTGTCGCCGCGTGAGCGGGAGGTGCTGGCGGCGGTGTCGCGGGGGCTGTCCAATAGTCAGATCGGAGTCGAGCTATACATCACTGAGGCGACCGTCAAGACGCACTTGCTGCGCGCCTACGCCAAGCTCGGCGTCGACTCGCGCGCGGCAGCGGTTACTGAGGCTTTGCGTCGTGGCCTGCTGGAGCTGGACTAGCCATTGGCCAGGCCGTTGCAGCGTCCTGGTCCTGACGGGCCTTGACGGGCCTTGACGGGACTTGATGGTCCTGACGGCCCTGACGTCGAGATCGGTCGTACTCCGCCTCGAGATCGGTCCACTTCCGCGTCGAGATCGGTCGAAGCCCGCATCGAGATCGGTTCGGGGCGGGGCGCGCCTCTTTCTTCTCGGGTTCTCGGAACTTCTCGATTTCGAGGTATCTCGGCTTGCGCGGTCCGCAGATCTGAATGTTGACGTGCCCGAGCGACCATCCGTCGGGGTGCATGGGCGGCTTTGAAGGTGCCCGTTTCGATGGGACTGCAGGAGGCCGGCAGCTTCAGGCGCTGAACGGACAATACTGACAATGTTGCACATTCGTCCGCGATCTGTGCCGATAGAAACCTTGGAATCACGCGAAAAGAGATTCTGGTGAGTGCGGTTGTCCTTACTCCCATGTGTACAGACCCCCTCAGTGCACATGGGAATGTGATGACTGGTATTGACGCGTCTTGAGAATCCCTGGAATCTAAGCGAAAAACGGCTGTCGCTTTTTGAGGGGATCTTCCTCCCGTGTGCAGCCCCGTCTGAGCCGTCTGAGTCGGTCGACCGATCCGAAGGGTGAACGAGATGCGCTCCTCACGTTGACGGCGGCTGGCCGTAAGAACGGTTCTCTCTGACTCTCGTGTTCTCGTCTTCGGATTCCTGTCCTCGGAAAGATCGGGACGAGGGCGGAACGCACTGTCGATGTGTGGTGGTGCTGGGCGCCTTTCGTGCTCTCAGACCTTGAGGCGGCACTTCGAGTCGCCTTCTCTGAGCGTCCTGAACTCGGTGTGGAGTGCGACCGATTTCGATGCGGAACTCGACCGATCTCGACGCGGAAGTGGACCGATCTCGCGGCGGAGTGCGACCGATCTCGAGCCGGAAGTGGACCGATCTCGCGGCGGAGTGCGACCGATTTCGACGCGGAACTCGACCGATCTCGGTGCGGAGTGCGACCGATCTCGGCGGGGAGGCTCCTCCGCCCGCCATGGGGCCGATTCGCGGCCTGCGGACCTTGCCCTGAGCGTCCTCGACTCAACTCTTGCTCACGCCCACTGCGAACAGGGGCATGAGTGTCGTGCCGGTGCCGTTAGCCTTGTCAGCACGTGCCAGCGCCCCATGTGTATCTGCACCATTCCCGGACGGGCGCCCTACCGACCGCACGTGCCGAGGAGATACCAGCGATGTTCGAACGCTTTACCGACCGCGCCCGCCGCGTCGTCGTCCTGGCTCAGGACGAGGCGCGGGCGCTCAACCACAACTACATCGGCACCGAGCACCTCCTCCTCGGCCTCATCCATGAGGGCGAGGGGGTGGCGGCCAAGGCCCTGGAGTCGATGGATGTCTCCCTGGACGCCGTGCGTGCCCAGGTCGTGGACATCATCGGCGAGGGTCAGTCCGCCCCGAGTGGTCACATCCCCTTCACCCCGAGGGCCAAGAAGGTCCTCGAGCTCTCGCTGCGCGAGGCCCTCCAGCTCGGCCACAACTACATCGGCACCGAGCACATCCTGCTCGGCCTGCTGCGCGAGGGCGAGGGCGTGGCCGCCCAGGTCCTGACCAAGCTGGGCGCGGACCTGTCCACCGTGCGCCAGACCGTCATGCAGATGCTCTCCGGCTACGAGGGCAAGGAGACCGTCACCGCCGGCGGCTCGTCCAAGGAGGGCGTCCCCTCCGGCTCGGCGATCCTCGACCAGTTCGGCCGCAACCTCACCGCGGCGGCGCGCGAGGGCAAGCTCGATCCGGTGATCGGCCGCCACAAGGAGATGGAGCGCGTCATGCAGATCCTCTCCCGGCGCACCAAGAACAACCCCGTCCTCATCGGGGAGCCGGGCGTGGGCAAGACCGCCGTCG